>OLPC01001987.1_pt1 | contig 16277 bp, 14 predicted proteins | sample 1672341 | NCBI WGS metagenome assembly OLPC01 (sample SAMEA3136673, study PRJEB25190) | human gut metagenome | reverse complement strand
ATGGGAAGACTGATCGGTATTCTTTCTCATCAGATGGTGCGAAACAGAAATAATCCGTCAGATGTAATGAAATCCGATGAACTGACTGCAATGCAGAAACATGTGCTGAAGTTTATTCTTCTGGAAACTTTGCACCGGGATCTTTATCAGAAGGATATCGAAGAAGAATTTCAGATACGGAAATCAACCGCAACAGGTACCCTTCAGCTAATGGAAAAGAAAGGCTTTATTTACAGAGAATGTGCAAAACAGGACGGACGCCTGAAACGGATCATACCAACCGATAAGGCAAAAGATATCCTTCCGGCAATCCTGGAACATATTGATGAGACAGAACGCTGTCTGGAAAAAGGAATCTCAAAAGAAGATGTGGCCCTGTGTAAACAGGTTCTCTGGATGATGCACAAAAATCTGGAAGAAATGCAGCGAAAACAAGACTGAAATCCAAAAACAAAGTTGAAATTCAGAAATAAAACTGAAAAACAAAAACGAGAAGAAAAACAAAAACAGTAAAAATCAATAATCAAGGAGGACATCGAAAAGATGAACAAGAAACTTTTACGTTCCGTCCGGGAATACAAAAAGCAGTCAGTACTGGCTCCGATCCTTGTAATCCTGGAAGTACTGATGGAAGTTCTGATTCCGCTGGAAATGGCGAAGATCATCGACGTAGGTATCGCAAACGGCGATATGAGCTATATCATCCAGCGAGGAGTCATCCTTGTTGCAATGGCAATGATCTCTCTGTTTTTCGGTGTACAGGCCGGAAACATGGCGGCAGTTGCGGCAGCAGGATATGCAAAGAATTTACGACATGATATTTTTTACAAGGTGCAGGATTTCTCCTTCAAAAATATCGACCACTTTTCAACCTCAGGTCTGGTCACACGATTGACTACAGATATCACGAACGTGCAGCAGGCGTATATGATGAGCATCCGTCTCCTTGCCAGAGCACCGTTTATGATCATTCTGTCATGGATCATGACACTGACCATTAACAAGGAAGTTGCTTTACTTTTCCTGGTCGTAGTTCCGCTTCTGGGCGGTACATTGATCTTCATTGCAAAGAAAGCACATCCGCATTTCATCAAAGTATTTGATGAGTACGATATCTTGAACAATTCTGTACAGGAAAATGTAAATGCATCCCGCGTAGTTAAGGCATTCGTAAGAGAAGACCATGAGATCGAGAAATTCCATGGAATTTCCAAATACGTTTACAACCTCTTTACTAAAGCAGAGAAGATTGTTGCATGGAATGCTCCGGTTATGCAGTTTATGATGTATACCGTAATTATTATCATTGTTGCCATCGGTGGAAGAGGAATCGTTCTCGGCGGCATGGAGACTGGTGAACTGACAAGTGTTATCGTTTATGCACTTCAGATTCTGATGTCCCTGAACATGGTAACTTTCGTATTTGTTATGATTATGATCGCACAGGCATCTACAGACCGTATCATTGAAGTTCTGGATGAAGTTCCGGAAATGCAGGATAAGGCTGATGCAGTAAAAACAGTGGCAGATGGTTCTATTGACTTCAATCATGTAGATTTCAGCTATGCAGGAGAAGGCGGAAACCTTTCCCTGAAGGATGTAAACCTTCATATTAAATCAGGTCAGACCGTCGGTGTTATCGGTGGAACCGGTAGTGCCAAATCTACTCTGGTACAGCTGATTCCGAGACTCTATGATGTCACGAAGGGAAATGTACAGGTTGGCGGCGTAGATGTCCGTAACTACAATCTGGAGGTTCTTCGTGACCAAGTTTCTATGGTACTGCAGAAAAATGTGCTTTTCTCCGGAAGCATTTATGAAAACATCCGCTGGGGCGATGAACGTGCCAGTGATGAAGAAGTTCAGCGAGTTTGTAAGCTTGCTCAGGCAGACGGATTCGTCAGTGAATTTCCGGATGGCTATAACACTATGATCGTTCAGGGCGGTAACAACGTATCCGGTGGACAGAAGCAGCGTCTGTGTATTGCCAGAGCACTTCTTAAGAAACCGAAGATTCTGATTCTGGATGATTCTACCAGCGCGGTAGATACCAGAACAGATGCCCTGATCCGTAAGGCTTTTCGCGAGGAAATCCCGAACACAACAAAGATCATTATTGCACAGCGAGTTTCTTCTATTGAGGATGCAGACCAGATCATCGTACTGGATAACGGTAAGATCGTAGGTGTGGGAACATCAGAAGAACTGCTTAAGACAAATGATATTTACAGAGAAGTATATGAATCCCAGGTGAAAGGAGGAGAAGAGGATGAGTGAGCAGAAAAAACCGGATATGAATCAGAAAAGCAAGCCGAAATTTAACAAAAAAACGGCAAAACGTCTTCTGAAATATGTGACAGAAACATACAAGATCCAGTTTGTCATTGTTTTTGTCTGTATTCTTTTAAGTGCGATTGCAACCACAGCAGTTTCCCTCTCTCTGAGATATCTGCTGGATGACTTTATCCTTCCGCTGATCGGACAGAAGGAACCGAATTTTGCCGAACTATATCAGGCACTTGCAGTTTTGGGGTGTATTTTCCTGGTTGGTGTCATTGCGACCTTTATTTATACCCGAATGATGGTATTTATCGGTCAGGGTGTGTTAAAGAGAGTAAGAGATGATATGTTTGAGCATATGCAGACTCTGCCGATTCGCTATTTTGACCAGAATACCAATGGTTCTGTTATGAGTCTGTATACAAATGATACGGATACCTTAAGACAGATGATCAGTCAGGCGATCCCACAGGCGTTGATGTCACTGTTTACCATCATTGTGACTTTTATCTCCATGCTGATCTTAAGCCCGCTTCTTACGGTTCTGGCGGTTCTGATCATTTTTCTGATGCTGTTTGTGACAGGAAAAATCGGTGCCAGAAGCGGAAAGTATTTCGTGCGTCAGCAGATGTCACTGGCAGAGGTGACAGGCTTTGTGGAAGAGCGTATGAATGGACAGCGTGTTGTCAAGGTTTTTAATCATGAGAAGAAATCCGAAGAGGAATTTGACAAACTGAACGAAGCTCTCTTTGAAAGTGCGGCACAGGCAAATAAATATGGTAACATGATGGGACCGGTCATCGGAAACATCGGAAACCTGCAGTTCGTTCTGACCGCAGTGCTTGGCGGAATCCTTTCTGTCACAGGAGTTGGCGGAATCACACTTGGAGTGATGGCTTCCTATCTACAGTTCACCAAGAGCTTTACACAGCCGTTCATGCAGGTTGCACAGCAGTTTAACTCCATCGTCATGGCTCTTGCAGGTGCAGAGCGTATCTTCAATCTGATCGATGAGAAGCCGGAAGACGATGATGGCTATGTAACTCTTGTCAATGCAAAGAAGGATGCAGATGGAAACATTACAGAGTGCAGAGAGAGAACCGGTATGTGGGCATGGAAGCATCCGCATTCGGCAGATGGCTCTGTATCTTATACAGAGCTTAAGGGTGATGTGAGATTCGAAGATGTGACCTTCGGTTATAACGAGGACAAAACAATCCTTCATGACATCAGTCTTTATGCAAAGCCGGGCCAGAAGCTTGCTTTTGTAGGTTCTACCGGAGCAGGAAAAACAACGATCACCAATCTGATCAACCGGTTCTACGATATACAGGACGGTAAGATTCGTTACGATGGAATTAATATCACAAAGATCAAAAAGGATGATTTAAGACATTCTCTGGGTATCGTTCTTCAGGATACGCATCTGTTTACGGGAACGATCAGGGATAACATCCGTTATGGAAAGCTTGATGCAACGGATGAGGAGATTTATGCGGCGGCAAAGCTTGCACATGCGGATCAGTTTATCCAGATGCTTCCAAAGGGATATGATACGATGTTAAGTGGTGATGGTGAAGAACTGTCGCAAGGTCAGAGACAGCTTCTTTCTATTGCAAGAGCAGCTGTTGCCGATCCGCCGGTGCTGATCCTGGATGAGGCAACATCAAGTATCGATACCCGTACGGAGAGTATTGTCCAGAAGGGTATGGATAACCTGATGAAAGGCCGTACGGTATTTGTGATCGCACACAGACTCTCTACGATTCGAAACAGCGATGCGATCATTGTACTGGATCACGGCAGGATCATCGAGAGGGGTGATCATAAGGATCTGATCAGACAGAAGGGCACCTATTATCAGCTTTACACAGGTAAACTGGAACTTTCATAAAAGGAAACGAAGAAATGGCAGACGTTCTGGCAGCAGGGCGTAAGCCATTTCTTTTTTTACTTTATAGTACTCTGTTCAGAGAAAAACTGCTTTCCATTGTGTTGACATTTGCGGGAAATATAATAAAATGAATGAAAACAATTACGTACAGGGGCGGAATGTAAAAACAGAGGGAAAGAGGGTGTGACTATGGCAGCAGACTACGCAAAGTGTGCGAAAGAAATCCTTGACACCGTGGACGGCAGAGCCAATCTTGTAAGTGCAGCACACTGTGCAACAAGACTTCGTCTGGTGACAGTAGATAACAGCAGGATCGATATGAAGAAGCTGGAGAATATTGATGGAGTAAAGGGTGTTTTCAGCAACAACGGACAGCTGCAGCTCATCATCGGAACCGGAACGGTAAATAAGGTATATGATGAGTTTATTGCTATCAGCGGGATGAGTGCAGCGACCGGGGAAGAAGTGAAGGCAGCAGCGGCAGCGAAGCAGCCGGTATTCAAGCGGATGGTCAAGGCACTTGGAGATGTCTTTGTACCGATCCTTCCGGCGATTGTAGCCTCCGGTCTTATGATGGGGCTGGTAGAGGCACTTGGCAGAGCAATGCCTGCTTTTGCGGGAAGTGACTGGTATGGGATCCTGGATTTGTTTTCAAACACAGCCTTTACTTTCCTTCCGATTCTGATCGCAGTGTCAGCAGCAAGGGTATTTGGCGGAAATATTTTTCTGGGTGCAGTTATCGGCATGATCATGATTCATCCGAATCTTATCAATGCGTGGTCTGTAGCTTCTATGGACGCAGCGGACATTCCGGTATGGCATCTGCTTGGTCTTCCGATCAGGCAGGTTGGATATCAGGGACATGTGATTCCTGTTATCATTGCAGTCTGGATCATGTGTAAGCTGGAAAACTGGCTGCACAGGCATGTTCCGGAGATGATCGACCTTTTTGTGACGCCGCTGTGCGCGGTACTGATCACCGGTTTTCTTACCATCGGACTGATCGGACCGGTATTTTCTGCGGCAGAAACTTATGTACTTGCGTTTGCATCCTGGATCATCACCGTAGGACATGGAATCGGGGCTATGATCATGGGTGCGATTTATCCGCTCACAGTAGTATGCGGTATCCATCATATGTACAATGTCATAGAAGCAGGTCTGCTTGCCTCTGACGGACTGAATATCTGGATGCCGATCGCATCCGCAGCAAACTTTGCACAGGGTGCTGCCTGCCTCGCAGTCGGTCTTAAAGCAAGAAATGCCAGGACAAAATCTGTTGCGGTTCCCTCTGCATTATCGGCAGCACTTGGAATTACAGAGCCGGCAATCTTTGGGGTGAATCTTCGTTTCATGAAACCGTTTGTATGCGGTATGATCGGCGGTGCGGCAGGAGCTTTGACAGGGACCATTTTCCATATCGGAGCAACTTCCTACGGAGTTACCGGAATCCCCGGATTCCTTACGACACTGGACTATTCCGTACAGTATGCACTCATGCTGGCAATCTCCTTTGCAGTTGCATTTGTACTGACCTGGCTTTGCTGGAAGGAATCCCCGGAGGATTCCAAGGAAACAACACAGAAAATTAATGGTAACAACAGATGAATTGTGGTATACTACAGCAAAGGGGAAAAGCATGAATATAAGTGAAATAGCAAAGTTAGCAGGTGTATCCAGCGCGGCAGTTTCCCGTTATTTTAATAACGGATATATTTCGGAAGAAAAGAAAGAAGCAATTCGCAAGGTTGTAGAACAGACAGGTTACCGGCCGTCGGTTCAGGCGCAGACACTCCGCACAAAAAAAACCAAAATGATCGGAGTGATCGTACCGAAGGTTGCTTCCACAAGCATAGGAAAAATTGTCGAGGGAATACTTTCTGTATTGAATGAAAGTGGTTATCAGATGCTTCTTGCGGTGACGCAGAATAATCCAAAGAAAGAACTGGAGTATCTGGCTGCTTTTAATGACAAACAGGTGGATGGTGTGATCTTTGCGGCGACAATCCTGACAGCAGAGCATAAGCGTGCTCTTAAGAAGCTCTCGGTTCCCGTGATCCTGGTCGGGCAGCAGTATCCCGGTCATTGTTGCATATATCATGATGATTATCATGCTACCAGAGACCTGACAGGGGCAGTGGTTGCCATGGGCAGGAGAAATCCAGGATATATCGGTGCGATCATACAGGATAAGGCAGTCGGTACGGAGCGTTTTCGCGGTTATGAGGATGCGGTCAGTGAAGCCGGTATACCAGACTGTGCACAGCAGATGGTTATTGCTGCCTTTACTTCTGATTCCGGATACGAGAAGACGGGAGAATTGCTGGAGAAATATCCGGATCTGGATGCTGTTATCTGTGCAACGGATACTATGGCAGCAGGAGCGATACGCTATCTGAAAGAACATGGAAAGAGAGTGCCGGAGGATATTCTGGTTGCCGGACATGGGGATTCTGAAATTACAAGAGTGATGATACCGCCGATCCCTACCGTTCATTTTTTCTATGAGAAGAGCGGAGAGATGGCAGTGGAGATGCTTATAGAAATGATGGGGCAGGGTGAAACCGCAGTGAGGGAAGTGAAGCTTGGCTATCTTCTTGCACATATATAAAAGAAATGGGGTGTGTTTTTTGCTGAAGACATGGATTCCGGGAGAAACTCCCGAGAAAGAAGAACTGAAACAGCAGCTGGATGTGGCAAAAAAGAAACTGTATGATCTCCAGATGAAGATCAAGGAGCACAAGATACCGGTACTGGTGCTTTTTGAGGGTTGGAGTGCAGCAGGTAAGGGCAGTATGATCGGCAAGGTCATCAAGAATATTGATCCCAGATTCTTTAAGGTGGCAACAATGTCAGCACCATCTGAGGAGGAATTACGCAGACCATTTCTGTACCGCTATATGTGCCAGATCCCAGAACAGGGCAAATTTACTTTTCTGGATGCAGGCTGGATGGAGCAGACTACGCAGGAGGTTCTGAATAAGAAACTGGAAGGCGAGGACTATGAGAAACGGATCGAAAGTATCCGCCGGTTTGAACGTCAGCTTACGGACAACGGATATCTGGTGCTGAAATTCTTTATGCATATTGATAAAGAGGAACAGAAAGAGCGTATGGACAGGCTGTGCGCAAGTAAGGATACCCGGTGGAGAGTGTCGGATTTTGATAAGTGGCAGCAGGAGCATTATCACAAGTGTGAAAAGGTTTATGACCGTTATCTTAAGGACACCAATGCATCAACTTCTCCATGGTATATCATAGATGCGAAGGACAAGAAATGGGCGGAGCTGCAGGTGATGGATACGCTGGTCAGCAGTATTGAAGTTGCACTGCAGAACCAGAGTCATTCGGTTCCGATCCTCCAGAATGTTTTTCCGCTGGTGAAGATGCCGAAGCTAAAAGATATCGAGCTTACCGGCAAGACAATCGATGACGAAGAATATGAGAAAGAACTTAAGAAGCTTCAGGATAAGCTGAGTGAACTTCATAATCGTCTGTATCGTGCGAGAATCCCGGTGATCATTACTTATGAAGGCTGGGATGCAGCTGGCAAGGGTGGAAATATCAAAAGAATCACAGGTGCACTTGATCCGAGAGGTTACGAGGTACATCCGATCGCCAGTCCGGAACCGCATGAGAAAGCCCGTCATTATTTGTGGCGCTTCTGGACGAGACTTCCGAAGAACGGTCATATTGCAATTTTTGACCGTACCTGGTATGGACGTGTCATGGTGGAACGTCTGGAGGGCTTTTGCAGTGAAAATGACTGGAAACGTGCCTATAATGAAATGAATGAATTTGAGAAAGAACTGTCAGACTGGGGTGCGGTGATCATTAAATTCTGGGTTCAGATCGACAAGGATACACAGCTTGAGAGATTTAATGACCGTCAGAATAATCCGGAGAAACGCTGGAAGATCACAGACGAGGACTGGAGAAACCGTGAGAAATGGGATCAGTACGAGGACGCGGTCAATGAAATGCTCAAAAAAACAAGTACTGCCTACGCTCCATGGCATATCCTGGAATCAGTGGACAAAAAATATGCACGTATCAAAGCACTCAAGATCGTGATCAAAGAAATAGAAAAGGCCCTGAAATAAGGGCCTTTTCTTTATGGTTCCATAAACTTCTTCAGTTCATCCATAAAGGTGCTTACATCCTTAAATTCACGATATACGGATGCAAAGCGGACATATGCAACAGCATCGAGATCTTTGAGATGCTCCATGACAATCTCACCGATGCGGGTGCTGGAGATCTCTTTATCTGCATTCTCAAAAATAGAACCCTCAATAGAGTCAATCATGGACTCGATCGTTTCAATAGGAATCGGACGTTTATAGCACGCACGAAGAACACCGTCCTGGATCTTGGAGCGGTGATAAGCTTCTCTTGTCTGATCCTTCTTAATGACACTTAAGGGAATGGTTTCAACCTTCTCGTAGGTGGTAAATCTCTTGCCGCAAGATTCACACATCCTTCTCCTGCGGATCGCATTCGTATCTTCTACAGGCCGGGAATCAACGACCTTGGTATTATCCTGATTACAAAATGGACATCTCACGTAAGTATCCCTCTTTTCCATTTAATGGACTAATTATACTGTATTTTTTCTGTCGATGTCAATAAAAGACGGCACATATTTCACATATTTTCTGCATATATTTTGGAAAAAACGTAATTGTGAGGGTACTGAGCAGTTACGGAAAAAGGTATATTTATGCGTCTTTGTGAATTGAAACAGAAAGAAATCATAAATACCTGCACCTGCAAAAGCCTTGGCTGTCCGGTGGATCTGGAATTCGATGAAAAAAGCGGGAAGATCACAGCACTGATCGTGCCGGGACCTGGCAAGTTCTGCTGCCTGTGGGGAAGAGACAGTGAATATATCATTCCCTGGAATAGTGTCTGTCAGATCGGGGAAGACATTATCCTGGTAGAGATACGAGAAGAAAAAGCATTTCGAAAAGACCGCCTTTTGTAAAAATGTCAAGGACTTATATTTTTTATATTTTCTGCAAAAAAGTATAATTCATATCCTCCCTGCGAATCATTTTAGTACCAAATGAAATAAGGAGGATATTTCGATGGCACTAAATAAAGTTGAGATCTGTGGAGTAAATACATCCAGTCTTCCGGTTCTGACCTCTGAGGAAAAAGAGGAGCTTTTTGAGAAGATAAAAGCAGGAGACAAGGAAGCCAGGGAGCGTTACATCAAAGGGAACCTGCGGCTTGTTTTAAGTGTGATCAAGCGCTTTGGAAACAGCAGCGAAAATGCAGATGATCTTTTTCAGATCGGATGCATCGGACTTATGAAGGCCATTGATAATTTTGATACGACCTTAATGGTCAGATTTTCTACTTATGCAGTGCCGATGATCATGGGTGAAATCAGACGTTATCTCAGGGATAACAGCAGTATCCGTGTCAGCCGTTCTCTGCGCGATATTGCGTACAAGGCGATTTATGCAAAAGAAAATTATATAAAAAAGAATCTGAAGGAACCGACGATCGCAGAGATTGCAGAAGAGATCGGGGTGGAAAAGAAAATGATCGTGTATGCCCTCGATGCGATCCAGAATCCGGTCAGTCTTTTTGAACCGGTGTATGCGGAAGGAGGAGACACCCTGTATGTGATGGATCAGATCAGTGATAAAAAAAACAAAGAAGATTACTGGCTGGAAAATCTGTCTCTTCAGGAAGCAATGAACCGGCTTGGCGAAAGGGAAAGACATATTATAGACATGAGATTCTATGAAGGAAAAACGCAGATGGAAGTAGCACAGGAGATTGGAATCTCCCAGGCACAGGTCAGTCGACTGGAAAAAACAGCACTGCGGAATATGAGAAATTATCTTCGTTCGTAACGGTACAGCATCTTCATTCAGAAAAAACGCTCCGGCATAAAGACCGGAGCGTTTTGTGATTCAGTATATAAGTGAGGAGGAAATCAATCAGACAATACCCTGAGCGATCATTGCATCTACCACTTTTTCGAAACCTGCAATGTTAGCGCCGGCAACAAAGTTATCTTTGAGGTCATAACGTTTTGCAGCATCGTCGATTTTAGCGTAGATATCCTTCATGATCTGATGAAGTTTTGCATCAACTTCTTCAGATGTCCAGGAAAGTCTCTGGGAGTTCTGGCTCATTTCCAGTGCGGAAGTAGCAACACCGCCGGCGTTGGCTGCTTTGCCAGGAAGGAAGAAGATTCCGTTAGCCATAGCATAGTCTGTAGCTTCTCTTGTAGTAGGCATGTTTGCACCTTCTGCAATGTACTTGCATCCGTTAGCTGCAAGAACTTTTACGCCGTCAACATCAAGTTCGTTCTGAGTTGCACATGGAAGATAAACATCACATTTGATGTTCCAGATTCCAACACCCTCTGTGTAGACAGCACCTTCTACGCGGTCAGCATATTCTTTGATACGTCCACGTTTAACTTCTTTGATGTCTTTGACAACATCAAGCTGGATTCCGTTCGGATCATAGATGTATCCGTTGGAGTCGCACATTGCAACAACCTTTGCACCAAGCTGAGTTGCCTTCTGAACTGCGTAGATTGCAACGTTTCCGGAACCTGTTACGACAACAGTTTTGCCCTCAAGAGAATCGTTGCGGGACTGCATCAGTTCGTTAAGCATGTATACAACACCGTATCCGGTTGCTTCTGTACGGATCAGGGAACCGCCATAGGTAAGTCCTTTACCTGTCAGAACACCTTCATAGAGGTCGCGAACGCGTTTGTACTGTCCGAACAGATAACCGATCTCACGTCCGCCTACACCGATATCACCGGCCGGTACGTCTGTGTCAGCTCCGATATATTTGGAAAGCTCTGTCATAAAGCTCTGGCAGAATGCCATAACTTCTCTGTCAGATTTTCCTTTAGGATCAAAGTTTGAACCACCTTTACCGCCACCGATCGGAAGACCTGTAAGGGAGTTCTTGAAAATCTGTTCGAAACCTAAAAATTTAAGGATTCCCTGGTTTACTGACGGATGGAATCTTAAACCACCTTTGTATGGTCCGATCGCACTGTTGAACTGTACACGATAACCTTTGTTTACCTGTACAACACCTTTATCGTCTACCCACGGAACTCGGAAAGAGATGATTCTTTCAGGCTCAACAAGACGTTCCAGAATGGAAAGCTTGCGGTATTTCTCTTCATTTTTGTCGATTACGACTTTAAGGGAGTCTAAAACTTCCTTTACTGCCTGATGGAATTCAGGCTCATTTGGATTCTGTGCTACGACTCTTTCGTATACTTCTTCAGTATAAGACATTATGATTTCCTCCTCGTCCATCGTATAATTATTTTTTAAATCGACGTTATTATACACTAAAGTGTTACAAATGGAAAGAGCCAAATGAAAATTTTTTTATGAAAATTTTTTGAACAAAATTTGTACTTGCGAAATGCCGCCAAGTATGAGAAAATGTTAAAAATCATCCATACAATTTATAGCAATTTCTAAAAAATACAGTATATTTATAAAAGCTGCGTAAATTCGCACTGTACGTTTCGGTTCTTATATTGCCATGTATCCGTAAGAAACTGCAAATGGAAAGTCAAGCGGATATTCGCAATCCGCTTCGCTACTTGTTCATAACCGAATAACTGCTTCGCAGGACAGTAGTGCGTGAACAGTAACAATCTGATTTTTTATGTTCAGAAACAGAATATATAAGATGTAGACCGAAAGAGAAAAAAATGCTATAATATTAACAGAGATGTGCATCTGCAAATTGTTGCGATGACAGAAACGAGGAGGGAATCATTATCGAGAGAATTGTGAAGAAAGGAGATTTATTACATGGCGGGATTTAAAACCAAAGTAACACCTGAAATTGAAAATCTGACGGAGGTTTGCAAGGAACATACAAGTCTGGATATTTCTCTGTATGCAAAATATGATGTGAAGAGAGGTCTTCGTGATATTAATGGAAAAGGGGTTCTTGCAGGCCTGACTCAGGTTTCTAATGTGAAAGCCACAAAGATTGTTGATGGAAAAGAAGTTCCATGTGCTGGAAGTCTTTCCTACAGAGGATATGATATCAAAGATCTTACCAGGGGATTTATCGAAGATGACAGATATGGATTTGAAGAAGTTACCTATCTTTTATTATTTGGCAGTCTTCCGGATAAGAAACAGCTTACAGATTTTACACAGCTTCTGGCAAATCAGCGGTCACTTCCTACAAATTTTGTGCGTGATGTTATAATGAAGGCTCCGAGCAAGGATATCATGAACGGGCTTTCCAGAAGTGTGCTTACTTTATATTCTTATGATACCAACCCTGACGATACATCATTGCCGAATGTGCTCAGACAGTGTCTGAATCTGATCAGTGTATTTCCGCTTTTATCTGTTTATGGATATCAGGCTTATAACCATTATATTAAAGATAAGAGTCTCTATATCCATAATCCGAAGAAAGAACTTACCACAGCAGAGAACATTCTGAGAATGCTTCGCCCGGATAAGAAGTATTCACATCTGGAGGCAAAGATCCTGGATATTGCGCTTATCCTTCATATGGAACATGGAGGAGGTAATAACTCTACATTCACAACTCATGTGGTTTCCTCATCAGGAACTGATACATATTCTGCGATTGCCGCAGCACTTGGCTCATTAAAGGGACCAAAGCATGGCGGTGCCAACATTAAAGTTGTCAGGATGTTTGATGATATGAAGAAGGAAGTTAAGGACTGGAAGGATGAAGACGAGGTCCGGACATATCTGAAGAGACTTCTTCATAAAGAGGCATTTGACCGGAAGGGACTGATCTATGGAATGGGACATGCGATTTATTCAGTGTCTGATCCGCGAGCTGAAGTTTTCAAGGCATATGTGGAAACTCTGGCAAGGGAAAAAGGCAGAATGAAAGATTATGCCCTGTATTCTATGGTGGAACGTCTGGCACCTGAAGTAATTGCAGAAGAGCGTCGTATTTATAAAGGTGTAAGCGCCAATGTAGACTTTTACAGCGGTTTTGTGTACAGTATGCTGGATCTGCCACTGGAATTATATACACCGATGTTTGCAGTTGCACGTATCGTAGGATGGAGTGCGCACCGTATGGAAGAGCTCATTAATGCAGATAAGATCATCCGTCCGGCATATAAGAATGTTCTGGAACCGGCAGTATATGTTCCTCTTAATGAACGCTGATCATAATGATTCAGTATTTCGGGGACAGCGTACTGTCAGACACTTATCGCTGATCTTGTTTTCAGAAAAATATAAATAAAGGAAATGACTACGGATGTTTAATTGCTTTTTTCCGGATGAATATCTGGATTCTACCTATGTGATAAACTTCGATGATCTGTATGCGCAGGGATACAGAGGACTTCTGTTTGATATAGATAATACTCTGGTACCTCATGGTGCACCGGCAGATGAGAGAGCATGTGCGTTGTTTGCACATCTGAAGGAACTTGGATTTAAATGCTGTTTTCTGTCAAACAACCAGTACGAGAGAGTTTCTTCTTTTAATGATGCGATAGGAGCGCAGTTTATCGAGAATGCACACAAGCCTTCAACAAAAAATTATATCAGGGCAATGGAACTTCTTGGGACAGACAGAAGTAATACAGTTTTTATAGGAGATCAGCTCTTTACTGATATATATGGTGCGAAACGCACAGGAATCCGGAATATTCTGGTGAAACCACTCAATCCGAAAGAAGAGATTCAGATCGTACTGAAACGATATCTTGAAAGAATTGTACTATATTTTTACCGCAAAGAGGAGGGGAATTCATGAACCATATTGTTATCATAGGATTTATGGGTTCAGGTAAGACAAGAGTAGGAAAACGGCTGGCAAAAGATTTCAATCTTCCTTTTGTAGACGTTGACCGCGTAGTATCAAAGAAGATGAACCTTACAATGAAAGAAATCTTTGACAGATTCGGAGAACCATTTTACAGAGCTCTTGAGACAACTGTGATCAAGGCACTGATCGATGATCCGGAACAGAAGATCATTTCTCTGGGGTCCGGTCTTCCGATGCAGGAACAGAATGCAAAATATATTAAAAAACTGGGAACTATAGTATATTTGAAGGGATCTTATGCAACGTTGAAGAAGAGACTGGAAAATTCCAGCAGCAATCCTCTGATCGAGGGAGAAGACAAAGAAGATAAGATCAGAAAACTTCTTAAACAGCGCGATCCGGTTTATACAAAGTTTGCAGATGTTGAGATGATCACAGGAGACAAGCCATTTGAGGATCTGATTGGTCAGCTTGAAGAAAAATTAAAAACATGTGTAAAAAATAGTTGAAAAAAACAGCAGAATATTATAAAATTAAATAAGAGTGTGTCACAAAACTGAGAAAAGCATGAGAGGGACACACACTTTGAACGGCTGTTGTTGTCAAAAGACACAGCATTGCTGAACTGTACTATTAAGGAGGAAATATAACTATGATTTCAGCAGGTGATTTCAAAAACGGTATCACACTTGAAATTGACGGAAACGTATGTCAGATCGTTGAATTCCAGCACGTAAAACCAGGAAAGGGTGCTGCTTTCGTAAGAACAAAATACAAAAACATTATTACAGGAGCAGTTCTTGAGAAATCTTTCCGTCCAACAGAGAAATTCCCGGCTGCACGTATTGAGCGTGTAGATATGCAGTATCTGTATGATGATGGTGATCTGTACTACTTCATGAACGTAGAGACATACGATCAGGTTGGTCTTACAAAAGATCAGGTTGGAGATTCTCTTAAATTCGTTAAAGAGAACGAGATGGTTAAGATCTGTTCCCACAACGGAAATGTATTTGCTATTGAGCCTCCTCTGTTCGTAGAACTTGAAGTTACTGAGACAGAGCCGGGATTTGCCGGAAATACAGCACAGGGTGCTACAAAACCGGCTACTGTAGAAACAGGTGCACAGGTTCAGGTTCCGCTGTTCGTTAACCAGGGCGACAAACTGAAAATCGATACAAGAACAGGAGAATATCTTTCTCGAGTATAATCAGGATGAAACCAGTTGTTTGTTTTGTCTGATCGACAGATGTAAAGAGATAAAAACTGCCATCGGTAAGATCCGGTGGCAGTTTTTTATCTCTGATTGAAAATAGGAGAAAAAATATGGAATATGTAACACTTGGAAAAACCGGTCTCAGGGTTTCCAGAATGGGCCTTGGCGGGATACCGATCCAGAAAATTGATGCGGAAGGAACAAAGACACTGCTGCATAAGCTGGCAGACCGGGGAGTAAATTATATTGATACAGCCAGAGGATATACGGTCAGTGAAGAATATCTGGGATATGCACTGGAGGGTATCAGGGACAGATTTATAATTGCCACAAAGTCCATGGCACGTACAAAGGAAGCCATGGCTGAAGATATTGAGAAGAGTCTTCATAATCTTCGTACAGATCATATTGAATTATACCAGGTGCATAATCCGAGTATGGAACAGCTTGATCAGGTGCAGGCGGCCGGTGGTGCCCTTGAAGCACTGCAGGAGGCAAGAGCAGCAGGAAAAATCGGACATATTGGTCTGACCGCTCATTCTGTGGAGGTTTTTGCCCGGGCTCTGGAGCTTGACTGGGTGGAAACTATTATGTTTCCATATAATATTGTAGAGAGTCAGGGGGAAGAGCTGATCTCAAAATGTGAGGAGAAAAACATCGGCTTTATTGATATGAAACCTCTGGCCGGTGGTGCAATTGAAAATGGAACGCTGGCATTGCGTTATGTCTGTTCGAATAAGAACGTTACTATTGTGATCCCGGGAATGGCGGAAGAGAAGGAAATCGAGGAGAATATAAAGGCCTGTCTTGATGATTCCCCGTTAAGCGAGAAAGAACTGGAGGAAGTTCAGACAGTACGGAATCAGCTTGGCACAAATTTCTGCCGCAGATGTAATTACTGTGCTCCATGCAGTGTGGGAATCGATATTTCGGGTGTGTTCCTGTTCGCAGGCTATCTTAACCGTTACGGGCTGGGAGACTGGGCAAGAAACCGTTACAGTTCTCTTGCGGTGAAGGCTTCCGCCTGTATAGAATGTGGCAAATGTGAAACCAGATGTCCGTACCATCTGCCAATCCGCGAAATGCTGAAAG
>OLPC01001986.1_pt1 | contig 16278 bp, 15 predicted proteins | sample 1672341 | NCBI WGS metagenome assembly OLPC01 (sample SAMEA3136673, study PRJEB25190) | human gut metagenome | reverse complement strand
AGATTTACCCATTTAATTTTGACTCCTTACGATTTATTCGACGTAATCGGCGAATTCGACGAATTCGGCGAAAATACCGATTACCTTCGTAAGCTAATTATCTAGGAAAATAGGCAGGTCTACAAGAGTACCACCTATGGAGCGTTTACAATCAAACTAAAAAGAGTGCAGGTTATTTATTGGATAGCCTACACTCTTATTTTGTTCTCATACATCAAAGAGAATTTCAGTCAAATTATTAATCAAGGTATTTGCATGAACGATTGATTAGAATGCTGCTCTGTAAATCTCCACAATATCGTCCTTGCTAAGCGGTACAAACGATCCCTTTGAACCCTCGCAGGCCTTCTTTGCCATCACCTCAAAGTTCCTGTCGTCTGTGATTCCCACAGCTCTTAGATTTGCCGGAATGCCCATTGTCTCAAAGAAAAATTTCTTCAGTGCATCAATGCCTGCGTGTGCAAGTGCATAGTCATCATCACCGGAAAGTCCCCAGACATTTTTTGCAAACTCCACAAACATCGGAAGTGTATCGTCATTTAGTATGTGCTCCATCCACGCCGGTGTGAGTATTGCAAGTCCCTCTCCGTGAGTAATATCATAGAAAGCGCTCAGCTCATGCTCCATAGGATGTACGCACCATGCCGGTGAACAGCCATCGCCCACAACGCCGTTGATTGCATGTGTGCCTGCCCACATCAGGTTGGCTCTGGCCTCGTAATTATCAGGCTGTGCGAGGGCAGCCGGTCCATTTTTAATCATTGTACGTAACAATCCCTCTGCCATAAATTTCTGGCAGTCAGCATTCTCCATAGAAAAATAATTCTCCATTGTATGGCTCATCATATCTGCGGTTCCTGCTGCGGTCTGTTTTTTTGATACTGAAAAAGTATATTCAGGATTTAATATTGACATAGTTGGCACCATATACGGCGATCCTGTTCCCCACTTTTCATTTTTAGACATATCAGAGATAACAGCAAAAGGATCCATCTCGGTTCCTGTTGCGGAAAGAGTAAGCACATCAAATATCGGAAGTGCCGCCTTGACCTTTGAGCCATCAAGCACCAGATCCCATGCATCACCGTCATACTTTGCACCTGCTGCAACAACCTTTGAGCAATCGATTGTACTGCCGCCTCCTATTGCAAGCACCATGTCGATACCCTCATTTTTACAGATTTCAACACCCTTTCTGACTGTCTCAATCTTTGGGTTTGGCTCCACTCCGCTAAGCTCAAACACGGTCAGCCCCGCATCCTTAAGGATCTTCATTGCGGTATCGTAGAGACCGTTTTTCTTTATAGAGCCGCCTCCGTACACTAAAAGCACCTTGCTGCCATATGCCTTAAGCTCTGATAAGCTCGAAATGGTATCCTTTCCGAAATGAATTTTTGTTGGAATGTTGAATGTGAAATTGTACATATATAATACCTCCTGCTAAATAATAATATTTTTTAATCTCTCCAAATCATCTGAATCAGGATGTGATAAAGCCTTGTCAAAATTTTCAATCAGCGCATCAATATTATCCGGATGCTCCGGGTTTTCTTTCATTTTCACATAGCGCTCCCTCACAGACTGTGGCATTTTGCCCTGACACATATACTCTCCTACAATAGTGTTGCTTGAATCAATGGCGCTTTTAACATTGCCAAGAATCTTTTGAAAATATGCATCACTTCCTCCAAAACCGGCTGTTCCGAACAGAAATATCTTTTTATTTTTCAATTTAGATAAGAAATCTAATGTATCGCTATCCGCGTTTCCCTTGTCCGTCCAAAATCCAATGTATAGCAATTCGGATTTTATCCCCTGCGCATCAGCCGTGCCAAAATAATCACAGCTCTCCTTTGGCAGGATTTCATGAATTTTATCAGCCAGCTTACGTGTGTTGCCTGTCATACTACTGAATATTATAGAATAATTTTCGTTGTACATGCAATATCCTCCTTTAAATTAAACTAATATTTGGGCATTTACACTTTAAATTCATCTTCATGTTTTTTGAAGAAATTATAAAAATATCGTACATTATCCAAATCACTCCATTTTGTAACATCATACTCTTTCGTATCAAGATTGTATATTTTAGCATTTAATGTTCCAAGCATAAATGGTGAATGCGTTGCAATAATAAACTGGCATTCTAACAACCTTGCCATTTTATTAATTTCCTCTGCTAACATAACCTGATTCGCAAGTGAAAGCGAAACTTCCGGTTCATCTAACAAATACAATGCATCTGGTTGTAAATACTCCTCAAAATATTGCATTGATGTCTCTCCGTTAGAATATTTTTCCTGTGCAAATTTTATATATTCTTCCTGCTTACACCCTTCTTTAGATGCTAAAAATTTTTTTGCTTCAAGTAAAGACATACCTCTCTTAACGTAATCATACTCCATGCCATCTGATAATATCTGCTTTTGTTGTATCTTCTTAATCTCATACAATATATCTTCACTTTTAATATATCGGCTATTTTCCGGTAATTTATTTATTGTATTTCCATAATCGTCTTCCCCCAAAGTATACAAGCATTCTCTGGAAAACGAACCACAGTAATCAACGCTTCCAAATGAATTGCTTGTTGCATATTCTTTCCCTTTTAGTTGTAAGCAATTGGCTATAATATTTAAGAGTGTTGATTTACCTGAGCCATTGTTGCCATAAAGTACAGTGATAGGTCTAAAAACAAATGGTTCAATATACTTATCCCGGAATACATTGTAGGGATAAATATTAGGATTATTCACTTTTCTTTTACTTAATCTAAAACTACTTAAATATATCATATCTTTTCATTATCCCTTTCCTGATAAAAGAGCTCCAACACCATTATTTCTCGAATATGTGAAAATGAAGGATTATTCACTAATACATCTGGTTTAGTTATGAATTGGTGAGACACTGTCACACTTTTTCCAAAATCTTGTGCAGTATTTATATAACTAATTTTTAAGTATTTTCTTATTTTCAAATGACAAACACATTATATTAAAGATTTTGTTCAATCCGATTTTCCTATCTGTACTCAACGATTTCTTCCAATGGTTTCCTTGGTCTTTTAGCCGGAGCTTCATCGGCAAAGCCAACCGCAACAATTCCTGTCAATCTTATCCTGCTTATATTTTCTTATACTTCTTCTATTCTCAATTTCTCGTATCATAATTTTTCTCTCCATTATGTAGCATCTTATTACTTCCTACATATTTTACTATTTTTCAAATAAGAAGTTAGTAACGCAAAATGAAATATATGACATACTCCCAACTAAGTAATCCATGAAAAATCCATAAACAGTATAACACAAAATAAAAGTGATATGGTGAACTGATTGAATAATAAGGAGATTTCTATACGATGAGAACAATATTTTCAGAATACAATCCCCGGCATAATACGAAACAATGTTCATATAATCCGTCGGATTCGGAATTTCTAAAATAATCCTCAGACAGTTTTTATGTGTTCCGCTGTATATTACTCCTGCGAAAACACCACATTAAATAATATGCTCACTAATTATATCCTGGCAAGCCTATTATTTTCTTTCAACCCTATCTGTCAATAGTTAGCTGATTCTCAAATGTTCGCTAACTGATTCATAAAACTTAAACAATTGAATGTCTTTACAGTCTATTCCTTCATCCAAGTCTTCTGAATATAACAAAATGGTGCTTTTAGAGGTGTTTTTCATGTCTATATGCAAACACAATACATTTATAAAAAAATAATCGAAATAATGAATTTCACATTTTATTACATCTTGATATTCATATTTATTCCCATCAATATAGAAGAAATCTTCATATATCTCATACTCAAATTCCTTTATGAATAATTTCCTTGTTGCTTTTTGATAAATATATGCTATTCCTACAATCATAAATGCATTCATAAAAATAAATGGAAATCCATTTATATTCAAGCGCAACCTATTAATTGAATATTCCTCAGCAAATACTGCCACAATTAACACCAAGAAAAATATAGAAAATCTACCAAATAAGTGCTGTATTTTTATCGTTTCCATATAATACCTCATACCTCTCAATAAAATCCAGTTATAGTCCATTATTTTCTCAAACTTATTTTTTAAGCCATCCTAAAAACATGAGTTTTCGTGTACACAGCTTCGTTCATTTCATATGTCACATGGTAATTATATTTTTCTTAACAAATCACGAATATTTAATAGATATAAACAACATAAATATGCGGATAGTATTAAAACTTGAAATCGAGCAGTATCCCTTTGAGCAAAAACAAATATATTTATTCCTATAACAAATGACACATCGCAAACTATTTCATAAACAAAATTAGATTTAATTACTTTTAATCTCGCAAAATTAAAAAATAAAAATATAAGATTCAATATAACATAAACCATTACAAAATTTATCCCAAATTTGTATTCATCAGTAAATATATTTATTATATCTATAATAAATTTCCCACCAAAAAGAAGTATTGTCCAAGACGCAGATAATGTAATCCACAAATATTTCTTTATATTATCATCACACTTAATCGATTTGTCTCTATTAAAAAACATAGTGATTCGATTATATATATAATTACGTATATCCGTTTCAGACTCAATAACACTTTTTCTATTGTTAATATCTATTTGATTATTTTCTATATTTACTTTATGCAAAAAATAAATCCAGACTATCAAATTTATAATAATAATAATAGACGCTATATTTTTCAAAAAATCAATCTCAAAAAAGTCATTCAATATATTTATTCTACATAATAAAATAATAAATAAAATGCTATACCACATACAAAACTCTATTGTTCTAATATGCTGTTTTACATTTATTAAAATCATTAAACTAAACAATAAACATAATAATGATATAAAGTCATCTACATATTTGAATTTAAAACACTTATAAAATGCATTATAAAATGTTAATATATTCACACCACTTATTATTGCACTTGCTATTGCTATATTTCTGTTAATACATTTTTCTCTGTTCATTGCTGCTCTCTTATATTTGCATAGTAACCAATGTTCCAAATCCATTTTCCTTTTCTACTATATACTTCTTATCAATTTTTCGTTCAAAGCAGGCAAATTCCTTTTTACTGAAAAATAACATAGTCAATGTAATTTCTTCATCTTTTGTTTTCGATATTGTGATCCATGTCTTATGATAACAATCAAGACCTAGAATTTTCTGAAGGTTTTCTTTTAGTCTGGTACTATTTTTTATTTGATTTACTTCCTTGTTAAGTACTAATACAAATCCTATATTTCCAAATAAACTGTAGATATCCATATTTTTTCTATCTGAAAACCATATTATTGGTGTAAAAATAGCCAACGACATACATGCTGCTAAATTTAAGGATATAAAATCAGCACTTACATTTATATCTAGTGCTAATATTACTAATAAACACGCCCATGAAAGTATATTCACAGCTGCCAATATCTTCCACAAAATATTAATTCTTTTCGTCTTTACTAAATAGTATCCCGCAATAAAAATAAGAGCTATGTACATTCCTTCAACAATCTCTTTATTCAAATTCATTACTCCCTTCATGCACTTTAAAATTAATAAAGTAGGTCACGAACGACACTTTCTTGTCATGAACGGCATGTTTTTACCTTGCTTTTTAAAAATATTCAATTGCCATACCATTATGTTTTTTTACAAGAAAACTGTTAAAAACTATTATTTCAATAGGTAACACCGCTAAAATGATATACGAAAAGATACGTGTTATTAATGGCAATCCCATAAACATTGACGGATACAACATTCTAACCACTATTTCAATAATAATTAATATCGCTCCCAACAAAATTCTCCCCTTTTTAAACAATATATCTATTTTGTCCCAATAATTTGTTTCTTCACTGAATTCTCTATAACGCCATTCACTTTGAATGATTCCAATTAACATTCCACCGAAAATCACAAATGGATAATATGGGTGCTCTCTACTAGCAATTGTTGCCACCACAAAAAATAGATCATCGATGCATGGCCGCTGCACAGTCTGTTGCATCATGCTGCTTTATAAATGTGTATCGCATTGTGTCCCTTTCGTATGCTATATATTAAAAGCTTATTTTCTAATTTCTTCTGTCTAACAAAGCCTCTTTTTTAGAAGCAAATCTTATAAAAAAACTGTTTGGCAACTCTGTATTTTTAAAAATCACAACATAAAATATTATAAGAATCAATTTTGTTACGTTTGATACATTTTCTACATTAACCAACAAAATATCATCCCACTTATAACCAAGAACACTGCCTATAGAACTCGCCAATACATTAAATGCAATAAAAATAAGTAAAAATTGTCTACTCCATATATTTTTTGTCCAAAAAGATTTTATATATTTACGTGATAGTATCAGCACAATAACAGAAACTACTATAAGAACAATGCAAACTAATGGTTTCTTATAAAGTTCAAATATATACTGCAAGCTAAACATGTTTATTAAAATCCCCATGCCGCGTCCGCCAAATATTCCCGATTCATTCAATTTACAGTCAATTTTCTTGATTTCTGATATCATAGAAATATAATACACTGCATAAAACATCAAACATCCAATTAATAATAAGCTAATATTCTGAAACTCATCTCCGGCCGTTGTCTTGTCTAATATATAATAACTAATTATACCTAGTCCCCATATAATAAAATGTACGATATATTTTTTCACTCTTCACCCCTACATTTTTATCACTAATATTTACCATATCCCCAAACTATTTTTTCTTTTTTGAATCAAATCCAATATACTTATAAGTGTATATCTGCTAAGTAATCCTTCCCTGTCAACCTTAACCGTCTGGCAGTTAAATCCAAGTTGCTCTGCACATTTTGACAGACCTATGAGATTTACTTACATATATAATATCATCATCAGATTCTATATTATTTATACAGGATTTTGCTCCTGATACCTCTACCTTCTTGAATTTGAATAGAATATTAATACAACTCTTATTATAGCCAATATTAATGCACTAATTATAATTACAATTATATTCATAACCATATTATCCGACCACGTAAATCCACTTATACATCCTATAATCGCACATACACACCAAAATTCTATCCACTTTTTTAATTTAGAATTCTTATTTTTTTTCAGCATAATTTCACCCTTATAATAATTTTCACATTATACTTTTCAAATACGTTTAATCAATACTACATAATCTAAAAGCAAATTACTATATATCTCCGTGACATACCAAATAGCATCATTTCCTCTTCATCCATAACAGCATAGCTGCTTGGAAGCACCAATGTTCCGTCATAGCACATATCCATAACGTTTACCTCACTTTCTTTTCTGATTTTTTTATAGTGAGGTATAGACCACAGCATAAAAGTGGAATAACTACAACACACAACTAAAGACCTTCCAGCCCTTGTAAATCAAGCATTTCCGCCACTTTCTGTCATCTACTTCTCATCAACAACCTGGAAAATGAAAAACTTAAGATAATACGACTCCGGTACATTAGCTGAGTTGGCCCACAGTATCGGATGATCCGGTCCCTGTGTGCGGAACTCCACCTGGCGCAGCCTCTTGTGAGTGGCCTTTGCCGCTTCCTTGACCGTTTTTGCAAGCAGCTCCTGCGTCATGAAATGAGAGCATGAGCAGGTAGCCAGAAATCCACCATCCTTAACAAGCTTAAGTCCCTTCATGTTAATCTCGCGGTAGCCCTTTATCGCATTTTTGGTAGCCTCGCGCGATTTTGTAAATGCCGGAGGATCCAGAATGACTACATCATATTTTTCACCATCTGCAGCGAGCCGTGGCAGCTCATCCAGCACATTTGCCACGCGAAACTTCACTGTGTCTGAGAGATTATTTCTCTTCGCATTTTCTGTAGCCTGCTTAACCGCATACTCTGATATATCAAGTCCTGTGACCTCACTTGCCCCCGCAATTCCTGCATTGAGGGCAAATGTACCCATGTGCGTGAAGCAGTCGAGCACTCTTTTCCCCTTGCAGATGCGCTGCATAGCAAGCCTGTTATACTTCTGGTCTAAGAAGAAGCCTGTTTTCTGTCCATTTTCCACATCGACCATATAGTGAACTGCGTTTTCTACTATCTCCACATTTGTGTCAAACTCGGCTCCTATAAAGCCTTTTACCTTAGGAAGACCTTCTTTTTTGCGCTCATTTGCATCACTACGCTCGTATACTCCACGAATATTTATTCCGTCCGCCGCCAGCACTGCCTTTAACAGTTCAACGATTTTCACCTTAAACTGCTCCATTCCAAGTGCAAGACACTCCACCACAAGCACATCTGCGTATTTGTCCACTGTAATACCCGGCAGGAAATCAGCCTCGCCAAATATCACACGACAGCAGTTTAAATCAGACACATTGTCATTGCCTCCTGCCATCACCTGCTTGCGATAATCCCAGGCATTTTGCACTCTCATCCTGAGGAAATTGTCATCAATCAGCTGGTCTGCTTTTCTTGTCATCATTCTGATACGGATTTTTGAATTCTGGTTTATGAAGCCGCGCCCCATCGGATATCCGTCAAAATCGTGTACCACAACAATATCTCCGTTCGTAAAGGTGCCTGTGATTGTGTCTATTTCATTGTCAAAAATCCATGCGCCGCCTGCTTTTATAGTGCGTCCTTCGCCTTTTTTCAGTGTTACAATTGTATGATTTTCCATATTTGTTCCTCTTCTAAATTACTTCATTATTCCTTGCTAAAATCTGATTATACAGTTTATCTGAAATTCTATAGCCTTTAGAAATAAGTTTATCTGTCGACATTCCATTTTAATTATATGAAATCCCGGCAATATTTACAATACACAAATATTTCTGCAAAACATGCCGATATATATATTATAATATAATCGTAACTATTATAACATCCGACCGGTAAATGGAGATAAATATGATTACAATTAGCTTATGCATGATAGTAAAAAATGAAGAAGAGGTGCTCGAACGATGTCTGAACAGTCTCAAGGGGCTGATGGATGAAATCATCATAGTGGACACCGGCTCGACGGACAGCACAAAGGAGATAGCTGCACGATATACGGACAAAATCTATGATTTCTCATGGTGCGACGATTTTGCTGCGGCCAGGAATTTTTCGTTTTCCAAGGCTACGCAGGAATACATATATGCACCTGATGCCGACGAGGTGCTCGACGATACCAACCGCAGGCGTTTCATGATGCTTAAGGCTGCGCTGCTGCCGGAAATTGAGATTGTCCAGATGAAATACATTACTCCAAGCAAATTCAACACAGTGCAAAATTCATCCTCAGAGTATCGCCCGAAGCTGTTCAAGAGGCTTCGCACGTTTACATGGATTAATCCGGTGCACGAGACTGTGCGCTTAGAGCCTGTAGTCTATGACAGCGATATCTGTATACAACATCTGCCGCAGGGCACTCACGGCAAACGTGATTTTACCATATTCAAGCGCTCCTTTGAAAAAAACGGCACCCTGCCAAAAAGTATAGCGACTATGTATGCCAAGGAGCTTTTAAAATGCGGAAGCCCCGAGGATTTTACCAATGCCCTGCCATATTTTCAGGGGGAATACCGCAACAGCCCCGACATCGAATCCACCTGCGTGCTATCACGCTACTATCGCATGAATGGCGACTACGACAAATTTTTTTCTGTTGCCCTAAAAAATGTAGCAGTTGATGGCTGCAGCGAGGTGTGCTGTGAGCTCGGTGCGTACTATTTCGACAAGGCAGACTATGAGGAGGCAAGCCTGTGGTATTACAACGCTGCATTCGAGACAAAGCCGGTACTCGATGTGGAGTGCGGCGGTGGCAAGGCGCTTCATGCCCTGTCTGAGTGCTACTCAAGATGGGCTGATGAGAAGCAGAAAAAGCTTGATTCGCTTCCTCCTAAATCAAGGAATGTATTTAAAGGCGATAAGGAGCTGATTGATTCACTGCGCAGCCAGGCGGCCGATTACCAGAAGCAGGCTGAGGAATGGATGCTTCCGGAGGGTGACTAGCAAAGGCTGTCATATAAAAGTCTCTACCAGCATTTACCAACTTGTAAAATCCTCTCTAAAGTGATAATATAGAGAGTATAGGGTTTGTTATTTTTTTAACGTAGCTTTTTGCTACTATCATTTTAGGTATCTAAGGAGGATTTTATGAGCTTTTTAGAAGAGTACAAGCAGAAACTTGTCTCAGCAGATGAGGCAGTAAAGATTGTCAAATCAGGCGACTGGGTTGACTACGGCTGGTGCACAGGCACACCTGATGCCCTCGACAAGGCACTTGCCAGAAGAACAGATGAACTTAAGGATGTCAATGTACGTGGTGGTATTTTGCTTAAGCCACTTGCCATTTTCGAGCGTGAGGATGCCGGCGAGCACTTCACATGGAACTCATGGCATATGGGCGGTTATGAGAGAAAGCTTATCAAGAGAGGCTGTTCTTTCTACTCACCAATCCGTTACTCAGAGCTTCCTCGTTATTATAGAGATTCAACAACACCTGACGATGTCGCTATGTTCCAGGTTGCACCGATGGATTCACACGGATACTTCAACTTTGGTCCTAACGCATCTCACCTCGGTGCTGTATGCGAGACTTCAAAGAAAATCATCGTTGAGGTCAATGAAAACATGCCTCGCTGTCACGGCGGTTCAGAAGCCAATGTACATATTTCACAGGTTTCTTACATTGTTGAGGGTGACAACCCTGCAATCGGAGAGCTTGGTGCCGGTGGTCCTGCAACAGATGTAGACAAGAAGGTTGCAGAGCTTATCGTTGACCAGATTCCAAACGGTGCCTGTCTCCAGCTCGGTATCGGCGGAATGCCAAACGCAGTAGGCTCACTCATCGCTGAGTCAGACCTCAAGGATCTCGGTGTCCACACAGAGATGTACGTTGACGCATTCGTTGACATCGCAAAGGCCGGAAAAATCACAGGAGCAAAGAAAAACATCGACCGTTATCGTCAGGCTTACGGCTTCGGTGCCGGAACCAAGAAGATGTACGATTACCTCGATGAGAATCCTGAGCTCATGAGTGCCCCGGTAAGCTACACAAATGATATCAAGAATATTGCCGCACTTGACAATTTCATCTCAATCAATAACTGTGTAGACCTTGACCTCTTCGGACAGATCAGCTCAGAGACCTCAGGCACAAAGCACATCAGCGGTGCCGGCGGACAGCTTGATTTCGTTCTCGGTGCTTATATGTCAAACGGTGGAAAGAGCTTTATCTGCTGCTCTTCAACTTTCACCGACAAGCAGGGCGTAGTTCACTCACGTATCCGTCCTACTCTTGTAGAGGGTTCTGTCGTTACTGACACAAGAGCCAATACTCACTATATCGTTACAGAGTATGGTATGGTAAATGTAAAGGGTCTTTCTACATGGCAGAAGGCTGAAGCAATCATCTCAGTTGCTCATCCTGATTTCCGTGATGAGCTCATCAAAGAGGCTGAGAAGATGCACATTTGGAGAAGATCTAACAAATAATTATCTTTGGATATAATTTTTACAATAAAAGCGGTTTCAGGATGCAATGTCCTGAAACCGCTTTTGTGTTATTAATCCGTCCCACAAACTATATTTTCAAAAAGTTAAAGCACCTCTTTTAGCACTTCCTCAATCTCGCTCTTTGCTGCCTTTACAGATCCCTGCACCATAACCGGCTTACCACCGCCTCTGGCACCCAGCTTATTCCTTAGTGCTGCGGCAACTGTATTGCAGTCTACATTCTTGCTTCCGATAATAAAGCTATAGCCCGCCTCATCATTTCCTGTAAAAAATGCACTAAAGCCACTATATTTCTCCACAAGGCCATTGACGCAATTTCTTGCTGTATTCGTATCAATGCCGTCCTCAAACAATACTGCATTGTCCGTATCAGCAGGAAGCTCTGCTACCTTATAATCCAAAAGCGCTGACTTTGCTGTACCAAGCTCTGACTTAAGTGACTGGTTTACTGCCTTAAGCTTTGTGACGTTATCCACAATAGCCTCCTGATTTGTGGTAAATATCCCCATGAGCTCTGAGATGATGTCGCACTTTTGTCTGAAAGCCTCCAGTGCCCTGAAACCACAAAGGATGCTGATTCTGACGCCTCCTTTATAATTCTGATAATTCATAACCTTAAGCATGCCAATCTCGCCGGTGCGCTTCACATGCGGCGCACAGCATGCACACACATCATACCCCGGCACTGTCACTATTCTGACCTGTCCTTCAATCTCGATTTTGCTTCTGTACTCCAGCTGCGCAAGCTCATCCCTTGACGGATATGTCACCTCTATCGGAATATTTTTTGAAATGGCTACATTTACCTCATGCTCCACCTCTGCTATATCCTCCGGTGAAATCACTCCACTGAAATCCATTGTCACTACAGAATCACTCAGATGAAAGCCCACATTCTCAAAACCAAACCTGCGGTGGACAATTCCCGAAAAAATGTGCTCTCCACTGTGTTGCTGCATATTGTAAAAACGATGCTGCCAGTCTATTTTGCCATGTACGTGGACGCCTGCTGCAAGCTCTACTTTCTCAGAAGCGCACTCCATGCCTGTAATCTGTCCATCAGTCTTCTTTTCTGTCTGAGCCTCTTCTTTGCCCATTATGCAGCAATCACCTGCGGAAATATCCACCGTATGAGTAATGACTCCATTCTTAATCTGCACATCAACGACACTGTAGCCACCAAGTATTCCCATGTCCGGGCTCTGTCCGCCCTCCTCCGGGAAAAATAAAGTCTGATTTAATATTATATCAAACTGCTTATCATCTGCCTTGTTCGGCTCGCAGGATATAATATCTGCCTCAAACTCCGTGGCATATGCATCCCTGTCGTAAAGTTTAATTGTTTCTGTCATACTCATACTGCTTATTCCTCTCGCTCTATATTCTTATGCATCATAGCTATGTCCTATTATAGCGCATTCATAATTCATATGAAACCCCTAAATCTGGTTTCCCACAATCCTGTAGTATGCTCTCGAAGTAATCTTGAAAACAATATAGTATATAGCCACAAACACCAAAAACGTAGCAGACATGCAGATTGCAATTAACTTAATATCCGTAAGATTGAACATGACAAGCAGTCTGCGAAGCAGAGGAAATGCTGCTGCAAGATGACACGCTGCAAGGATAATCGGCAGGAAAAACACCATACGCACCTGCGAAGTAATGGATTTCTTCACCTCGTCATTGCTCATGCCTACCTTCTCCATAATCTCATAGCGTGCTTTGTCATCATAGCCCTCTGAAATCTGCTTATAGAAAATAATCATCACAGTAACCATAAGAAACATCGTTCCAAGGAATATTCCGATAAAGAACAGGCCACCATACAATACATAAATCTGTTCTCTGTTTGCATCACGGCTTTCCTCATAGAAGCCTGACACATCTGATTTTACACTATTTTCCTCAAAATGCTTATCCAGAGCCTTTGCCACAGCAAGCTTATCCTCACTGCTGCCATACAGATTATAATCAATTTCATTGTTGAGCATAGTCGGCACACTATCCTCTCCCAGCGAGCTGTTCAGGTTAAATATCTCTGCAAGTGTTGCCTTGCTGTCTACCACTACATAGTACACACCACTATACATAGAGGACATATAGCTGTCTTTACTTACAGCAGTTTTTTCTGCCGCAGCCACTTTAAATTCTTTGCCCAACAGATTAATTATATCGCCATTAAACTTTTTTGTTCCATATACAGCCACCGAACCGGTATCAAGCTGTGGGATTTTTTTATTCAGACTCTCTTTAAAGCCGGTCTCCATCTCATCAATTTCATCTCCTGTGACAAAATACAACAGGGAAATATCGTTATCGTAACTTAACACCGGCTTAAACTCTGTCCCCTCTCTAAACACTGTCCAGCTAAAATAAGTGTAGCTTTTGCTGTCTTTAACATTACAAGCAGAGTCAGCTATTATTTTATCCGAATCTGCAGCAGCTTCTTTAAGTGCATCATCCAGATTCACATCAGCCGGCACTTCCTTATACCAGCTATATACACTGATATCCGAAGGATATCTCTGCTTTAGTTCTCCCTCCATGCCCGCATACATGCTCACGGTTGTGGAAACAACAACCAGCACCATTGTAGAAAGCACGCATATACTTGCTAGTCCGCCCGCATTCTGCTTCATTCTGTAAATCATCCCTGAAACCGCCGCAAAATGCTTTTTATTATAGTAAAACTTCTTGTTTTTCCTGAGTGCCTTAAGTATCACAATGCTTCCTGAAATAAATAAAAGATACGTTCCGACGATGACAAGAAGCACTGCGACAAAGAACAGTGAAAGCACCTGAAGAGGGCTCTTTGTGGTAATCGCAATATAATATCCCCCGGCAAGACAGCCTAGTCCGATTATAGCGATAAGCCATTTGCTCTTCGGCTCTTTCTCACCGACATTGCCACCGCGAAGCAGCTCTATCGGATTAGCAAGCTTCACCTGCATCAGGTTATAGATGAGAGTAAGAAAATACAGCACTCCAAAAATAAGTATTGTCTTTACGACAGCGCCAGTAGATACAGCGAAATCAATTTGTGCTTTAATATTTATAATCCTATAAAGAAACATAATCATCAGCTTGGAAAATAAAATACCGGCTATGATTCCAGATACTATTGCTGCGAGTGCTACGGTAAGTGTCTCAATTATCAAAACTCTCGCGATATGACGCTTTTCCATGCCAAGAATATTGTATATTCCTACCTCTTTCTTGCGCCTTTTGATGATAAAGCTGTTTGTATAAAACAGAAATATATATGAAAAAACCGCTATTGTTCCGCATCCAAGCCCCATTATCGACGCCAGTGCATCCGCGCCCGGCACCTTGCCAAGTCCCTTTGAGTTGTTTAGAAACATCATCACATAAAACATGGCTATCATGACCATTCCCGATATAATGTAAGGCATATAGAGAGTCTTATTATTCTTTATATTTGTAAATGCCAGCCTGCTATATATTTTATTCATGCTTCTCACCACCTGTCGTAATCAGCATAAGTGCATCCTGAATCTTCACATAGAGCTCGTCATTTGTAAGATTGCCACGGTAAATCTGATGAAACACCTGACCGTCCTTTATGAAAAGTACCCTGTTGGCATGACTTGCAGCCTTTGTGCTGTGTGTCACCATGAGAACGGTCTGTCCGTCCTCGTTTATCCTGTTGAAGAGCCTAAGCAGACTGTCTGTTGCCTTTGAATCCAGTGCTCCTGTTGGCTCATCAGCCAAAATTAATTCGGGATTTGTTATTATCGCACGTGCCACTGCGGCCCTTTGCTTCTGTCCTCCTGACACCTCGTATGGATATTTATTAAGCAGCTTTTCAATTCCAAGCAGCGAAGCTATAGGTGCAAGCCTTTTTTCCATATCCCTATAGTCCACACCTGACAACACAAGCGGTAAAAAGATATTGTCCTTCAGTGAAAAATTGTCAAGCAGATTAAAATCCTGAAATACGAAGCCCAGATGCTCACGTCTGAAGGCAGATATCTCCTTTTCCTTCAATGAGACAAGGTTCTTTCCATTTAAGAGTACCTCTCCCGCTGTCGGCTTATCAAGTGCCGCGAGAATATTTAAAAGTGTCGTCTTTCCTGAGCCGGACTCTCCCATGATTGCCACATACTCACCTTCCTCTACAGAGAAATTGATGTTTTTCAATGCCTGTACCTGATTTCCACCAAATCTGGTGGTATATATTTTTTTGAGGTTACTTACTTCTAAGATTGCCATTTCAATGCTCCTTTACGATGATTTCAAAATGTTATTTAAACTTCTATTTTGTTGCATTTATTTTAAATATGACGTCATAATCGGCTCCACAACTTACATTGTTGCCGCTTCATGTGATTATAATAACAAAATGCCGGAATGTATGCTATCGAATCAGCTTACATTTCGACCTTGTATCTTACATTTTTGTAAGAAATGACAAAGAAACTTAATCTGGAGTAGCAAAAAGAGGATTAGCACAGATGTGCTGATCCTCTTTTTATCTACAGATTTTTAATTACCTCGACTCTTGTGACAACGCCCTGCTTCACATTATCAACTCTGAGCGCACAATCCTGGTAATACACACAGGCTCCGATTGACACATTTTTACCCTCATCCTGCAATTTTTCGCTTATCACATCTCTAAGCAGCTTTGTCTTTTCCTCCGGTATATTTGTTCCGGAAATAAAATTCGCCCTCGCTACCGTCTGGCTGCCACGGCATATCATGTGGTCTG
>OLPC01001980.1_pt1 | contig 16303 bp, 12 predicted proteins | sample 1672341 | NCBI WGS metagenome assembly OLPC01 (sample SAMEA3136673, study PRJEB25190) | human gut metagenome | reverse complement strand
CGTGCGGAAACGTGGCAAATTGCCCGACCCCCTGTCGCATCCTTGCCGTTTCCCCTTTCGCCCGCGGCATTGGCCGGAACGTGGTCGGGCGCATCGGCGAGTTAGCCTATGGTTATGCGCATAAGAGGCTTGCGAAAGCAACGACGGCGTGAAAGGGATCCTCATGGGAATGAATATCGTATGTCTGGACCTGGAAGGCGTGCCTGTACGCAAAGTTTCTTTCGATTCATCGAAAGAAACTGGTTCCAGAAGCCAAAATGTTCGATTCATCGAAAGAAATTAGAGACACTTTGGAACATTCGTCTGCCCTATTTTCATTGGAGTGGGTGGAATCGACGGCTAGAGATGCGGGTGCTGTTCCCGGCCAAGCAACTTCTCGAACTGCCCGATGGCCCAAAGGGGCACGTTCGTGAGCCGCCCGTCGTTTCGGTAAGGCGAGAGCGATGTTCGCAGCGCCTTGTCGAGTCCGAACTTGTCGCAGGCAACTCGAAGGCTTTTCGAGCGGAGGTTTTCGCCGGCTTTAACCTCTATGGGAATTGGCTTGCCGTCAAACGCAATGCAGAAGTCGGTTTCGGCAGCGCCCGTGTCAGACGACCAGTACGCCGGCTGATATCGCTTGCGGCGCAGCTCCTGCGCGACGTATTGTTCCGTCAGCGCGCCCTTGAACTCGGTGAACAGGCGAGAGCCGTCAAGCACGGCGGCAGGATCAAGGTCGGCAAGCGCGCCGAGCAGCCCGACGTCCGTGCAGAATAGCTTGAAGGCGGACAGGTCTTCGTAGCTTGCAAGGGGCAGTCGAAGCGCCGACACGCGAGGAACTTTCGCGATTGCGCCGTAATCCGATAGCCACTGCAAGCTTTCTTCGAAATCGCGTGCGCGCGCGCCAGGCCGGACGGCCCCGTACATAAACTTTTTATTTTCGCGGGCAAGCTGGCCGGGGAGGGATTTCCAAACAAGCCGCATGCGCTCGAGAATGCGGCCAGGGGCATGTTTGCTGAAGTCGGCATCGTAGCTGTCGAGAATTTGCTGTTGAAGCCTTCGCGTTTCGGTAAAGCTGGCACCTTGCTGGTGTGCGCTAACGATTTCGGGCATGCCCCCCGTGATGAAATATTCCTTCAGGTGGCGCTCAAGCGTGTCGGAAAGGGCTGCGAGGTCATCCATCTGTGCGTTTTCAAGCGCGTCGGCCAACGGGTCGCCCGCTAAAGCGCGAAGATATTCCGAAAAGCAAAGCGGATACAGCGTGAGCTGATCAACCTTGCCAACGGGGAAGGACTCCCCTTCGCGCCTGATCGACATGCCCATATAGGAGCCGGCGGCGACGATATGATATTGTCGTGCCTGCTCACAGAAGTATTTCAGGGAAGTGAGACCACGTGGGGCCTCTTGGATTTCGTCGAAAATGATAAGCGTTTGCTCAGGGTCGATCGTCCGCCCATAGCGAAGCTGCATTTGTCGAATGATTCGCTGCGGGTCAAGGTCTTGCTCGAACAAGCTTTGCGCCGATTCGTCATACATGAAGTCGATTTTCACGTAGTCGCGAAATTCTTGCTTGGCGAAGGCCTCCATAAGCCACGTTTTCCCTGTTTGGCGCGCACCGCGTATCAGCAAGGGCTTGCGGCTTGGGCTGGACTTCCAAGAAACCAGGTCATTCATCAATAATCTGCGCAATGATGCCTCCTTGCCGCTGTTGTCAGAGGGTACTATAGCAAGTTCCCTTGGAAAATGTGGGAGTCTCGCACAAAGTTCCATCGAAAAATGTTTGAGTCTCGCACAAAGTTCCTGGGAAAAATGTGGGAGCGCGTGGGCGGGGTGCGGAAGCAGGTCGGGGCTTTTCGGTTTGGCGGCACTAGCGCGAGGGTGTTGCTTGACGCGTGCGAATGGCGCTTTCAGCTCGCTGGTATCTCTCAATTGTCACTCGTTCGCTACCGTTTCCCGGCCGCTGGTGGCCTTGGCCGAAGTGCGGGGCGCGCTGCGGTTGCGCGGCCGTATGCTTGTGCGCGTGAGAGATTCGCGAAAGCGTATGGTTGCGTGAAAGGATGCGCGGTATGGGAATGAACGTTGTGTGCCTGGACCTGGAAGGTGTGCTGGCGCCCGAGATTTGGGTTGCGTTTGCGGAAGCGGCCGGCGTGCCCGATTTGATGCGCACCACGCGCGACGAGCCTGATTACGACAAGCTCATGCAGTTCCGCCTTGACGTGCTGCGCCGCCATGGCATGGGCCTGCCGCAGATCCAGGAAGTCATCGCCGGCATCGACCCGGTGCCCGGCGCCAAGGAGTTCCTGGACGATCTGCGCGCCACCACACAGGTGATTATCATCAGCGACACGTTCGAGCAGTTTGCCCAGCCCATCATGGAAAAGCTTGGTTGGCCCACCATCTTCTGCAACACGCTGGAAGTTGCCGACGACGGCACCATCACCGGTTACAAGATGCGCTGCGACCAGACGAAGCTGACCACGGTGCGCGCGCTGCATTCGTGCGGGTTCGACACCATCGCCTCGGGCGACAGCTACAACGACTTAGGGATGATCAAGGCGTCGAAGGCGGGCTTCTTGTTCCGCAGCACCACGGCCATCAAGATCGAGCACCCGGAAATTCCGGCGTACGAAACGTTTGAGGACCTGTCGCGCGCCATCAAGGCGGCGCTGTAGCCGGTTGTGCCGCGCTGCGCTGCGCTGCCGGAAGGCGGCGTGCGGTGGGTGCGCGCCCAGGCGGCGGGCCTGTTTGACGAGGCGGGCTTGCGGCTGCCGGGCGGGCGGATGCCGTGGCTGCGGGGCTGGTTTGCGAAGGTTGCAAGCTGCCTGGTTGATGCGGCCCGCGAAGGCCGACTTCGACAGCTGGCTTCGCGAGCTTGCAAATCGGCCGACCGCTTTCCGCGTGAAGCCCTTGTGGTTTGTGCGGGCGGTTAACAAAGCGGAAACGCAAAACGGCAAGCGGTGCAATAAGCTACTGCGCAGGTATCAAAAACTCCACGATGAACAGGCGAGGCGGCGTTCGCGCTGCCTCGCTTAAGCACTACGGCCTGCGTGAGCAGGCGAAACGGGGGAAACTATGACGAGATTGTCCATTGCGCCCGCCTCGGCGGACGACGCCCGCATCGGCGGGTTTCTGGACCGGCAGAAACGCCGCGTCGACGCCATGCCGCCGGGCATGTGCCCGCTGGCGCAGCAGTTGACGCTGCTGGAGGAAGGCGCGCTGCAAACGTGCGGCAAGTGCGTGCCGTGCCGCGATGGCCTGCCGCAGCTGGCCGCCATGCTGCGCCATCTGGTGGATTGCCAGGCCGATGCCGCCGAGGTCGAGCGTATGCGCGCGCTGGCCGAGATGGTGCGCGACACGTCCGACTGCGCCATCGGCTACGAGGCTGCCGGCGCTTTGCTGGAAGGTCTTGACACCTTCGCCGCCGAAGTGGAAAGCCATGTGAGCAAGCATGCGTGCCAGCGCGGCGTGGGCCAGTCGGTGCCGTGCGAGACGTTCTGCCCGGCGCACGTGAACGTGCCCGCGTACATCGCGCTGGTGGCGGCGGGCGACAACGCCGGCGCCGTGCAGATGATCCGCAAGGACAACCCGTTCCCCACCGCGTGCGGCCTGGTGTGCGAGCATCCCTGCGAGCAGCGTTGCCGCCGCACGCTCATCGACGCGCCGCTCAACATCCGCGGCATCAAGGAGTTCGCCTGCGAGCACGCGCGCGCCGACCAGGTGCCCGTGCCGAAGCGCCTGCCCGCAACCGGCCGCCGCGTGGCGGTCGTGGGCGGCGGCCCGTCCGGTTTGACCTGCGCGTACTTCGCCGCCCTGATGGGCCATGACGTGGACGTGTTCGAGGGGCGCAAGCAGCTGGGCGGCATGATCCGTTACGGCATCCCCGCGTACCGTTTCCCGCGCGAGCGCCTGGACGAGGACATCCGCGGCATCTTGGCCGTGGGCGGCATTGCCGTGCATACCGAAAGCCCCGTGGACGCCGAGCGCATGGCGCAGCTTTCCGCGGATTACGACGCCGTGTACGTGGCCATCGGTGCGCAAACTGGTAAGGGCCTGCGCATCGACGGCACGGATGCCGAGGGCGTGTTTTCCGCCGTTGACCTGCTCGGACGCATCGGCGACGGCGATTACCCTGACTTCACGGGCAAGAAGGTGGCCGTCATCGGCGGCGGCAACGTCGCCATGGACTGCTGCCGCACGGCGGTGCGCGCCGGCGCCGAGGAGGTGTCGGTGGTGTATCGCCGCCGCATCTCCGACATGACGGCGCTGCCGGCCGAGATCGAGTCGGCGATCGCCGAGGGCGTGGAGATGATCACGCTGCAGGCGCCGGCCGCCATCGAGAAGGACGAGCAGGGCCGCTGCTGCGCGCTGCTGACGAACCCGCAGATGATCGGCCCGGTCAAGCGCGGCCGTCCCGCGCCGGTCGCCGCCGACAAGCCGCAGATGCGCATCCCTGCCGACATCATCCTGATCGCCGTGGGGCAGAACATCGTGTCCGCGCCGTTCGAGGAGTTCGGCATGGCTGCCGAATGGGGCGAGTTCAAGGCCGACGAGCAGCTGCATGCGCAGATGGACGCCGAGGCGCTTGCCGCCCGCGGCGCCGATGCCTCCGCGGGCGCGAACGTGTTCGTGGGCGGCGACTGCCAAACCGGTCCGGCGTCGGCCATCAAGGCCATCGCCGCCGGCAAGGTTGCCGCGCGCAACATCGACCATATGCTGGGCTTCAACCACACGCTCGACTGCGGCGTGGCAATTCCGCCGGCCCAGCCCAACGACCGCGCGGCGTACGGCCGCGTGGAGGTGCTCGAGCGCCCCGCGCGCGAGCGCAAGAACGATTTCGATGCCGTCGAGGTTCCCATGAGCACGGAGGAGGCCATGCAGGAATGCGGCCGCTGCCTGCGCTGCGACCACTTCGGCGCCGGCGCCTGCGAAGGGGGGCGTATCCAGTATGCTTAACATCACCATCGACGGCCGCGCGCTCGAGGCGCGCGAAGGCCAGACCGTTTTGGAAGTCGCCCGCGAGGCCGGCATCCACATCCCCACGCTGTGCTATCTGGCCGAGCGCAGCGCCATCGGGTCGTGCCGCGTGTGCGTGGTCGACGTCGAGGGGGAGGACGCCCCCGTGCCCGCGTGCACCACGCGCGTGGTCGACGGCATGCAGGTGCAAACGGCCACCGAGCGCGTGCTGAAGTACCGCCGCATGGCCGTTGACCTGCTGATCTCCAACCACGGCTTGGATTCGACCGACTACTGCTTCAGCTGCGTGAAGAACGGCGCCTGCGAGCTGCAGGCCGTGGCGCGCGAGGTGGGCGTTTCGCACCCCACCTTCCCCGTTGTGCAAACGCGCAAGCCGGTGCTGGATTCCAACCCGTTCCTGCGCTTCGACCCCAACCTGTGCATCGCCTGCCAGCGCTGCGTGGGCGCGTGCAACAACGCGGCCGGCAACCACGTGCTGCAGGCGGGCAAGCGCGGCGTGCGCACCACCATCCGTGCGCCGTTCGGGCCGAACTGGGACGCCACCATCTGCGAGAGCTGCGGCAACTGCGCGCAGGCGTGCCCGACGGGCGCCCTGGTGGAGAAGCGCCGCGGGCTGTACCGCGAATGGGACACCCATACTGTGCGCACCACCTGCCCGCACTGCGGCGTTGGCTGCCAGCTCGACCTGGTGGTGAAGGGCGACCAGATCGTGGACGTGCAGGCCGCCGACGGCCCGTCCAACGACGGCCTGCTGTGCGTGAAGGGCCGTTCCGGCAGCTTCGACTTCGTGAACTCCCCCGACCGCATCACCACCCCGCTGGTGAAAAACCCCGAGACCGGCGAGTTCGAGCCCGCCGATTGGGATACGGTGCTCGACCTGGTGGCGCGCAAGTTCGCCGAGCTCAAGGAGGAGCACGGCGGCGAGAGCATCGCGGCGTTCGCGTGCTCGCGCTCCACCAACGAGGATATCTATCTCTTCCAGAAGATGGCGAGGTGCGCATTCGACAGCCCCAATGTCGATAACTGCGCACGTGTTTGACACGCCCCCACCGTTGCCGGTCTGGCAACTACACTTGGTTCGGGCGCAATGACGAACTCCATCAAGGATGTATGCGAGGATTCGCAGGTCATCCTGCTGGTGGGCAGCAATCCGGAAGAGGCGCACCCGGTCATGGGCATGCGCCTGCGACAGGCGGTCGAGCGCGGCGCGAAGCTGATCGTGGTGGACCCGCGCGAGATCGGGCTGGCGAAGAAGGCCGATATCCATCTGAAGCTGCGTCCCGGCACGAACGTGGCGTTCGCGAACGGCATGGTGAACGTGCTGATACAGAAGGGCCTGGTGGACCGCGAGTTCGTGGAAGGTCGCACCGAGGGCTTCGACGAGCTTGCCGCCATGGTGGCGGACTACACTCCCGAGCGCGTGGCCGAGATCTGCGGCATCGATGCGCGCGACCTGGAGGCGGCCGCCGAGATGTACGCAACGGCCGAGCGCGCCCCCATCGTCTATTGTCTGGGCGTGGTGGAGCACTCCACGGGCACTGAGGGCGTTATGGCGCTTTCGAACCTGGCGCTGGCCGCGGGCAAGCTGGGCCGTCCCGGCTGCGGCATCAACCCGCTGCGCGGCCAGAACAACGTGCAGGGCGCATGCGACATGGGCGCGGGCCCGGCGGACTTCACGGGCTATCAGAAGGTGGCCAACCCCGAGATGCGCGCGAAGTTCGAGGCCGCATGGGGTGTCGAGCTGAACCAGGCCGCGGGCCTGAAGGCCACCGAGTGCTTCCCCGCCATGATCGACGGGCGCATCCGCGGCCTGTTCCTGTTCGGCGAGGACCCGGTGCGCACCGACCCGGACACGGGCCATGTCATCCGCGCGCTGGAGTCGCTGGACTTCTTCGTGTGCGAGGAGCTGTTCATGACGGAGACGGCGAAGTACGCCGATGTCATCCTGCCTGGTCGCAGCTATGCGGAGAAGGAAGGCACGTTCACCAACACCGAGCGTCGCGTGCAGCGCGTGCGCAAGGCGGTGGACGGCCCGGCGGGCGCGCGCTTGGACACCGAGGTGTTCGCCGACATCATGCGCCGCATGGGGTATGACCAGTCCACGCTCACGGGCGCTCAGCTCATGGACGAGGTGGCAAGCCTGACGCCGTCGTACGCGGGCATCAGCCATGCGCGCCTGGACTCCGCCGCCGTGGCGGGGCAGGGCCTACAGTGGCCGTGCACGGGTCCGGACCATCCGGGCACGCGCATCATGCACGAGGGGGCGTTCTCGCGCGGTTTGGGCGGATACTCGCTGGCGCAGTACCGTCCGTCGGCCGAGCAGCCCGATGAGGAGTTCCCGCTCGTCATGATGACGGGCCGCGTGCTTGCGCAGTACAACGCGCAGGCCATGACGGGCCGCACCGAGGGGCTCAACCAGATCGACGGCACGTCGTTCATCGAGATCAACGACGCGGACGCCGCCGCCGCGGGCATCGCCGACGGCGACCGCGTGCGCGTGAGCAGCCGTCGCGGGTCCATCGAGTCGACGGCGCGCGTGTCGGGCAAGACCAATCCCGGCCAAGTGTGGATGCCGTTCCATTTCCAAGACGGCAACGCCAACTGGCTGACGAACGCTGCGCTCGACAACGTGTCGGCCACGCCAGAGTACAAGGTGTGCGCCGTGCGCGTGGAGAAGGCGTAAGGGCGAGCGCGCTGCGAGCTGATGGAAGCTAGCAAGCCGAAGGGCCGCATCGGGAGTTCCCGATGCGGCCCTTTTTGCGCGCCGGTTGTCGCTAACGTGTTCGGGTCGGGAAGACCTCGCAGGTCAACTTCGTGGCGTCGAGCGCAATCTCGACACCTACCAGAAAGCACCGAAGGTGCGCCACATAATTTCCGATTGCATCGCGACGTTAAAAAATGTGACGCGCCCTTTGGGCGCTGGCTATTTGGGCACGAGCTGACGCTCGCGCCTATGTGATTCACCTGCGATTTTGAATCTGCGCGCAAACGATATTCGTAGCGTCGATCGCACGCTCGACATCTGCTGGAAAGCGCGAAGCACGCCAGATTGTAATCGCCGCTGTGCGGCGGGAGAAATGGACACGCATCTTTGGACGCTGCTACAAGAAGCTAGCTTTCGCTTCGTGCTATTTCCCGATTTGTGCGATTTTTAGCCTTTGCTATCTTTCGATTTATGCAGTATTTGACCATTATTATTTCCAGATTTGTGCAATAATAAGGCTATTCTATTTCCTGATTTGTGCGGTTGAGGAGACGAATGTTGCAGCGTAAGGTGACAAAAAGGCTGGTCAAATGGAAAAATGAATCCAGCAAGGCACTGTTGGTGACTGGTGCTCGACAAATTGGGAAAAGCTATGCCATTCGCGAATTCGGGAAATCGAACTATTTCTGCTATTTTGAGGTGAACTTACTGCTTGATAAGGCGGCGAAAAGCACGCTTGCCAGCGCCGAAAGCGCCGTGGACTTCATTAACCGCATTGCACTGCTGTCGGATGCGCCTTTGGTGGAGGGCGACACGCTGATTTTCGTCGATGAGATTCAAGAACATCCGGACATCGTCACGCTTATGAAGGCGCTTGTCGAGGACGGTCGCTATTCGTTCGTGTTCTCTGGATCCATGCTGGGCACGGAGTTCAAGGGCATCACTTCGTTTCCCGTGGGGTATGTCGAGCAGATTGTCATGCGGCCGATGGACTTCGAGGAGTTCTGCTGGGCTGTGAGTGTTGACCAGCGGTTTCTCGATCAGATTCGCGAATGCTTGCGCGAGCGGCGCGCTGTTGATGGGTACCTGCACGACATCATGATGCGCAACTATCGGGCGTACATGGTTGTCGGCGGCATGCCCGAGGTGGTACAGCGGTATGTGGACACGGGCTACTCGCTGGCTGAAACGCGGACGTTGCAGGCATCGCTGGTGCAGCAATACGCGCAGGACATCGGCAAGTATGCGGGCGCTCGTGCGTTCGAGGCTCGCGCTATCTTCGACCAGATTCCCTTGCAACTTGAGGGCGACCTGCATCGATTCAAGCTGGCGTCGCTGAAGAAGGCGGCGCGCATGGAGTCGTTCCATCACGATTTTTTGTGGCTGGTGAATGCGGGCGTGGGGCTGCAGGTGCTGCAGACCACCGAGGCGCGCTGCCCGTTGAAACGCACGGAGCAGGCTTCGCGGTTCAAGCTATACGAGTCGGACACGGGAATGCTGGTGTCGCGGTATCCGCTAGCTACGGCGCGGTCGATTTACCTGGACATGAAGGACCCGAATCTGGGCGGCGTGTATGAAAACGTGGTGGCGCAGGAGCTTGCCGCGCAGGGCATCGAGGTACCCATCGAGCTGGGCGCCACCTGCAACGCCTGCGCAGACGGCGAAGCCTGCGAATAAGCGCCTATGGACACTCCCATCGTTGATTTTGTCCGCCGCTACGCCCAGCAGCGCACCACCCGGATGCATATGCCGGGCCACAAGGGCTGCGGCCCGCTGGGCTGTGAGGCGCTGGACATCACCGAAATTGCGGGCGCGGACGAGCTGTACGAGGCCGAGGGCATCATCGCCCGGAGCGAGGCCAACGCCGCGCAGCTCTTCGGCACCGCCCGCACCTATTACAGCACCGAGGGCAGCAGCCAGTGCATCCGGGCCATGCTCCACCTTGCGCTCCAAATGCGGCCCGCAAAGGCAGGTCGGCCTGTCCTGCTGGCGGCGCGGAACGCCCACAAGGCCCTGCTTTACGCGGCGGCTCTGCTGGACTTCGACATCCAGTGGCTCTGGCCCGCGCCGGACGCCGCCGGGGCGCTCTGCACCTGCCCTGTGGAGCCGGAGGCGCTCTCTTCTGCGCTGGACGAGCTGTCCGCCGAGGGCCGTACGCCCTTCGGCGTCTACCTCACCAGCCCGGACTATCTGGGCTTCGTGCAGGATGTCGCGGGGCTGTCGGCGGTCTGCCACGCCCACGGTCTGCCCCTTCTGGTGGACAACGCTCACGGCGCCTATCTCCACTTTTTGAAGGAGGGCAGCCGCCACCCCATCCAGCTGGGTGCCGACCTCTGCTGTGACTCGGCCCACAAGACCCTGCCCGTCCTCACCGGCGGTGCCTATCTGCACCTTGGTTCGTCCGTGCAGGCCGATGAGGCCGCGGTGCGCAATGCGCTGGCTCTCTTCGGCTCCACCAGCCCCTCTTATCTCATTTTACAGTCGCTGGACGCCGCCAACGCGGTTCTGGCCGACGGCTTCCGGGAGAAGCTGGACGTTTGCCGCTGGCGGCTGGGGATGCTCTGCCGGGAGCTGGATGCCCTCCGGCCCGGGCTGGCGCTCCCCCTCACCGGGGCGCACCGTGAACCCCTCAAGCTGACGCTGGACGCCGCCGCGCTGGGGCTTTCCGGCCAGCAGCTGGCGCAGGCTCTGCGGGAGCGGGGTGTGGAGTGCGAGTATGCCGACCCCCGTTACGTCGTGCTGATGCCTTCCGCCGAGAGTTCTGCGGCAGAGTTTGCCTGCCTGCAAACGGCCCTGCACGCCATCTGCGATGAGGCCCCTGCTGCCGATGTTTCCGTTGCGGCTGACGATCCTGCCGCTTTCGCGGCATTGGCCGGGGCGCTCGAAGCACAGCCCCGCCGTTTCACCATCCGGGAAGCTGTCCTTGCACCGCAGGAGATGATCCCTGCCGCCGAGGCTGTGGGCCGCATCTGCGCCGCACCGGCGGTCTCCTGCCCGCCTGCCATCCCCATCGTGGTCAGCGGCGAGACGGTTCCGCCGGAGGCCCTCCCCCTCTTTGCCCGCTATGGCATCGAGAAGGCGGCCGTTGTAAAAGAATAAAGTGCAAAAAGCATTTTCGTACTCTTCAGCCTCTTTTTTCACTCTATATTCAGAGTTCCCCCTAAGATTCAGCTAAAAGTCCCGCACATTTCTTGACAGGCTTCGCATATTCTGGTTTAATAGAATTGGATAAAAGGGAGTAAAGGGCGCTCCACCTTATGGGAGCGCTGCATGGCAGCGTCAACACGGCAGAAATGCCCGATGTCATGTGTTCGCTTGAGACTTTTGTCACAGTAATTGGTGCTGTGGCGGAAGTCTCTTTTTTCGTCATTGCACTGCAGATTTCATAGGAGGCAATGACATGGATTTCTGGAACGCATTCGCCAGTCTCTTTTCCAATTTCGGGAACCTGACCTGGCAGATGGTGGTGATGTGGGGCATCGGCGCCCTGCTCATCTACCTCGCCATCGCAAAAAAGATGGAGCCGAGCCTGCTTCTCCCCATGGGCTTCGGCGCCATCCTCGTCAATCTGCCCTTATCGGGCGCTATCACACAGGGCGACACCGTCGGCCCCATTTCGGCTCTGTTTGAGGCCGGAATGTCCAACGAGCTGTTCCCCCTGCTGCTCTTCATCGGCATCGGTGCGATGATCGACTTCGGCCCGCTGCTCGAGAAGCCGTGGCTGATGCTCTTCGGCGCAGCGGCGCAGTTCGGCATCTTCTTCACCCTCTTCCTCGCGGGCTTCTTCTTCGACTTGAAGGACGCCGCTTCCATCGCCGTCATCGGCGCGGCAGACGGCCCCACGGCCATCTTCGTGGCCAACGTCCTGCACTCCCAGTACCTTGGTGCCATCATGGTGGCGGCCTACAGCTACATGGCGCTGGTCCCCATCGTGCAGCCGCCGGTCATCAAGCTGCTGACCACCCAGAAGGAACGCCGCATCCGGATGCCCTACCAGAAGGGCAGTGTCAGCCAGCTGACCAAGATCTTGTTCCCCATCGTCGTGACCATCATCGCCGGGCTCGTGGCTCCGGCCAGCGTAGCACTGGTGGGCTTTCTGATGTTCGGCAACCTGCTGCGGGAATGCGGCGTGCTGAACGCCCTGAGTGAAACGGCCCAGAACGTCCTCGCAAACCTCATCACCATCGTGCTGGGCCTGACCGTGGCCGGCCAGATGACCGCCGACAAGTTCGTGCGGCCCGACACTCTGCTCATCCTTGCGCTGGGCCTTGTGGCCTTTGTGTTTGACACCGCCGGCGGTGTGCTGTTCGCAAAGCTGACGAACCTCTTCCTCCCGGAGGGCAAAAAGCTCAACCCCATGATCGGCGCAGCCGGCATCTCGGCCTTCCCCATGAGCGGCCGCGTCGTCAACAAGCTGGGCCTCGAGGAGGACAACCAGAATTTCCTGCTGATGTACTCCATCAGTGTCAACGTCTCGGGCCAGATAGCCTCTGTCATCGCCGGCGGACTGCTGCTGACCCTGCTGAGCTAAAGGAGGGACTGATATGCTGCATCTTACTTCGTGGATGACGACTCTGCCCATCATGGTCATCGGGATGGTGAGCATCGTGCTGGTCATCGGCGTCATCGTGCTGGCTGTGATGTTTTTGAACAAGCTGACGAGCCGGAAATAACTGCAAAGGGCTGCTGTACCGTGTTGTACAGCAGCCCTTGTTTTATTGATCCGCCCGCGCCTTTCCGATAGCCGTTCCTGGCGTTCTGCCCGGTGTCATCCGGCTCGTCGCAGCCGTCGTGCGGTTCCTCAGAACAGGTCGAGCATATTGTCCAGATAGATGGCTTCCCGGACATGCAGCTGGTATTCCGGTTTTGTCATGTAGTAGAGCAGAAATTCCAGTACCAGCGCACTGCCCAGGCCCCGGCCCTCGATCTTGAAGTTGGAAAATCCCATCGGCATATAGACATCCTGAATGTCCCTGATGCCAATAAACTCCGGATTTTCCATCGCCTTCGAGAAGCGGTAGCCTTCCTCTGCGCCCGGTGCGTGACAGATGTGGTCAGGGCAGGCTTCGCCGAGATTTTTTCGGCTGACATTCTCATAGCAGCGCTTTCTGTCCCGGCATCCGACCCAGCAGCACTCGTTGCAGAGAAATTCCACTTTGTCTTTCTGCGCCTGCGGCAGACTGTCCAGCTCTCCAAAGGCTTTGTTCAGCCGGAAGTCCGGCACCACATAGCGGAACTCCTCCCGGGCCGTCTCCGCCCGGAGCTGCTGAAACTCTGTCAGCACTTTCGTCGTGGAGGACACAAAATAAAGCTGCGGATAGTGCGTTCTCAGGTAGTCCAGCAGCAGCTCCGAGTGGACGATGACGCCGCTCTGTACCGGGTTTTCCTGCTCAAACAGGGCGCAGAGGGCGTTGCACTTTTTATCCGAAAGGTGTTCCTCCCGGAGGAGCGAGTTGCTGAAGGTCAGCCGCGCCGAGATGCCGTATTCCCGCGTCAGGGCAAGGACTTCTTTGGGGTCATGCTCCCCGAAGCCAGCCCGTCCCCCGCCCCAGACGCAGTCGGCCGGTGCGCCGTAGATGGAGCCGATGTCGCACCAGTCATAAAAGTATTCTCTGTGCGCCCGGAACAGGGGCAGGAACTCCCGGTACAGCTCGTAGAACTCGAACAGTCCGGGCAGATGATAATAAGCTTTTTCTTGTTTCATTTTTCACTTTTTCTTATGCGTTTTGCGTCTTGACCTCTACCGTCCGGCCGCCGAGGTTCTCATAGATGCGGTGGGAGACGGAGAGCACCGTGCGCCCTTCGGACGCGCGGCGAAGCGCTTCGAGGACACGGGCCTCGGTCTCAGCATCGAGGTTGGCCGTTATCTCGTCCAGCAGCAGCACGGCAGGGTCTGCCGCTGCGGCACGGGCGATGGACAGAAGCTGCCACTCGCCCTGCGAGAACATCCCGTCAGCACACACCGTATCATAGCCGTTCGGCAGGGTCTGGATGGCGGCATCCAGACCGGCAAGCTTCGCGGCGTTCCTTGCCATCTCTTCGGTGATGCCGGGGTCGCCCAGCGTGATCTGTTCCAGCACCGTACCCGGCACACGGGCAAAATGCTGTTCCACACAGCCGATGCAGGTGCGGCGCCTGGCGTCCGTGATGTCCGTCACATCCACGCCACCGATGGTCACCGACCCGGCTTCCGGGTGATAAAGTCCCAGCAGCAGCTTGAAGACTGTGCTCTTTCCGGCACCCGTCCGGCCCACCAGCGTCACCTGCTCGCCCTGCTTGACGGTCATGGAAAAATCGTTCAAGACGTGCTTTTCGCCGTAACCGAAGGTCACGTGAGAGAGCACCACATCACCCCGGGCAGAGGTCTCCCGCTCCTTGGGGATGGTGCGTTCCGGCTGGTCAAGGAAGGCGTCGATGCGCTTCACGCCCGCCATCGCCGACTGGATGGTCTGTATCTCCATGCCAAGGCTCTCGATGGGCGCAAAGATGCGGGAAATGTAGTTGATGACGGCCACCGAGGTGCCGACCGACATCCCGAACAACGTCAGGACAGCCGCATTGCCGGAAGCCGAGAGGAGCATGACGATGCCGACCACGGCGGCATTCAGCACCAGCACAACGGGCGAATAGATCGCGTCGTAAAAATTCGTCCGCTCCATCGCGGCATAGCTTTCGCCGATGCACCGGTCATAGCGGCGCTCCATGTAGTCTTCCAGACCCAGAGCCCGGATGGTGCGGATGTTGTGCAGTGTTTCCGGGACCTGGCCGGACACAGCGGCGACCGCCCGGCGGTTATCCAGCTGAGCTGCCAGCATCCGCGTCTGCACATAGCGGGTGAACGCGGCGAACAGCGGCAGCACCAGCAGCAAAATCAGCGCAAGGCCGGTATTCTTCACGGCGATGACCGCCATGATGGAGAGGATGCGGCAGGCGTCCGCCACCATGCTGATGATGCCGGAGGTGAACAGCGCCTCCACCGTATCCACATCGCCCGAGAAGCGCGCGGCCACCTCGCCGGGGTTCTGCCCCACCAGTGTGCTGGCGGGAAGCTTGCTCAGCTTCCGGGACATTTCAGAGCGCAGGGCGTGGGTCATTTTCTGGCCGAAGAGTACCAGCAGGCTCTCCTGCGCCGAGGAGAGCATCCCTTCCAGCGCCAGACTGCCGAAATAAAGAAGCACCGCAGGGAACGTCAGCGGAAGCCCGGCCGTCAGCCCGTCGATGATGCGGGCCAGCAGCAGCGGCGGCACCAGAGACGCCGCCACCGATGCCGCCGCACACAGGACGGTCCCCGCTGTGAGAAGGCGGTGGGTCACGGCGGCCATCCGGATGGCCTCAAACACACCATTTTTACGCCTGTTCTCCATGCTGTTTCCCTCCTGTCTGGCTTTCGTACAGCTGACGATAGACCGGGGCCGATGCCATCAGCTCCTCATGGGTGCCGACAGTGGTCTTTCCGCCATCCATAAAGACGATCTTCTGCATCTGCGGGAAGTGGTACAGGCGGTGCGAGATGAGAAAGACGACCTTATCCTTGGCATATTCCTGCAGGTCGGCAAAGATCGTATCCTCCGTGTCCCGGTCGAGGGCCGAGAACGGGTCATCGAGGATGAGGACAGGGCGCGGATGGGCCAGCGTCCGGGCCAGTGCCAGACGCTGGGCCTGTCCGCCGGAAAGACGGGTGCCGCTGCTGCCGATGACGGTATCGAGGCCGTTCTCCATCGCCAGCACCTCGCCTTTCAGCGCAGCAGCGGCGAGATAGGGCATGGCGTCCTGCTTGCTGCCGCAGAGGACATTGTTCTGCACCGTATCGGTGCTCAGCTCCGGGTCGTGGCCCAGATAGCCGACGGTGGCCGAAATCTGCCGCGGAGTCAGAGCGGAGAACTCCTTTCTGCCAAACTGCGCCGAGCCTTCATAGGGGGCCTCGCAGAGGAAGACCCGGCCAAAGGTAGATTTGCCGCAGGCCACCGGGCCGGTGACACCGATGATGTCGCCGGGATGGGCTGTCAGACTCAGACCCGAGAAGATGAGGGTGTCGCCGTAGGCGAATGAGAGGTTCCTGAGGGTCACATCTTCTGCCGCCGGGACATCCAGTGCGTCCAGCTGCTCCGGCGACTTCATCAGAGGTTTGATGCGCTTCCAGGAGACTTCGGCCTTCTGCACCGAGTTGAAGAGCTTGGCCACCTTGGAGGATTTGACCACCAGCTTGGTGAAGCAGGAAAGGAAGGTGGTAAAGGCCGCGATGTCCCACACACGCCAGCCGGTGCCGAGGACATTCTTTGCGCCGAACCACAAAATGAACAGAACGCCTGCCTCTGATGCCGCCAGATAGAGCGGCGGCAGGGCCGACTGCCACACGTTGCTCTTCACTGCCGTCTTTTCGTAGGTATCCAGTACCTCTTCGTACCGCTCCGCGCGGGCGTCTTCGCAGCCGTAGATGCGGTAAGTCACGGCGTTCCGGGCGCGGTCGAGGGTGGCGGCACTCAGTGCGCCCGCCGCCTTTTTGTAGGCCGCACCGGCCCGCTGGACCGGCTTTTTCATCCATGCCGCGCAGACGTAGGAGAAGGGCGTGAACAGCAGGCTCAGCAGAGCCAGCCGCCAGTCGTACACCAGCAGCATGACCACATGACCCGCCAGCGCCACGCCAGTATC
>OLPC01001971.1_pt1 | contig 16344 bp, 10 predicted proteins | sample 1672341 | NCBI WGS metagenome assembly OLPC01 (sample SAMEA3136673, study PRJEB25190) | human gut metagenome | reverse complement strand
GCATTCATGGGCTCATCCAAAAGGACGACTTCGCAATAGGACATATACGCCATCGCCACATTGAGTAATTGTCTATTTCCATCAGACAGCCTAGATACGGGCGTATTCTTCAACCCAGTCAAGTCAAAGCGATCAAGCACTTGGTCCAAAGTGCGAGGTGAATGCCAAATTCTCCTGCATCGGTCGAGATGAAAAGCGACGGTCATGTATGGAATCAATAGCGACGGCCTATTCGGAACCAAAAAGAATACCTTTCTCATTTCCTCACGGTCGACGCATACTTTTGCATGAAAACAGAGAGAACCTGACACGCGCACTGATGGCCCAGCATCTCCCCAAAGAGTATTCAGTAGCGTAGTCTTGCCATGTCCATTTGGCGCGACAAGACCCCATATCTGGCCAGCGGGCATATCAAACTGCAATCCCTTTACCAGCTGGTTTTTTCCAACCGTCAACGCATCCAGCGACAGAGAGAGCAAGCTTTTCTCGCCCAAACTATCCGGGCGAATATGGTTCCAGGCCCAGCGATTCTTGCTTTTTAGACACGAAAACGAAATGACCCCCAACGCGCAAACAGCAAACGCGCCCATCACGGCAAAGAGGCAGTGCGATGCACTGGCTTCAGGAACGAGAGATACCTCCGCTCCATTGGCGTAAGATGCGCCGCCGAGCGCAAACGAAGAGGCAGAATAGCTCGACACCATATACGGCAGCAACGCATGCCATGGAGCATCTTTGCTCGCATAAAACGGAAGCTGGCTTATGCCCCCCACAAGAGCGATCACCATGGACGAAATGGCCCTGTTTCTGCTTCCGGCGTACACGCACACGCCCAAGCAAGCAAACATCATCGACAGCACAGCTTCAAAGACGGCAAATAGCCCTAGCTGAACTAACACAGTTCTTTCGACTACGTCACCATACTGAATGAATACGACTGGGTACTCTGTCTGACCTACACCGTTAAACACCGTTGCCAATACAAAACAGGGAGCCAACGCCAGAACCAAAACCAGCATCGATGCAATACCAGAGACGAGAACGCGGCATGCATTCATCTCTAACTTTGACAACAACGCTCGATCGTAGAACCGCTTTCCATCCCCCTCAAGCGACATATAGAGGACGAGGACCGGGACCAAAAGCCACGCTATTGCAGGAACAGCGCCGCAATAATATGCGAGAAGAATCATCCCGGGCATTTTTGTTGTTGAGTCGTACGATTCCGGATGGGCCAGCATCGATATGGCTCGGGGAAGACGTTCTTGGGCTTCAAGCGATAACTCCGAATCAACACCATTCAAATAACCGAGTCGGTATTCCTTGAGCAATAGATTGTCGTAATCGGCAATCGCATCGTAATACTCTCTGGAGTCCGCCTTGCTTTCAAGCGCCCGATCAAGGCACGCCCTTTCGTCGGCAATGATGCTGTTGAGCTCCTGTGGGGCAGTGTCATAAACGCCGTCAGAGACTTGAGAGACCAAAAGGGCTCTCTGGTCTTCGATGGAAGCTCTACCATATAGATAATCTGCTCCCGTTGGAACGGATAGAAATACCGGGATGCAGAATACGAGCGCGAGCAGCGCCGTCAGCAACATAATTCCCCGGTTGCGCGCAAGAACTTCTAAATTAAGCCGTACATATGTGAGGCAATCACAGGTCTTCACAGCAAGCACCTCCGGTTCGCAACACACGAGTCGTCGGACCCGTTGTCCGGAAGTATCGCCTTCATCGTCAGAACTGTCTGTAGACGTGTAGGATGGATTTACAATCTTATTTGTCTACAGGCTTCTACCTGCTATTTTCTATAACATCTGCCATAAGACTAAAAACCCTATCTCTAAGTTCACGCTCCGAGTGAACTCCAAGCAAGGCATAGCTCTTGCTCTTGGCCTCTTTGACGGTTCCCCGAGCAACGTTAAGATGCGCGCAAATCTCGGTGGTTCTATTGCCATCAAAAACGCATGTCATGATATCGGCATAAAGCGGCGTGAAACCAAGCCTCAAGAAGGCCTCACGCACGGTATCGCGTCGATCACCCACCCGAACCGTATCTTTCGAACGCAAGAATAGCAGCGAATTAGCCATAAGGATAAGTACGACAAGGAACGCAGTCACGCGTAAGGCAGGCATAAGGCCGCCAACGGCCTCACCGCTCCCAACGGACTCAAAGAAAATGTACAGTCGACTTACCACATCGTGAACCCAGAACGCTGCTCCAGCACCCACAGACACCGAAGAAAGGGTGAGTTCAGGCGAAAGGCACAAGTGCATTTCAGACATCCACCGTATAGCCGCACGGCAACACAGGGCCACAAGCACTATAGCTATCGATAGGATTATCGCATCATGCTCAAAGCCGAAGCATACGAGGATTTCCTCGATGCCCATTCCAGACGCATACATAAACAGGAAGCAGACGAAGACTATCCTGCAGTTCTGATTGAACGATGAGGACCCCAGCGATTCTGAACGGTGATCATGGCCTTTTGTTGCGTCAAGATGCCACGCATCCTTTGACAAGAGAAGTCCAGCCGTCGCCTCTGAAATGCTTTTATATCCGGTTTTAGTCAAGGCCCGCGACAAATAGGTACGGGCAGTAGACGGGGAAATGTCCAAGGCAGAAGCAATCTCCTCGTACGTTTTTCCCTCTATCCTCATAGAGAAAACCGCGGACTCCCTTTGAGAAAAACCCGAAGCCGTAGGGATATCGGCAACTGCAGAGTGTTTTCCTCCTAATTTGGCGGCCGCAGAAAAAGCGCTCGTTAAGTCAGGGAAAAATCGCGTTATGGCCCTGGCAAGGATACTGCCCAAAACGGTAACCAGAAGCAATACGATCTCTTGATGCCCACCAAAGCTCAGGAGCACAGCTCCGATGTTTATATTGCGCGAAAACAAACAATCCGTATCGAGAATAACGGCGGCATTACCAAACGCAAGAGGTTCGACGAGCAAGGCAGCAACCCCCATCTCGGCGTTAACGGAAAGGAAAGAACCGATGGAGTCCATCAACGGGACGAGAAGAAACTGAAGGCCAACAAGCAAAGCAATCAAGAGCACAACGGGGCTGTAAAGTGCGAGCTCAGGATACCCGTGGAGAGCAGAGCCATCGGCCACATGTTTCCCCTTTAATCCCGCACGTATGTTTGCGAATTCACCGCCAAGCGCCCAAGAACAGCAAGCGACAAGCAAGGGGGCTAGTAACAACAAAATGAACGCGAACGCCGAAACCACAACATGAAATTGATGAAAGACATTAAGAGATATCGTGTACATCACAAGAAGTGCAATGTCTACGAGCATAAGTCCAAAAAGCCTTTTGGAAATACCCTGTCTCACAGGGCGAGAGATGAGGCCCACACAGAAGCCCGAAAGCAGATGCAGACCGATAAGAACGGTGCCAGAAAGGCCCGTATAAATACTTGGCGCCACACAATACAGACCAGCCGCCCCTATAAACAACATAATTGAATGCCAGAGGAACGAGCGCGTCACGCTTTGCAGGGTAGCTGCCTCGGTTGCCATAAAATCAAAGCTCCTAGATAGCATTTTGGTTATTTTAACATCGTTCCCGGCGTTAAAAAAACTGGTACCCGAATTAATCAATATCCCCCCTCCACCAAAAGGCACCACGCTGATCCTCCACTTTTGGAAGCGATAACCTGCTAAAAAGGGACAAGTTTATTTTGGCAGGTTTTATCTGGGCAAACGCCAACCGCCGCAAGGGAGCTGCTTTCCCTCGCGGCGGTTTTCTAGCAGAAAAAACCAAGTGAGTAGGCTTTTTGCAGGAGGCCAAGCACGCCCCAAAACGCCACAGCCCTGACCTGCTGTTTTATTGGGCGCCACCCGCGATGTGCTCGACAGATCCAAAAAAGTCTACTCACTTGGTCTTGAGACTCATCAGTCAGGCAAAAAACGCCGCGAAGGGGGGCTGGACTCCCTTCGCAGCGGTTGTTCGCACTGGTTTTGCAACGGTTTTGCTCGCTTGTTACTCGCTGTAGCGGGTGGCGATGGCAGCTTGTACCATGCCGGCGCTCATGAGGTAGGTCACCAGGAAGTAGCCACCGTATGCTGCCAGGAAGATTGCACAGGTGAGGCCCACGGTGCCGCCGATGCTCATATTTCCGAAAATGCTCACCAGCTCGATGATCACCTTAAGTGCCACAAAGGAGTGCGCCAGGCCCACTGCCAGCGGGAACAGGAAGAATACCGCTTGCTGCGCCATCACCGAATGACGAATCTGGCGGTCCTCACAGCCGATCTGTGCCAGCACACGATAGCTGCGGCTGCCGTCGGCCACGTTGGAGAGCTGCTGGATCGACAGAATCGCCGCGCATGCAACGACCAATACAAAGCCGATGTAGATGGCTAGGTAGCTAATAAGACCGTTCATTTGCGCTGCTTGCGCGTACATCTCGGAGCGTATGATGAAGGTTCCCCACAACCCCGGCTCTTTGCCGTCAACGAGCAGATTGTCGAGCAGAGTGTATTTAATGCTCTCGTCTGCCTCGGTCGTATCCATCCCCTGTTTGTAGTTAACGAGCAGGCTACTGGAATACGGCTGCAGATTAAGCTGGGACAACAGCTCGTCGGCAACGACGACGGTACCCGGATTACTGCCCATCGCCGAGTTGGCGATGGCCGCCGTATCTTCGTCCGACTTATCGGTTGCGGGCTTGAGCGTATGCCCGCCCAAGGTAAGGGCATGGCCGCCAGCCATATACTTGGTGTACAGGTCGACCAGCTCGCCGCCCATATCACACGTGAGCAGATACTGGTCGCGGCCAATGCTCACCGGCTCCTCGCCCATCATCTGGCGCAGTTTGTTGTACTGGCTCGCCGGCGTCACAAACAGACCCATCGCATCGGCATTGCTACCCCCGAATGCCTTGGGAAGCTTTTCGCCCATGGTCTTGCACATTTCACTTGGAGTCACCGAAGGATCCGAGCCGCCAAGCGGGTAACTCAGATACGAATCGATCTGCACATGCTCACCGGCAACATCGGCGATATTGACCTTCTTGCCGTTCTCTTCGTTGCTGTCCGCCGACTTGCTCTCGCCGTGCCATGCGGGGTACAAATCGACCGTTGTATCGGCCAGCACCATGCGATCGGCTTCATCAGACGGATTGACGTACTCTTTGTAGTAGTCGAACGTATCGGGCGTGTAATAGACATACGTCTGAGACACGTCTACAGGGTTATAGCGCTCCAGGTTTTCATTCATCACGTTGGCAATCGACATACCGCACGTCACCGAGGTGATGGCCAAAAACAGGAGCATCGCGATGACGCCCATCGAAAAGCACACCGTGTTGACCTTGGCCGCAAGCTGGCGCACGGTAAACATGTTGAGGCCGCGCCAATACACGCCGCGCAGGCTCTGCAGCAGCTTGATGAGCATGCCCGAGAGTCCCCAGAACAGGGCAAAGGTGCCAACTGTAACCATAGCGGTCGTAATACCAAACTGGTTCATGGCCTCTTGCAGCTTGCTGTCCGTCGCGGTTAGCGGGAACCCATCCCGTAGCAGACGGTAATAGGCCACGCCCACAAGCACCGCGCCCACGGCAAAGATGGCAATCGCGATCCAGGGGTTGCGTGTCTTGATGCTCTCGTTGCGACGCTCGGCACCCATAAGCTCGATGAGTTTGGTACGACGCACGGCGCGCAGGTTCAGCAGTAACGTGAGTGCGAACATCACGAGCATGCAGACAAGGGTCAGGTTGAACGCATGCACCGAGAAAAAGAAGTGGAAATTGGCGATCTGTGTCTTAAAGAGCGAGGCCGTAAAGAACGTCATGAGCTGGGAGAGCCCCACACCCAGCACAATGCCGGCGACAAAGGCCACGACCGAAACGATCACCGTCTCGAGCGCCATAATCGTGGCGACGCGCCCGCGCCCCATGCCGAGCACCTGGTACAGGCCAAACTCCTTCTTGCGGCGTTTCATGATGAAGTTATTGGCATACACCATCAAAAAGGCCATGACACCGGCCAAAAAGTACGTCAGGTCGCCGAGCATGCTGCCCATTACCTGCGCCAAGCCCTTTTCATCGATTCCGGCGATGTCGACCTGCATCGAAATGGTGTTAAAGGCATAGAAGACCGTGACGCCCAGGGTGAGCGTCAAAAGGTAGACGAGGTAATCGCGGCCGGCGCGGCGGACGTTGCCCCAAGCGAGTTTACAGAGCATCGGAGCCCTCACCGCCCATCATGGCAACGACCTCCATAATGCGGTCGAAGAACTCTCGGCGGTCGGTGTCGCCGCGGCGCAACTCGGTGAAGATCTTGCCGTCGCGAATAAACAGCACACGGCTCGTGTAGCTGGCGGCAAAGCTATCGTGCGTGACCATGAGCACGGTAGCGCGTAGGCGGCGGTTAAGGGCCTCCAGGCTCTCGAGCAGCAGGCGAGCGCTCTTGGAATCGAGGGCGCCGGTGGGCTCGTCGGCCATGATCATGGTGGGGTCCGTGACGAGCGCGCGAGCCGCGGCGACGCGCTGCTGCTGGCCGCCGGACATTTGGTAGGGATACTTGTCGAGTACCTGACTGATGGACAGGCGCGCTGCCACATCCTGCACGCGGGTTGAGATCTCTGCCGAGTTTGTGCGGGCGATGGTGAGCGGCAGGGCGATGTTCTCGCGTGCCGTGAGCGTATCGAGCAGGTTGGAGTCCTGGAAGATAAAGCCGAGCTCCTCGCGGCGGAACTGCGAAAGCTTGGCCTGCTTCATGCGCGTAACGTCCTGCCCGTTGATGCGGATGGTGCCGCTCGTGGCGCTATCGATGGTCGAAACGCAGTTGAGCAACGTCGACTTGCCCGAGCCCGAAGCGCCCATGATGCCAACAAATTCGCCGCGGTTGACGGTAAAGCTGACGTCGTTGAGCGCGCGGGTCACGTTGCCCAGCGCCCCATATACCTTTTCGAGATGCGCGACCTCCAGTACCGGGGTCGCCATGTGCGTGGTTTGCATACCGAGTCCTTTCTTGCGATTAGTCTACGGCATCTATAGTCGCAATAAGCCGAGTCGGCTACCATCGATATGGCTTACGCTTGCCTTACCGTTGTGTAAGGTACGGGTAGCTAGCCTGCCACGTGTTGATATTGAGAGAGGACTCCTGTTGAAGACTGTTCATGTTGCCGCTGGGATCATTCGCAAGGAAGGATCCGATGAGCTGCTTGCCGTGCAGCGCGGCTATGGCGACATGCAGGGACTTTGGGAGTTCCCCGGTGGCAAGCTCATGCGCGGCGAGACGCCCGAGGACGCTGTACGCCGCGAGCTCATGGAAGAGCTGCGGGTCAAAGTCACCAACCTGCGCGATTTTTACACCGTTGAGTACGACTACCCCGATTTCCATCTCTCCATGGAGTGCTACTACTGCTCGCTCGCCGATGAATCCGATGAGCCGCAGAAGCACGACCGCCAACTCGATATCCGCTGGATTCCACGCACCTCGCTTGCCACGGTTGAGTGGATGCCCGCCGACAAGGGGCTCATTGATGCCCTGATCGAGCTGAAGGAAGACCGGCTCGAGGCCAACAGCACTGCCAACGACGCCGAGGCCACCACGACCGACGAGCCCGCTTCCAAGCCCAAGCGCGCACCTAAGCGCCGCAGCAAGAAGCGCCCCAAGCCCGGTCTGCTCGACGGCATCGATACCTCGGACCTTTCCGCTGACGAGCGCGAACTGGTGCGCCGTCGCGCCGCTATAAAAAAGTCCATGAAGGGCAACAAGCGTGCCAACACCAAGCCCGAGCTGCTCGTTCGCCAGCGCCTGCGCGCCGCGGGCCTTACGGGCTATCGCTTGGAATGGAAGGTTCCCGGCAAACCCGACATCGCCTTTCCCGGGCGCAAGATCGCCATCTTCGTCAACGGTTGCTTTTGGCATCGCTGCCCCAAGTGCAACCCTAGCCAGCCCAAGCGCAACGTTGAGTTTTGGGAGGCAAAGTTCCGTCGCAACGTCGAGCGCGACCGCGCTGCCGTGGCAGCACTCACTCAAATGGGTTGGACACCCATAACCATCTGGGAATGCGAGCTCAAGAAAGACCGCATCGACGCCACGATGGAAAAGGTCATCGAGCAGGTGCGCACTGCAGAGCCGCAGCGCTAGGAGCGAGCCGTCCACACGCCCCGCACGTCCGCGCCACATCCGCACCACAAACCTTAGAAAGCCCTTAAGCTCAAAACCTTTCAAGAGTGTTACTCGATGGCTTTGACCTGCGGTTTCATCGTAACATCAAACCAGGTTAAGCCTTTCTTTAGCGCTTCTTTGCGACAGCCGCGGCATAATACTGCCAACGCACGGGACCTAGCAGCATACCCCGTGCGCAACCTTTTGGTGGACATCGAGGAGGCCGCATAAGCATGCATTCTTCCAATGACGCAGCACAGCAGCCATCCCTAAAACATGCAGACCTTTTCTCCTTCCCCCCGACACAGAGAGACGGCCTCCTCGACTCCCCCACCTCGCAGCCAAAACGCTCAACCGACCAAAACCTCAACTTGCGAGCATCGTTCGAAAAGCTCCAATCATCCCTAAACAAGTCATTCCCCAACCAAGCCCGGGCATACTAGCCCCTCACCAACAAAGCGCCCCTCGCGCCCCATCCTTTCCGCCCTAACGCCACAAGGGCGACGACCTCGAGTAGGTCAACCTGGGAGGGACGAGGGCTTAGTTCCCCAATCTTTCCGCAGGGGGCAAAAAGCCTCGCCGCACGAAGTGCGCAGCGAGGCTTTTTGCATGCCCGAGGACGATTGGGGAACTAAGCCCTCGTCCCTCCACGGGATATGTAGCGAGTCGGAGTACTCTTGCTGTTACTCTGCTTTGCCCACAGAGTTGAGGTTGGTCATGCGGATCTTAACCAGCTCGGTGATCTCACGCATGCCCTCCTTGGCCGGCTTCTTGGGATCGAAGCAGGCGGGATTCTCGGCCATGTAGGCCATGAAGCCCTTGGTGTAGGCCTGACGCAGCTCGGTGGCGTAGTTAACCTTGCAGATGCCGTTCTTCACAGCCTCGGCAACCTGCTCATCGGGCACACCAGAGGTGCCGTGCAGAACCAGCGGCACGTCGACGGCGTCGCGGATGGCCTTGACCACGGACTGCTCGATGTGCGGATCGCTCGTGTACACACCGTGGCTGGTGCCAACGCCAATAGCGAGAGAGGTGCAGCCAGTGCGCTCGACGAACTCCTTGGCCTCGGCCGGATCGGTGTAGGGGCTCTCGCCCTCAACCGCGGGACCGTCGTCCTCCTTGCCGCCAACCTTACCGAGCTCGGCCTCGACGGGCACGCCCATGGCGCGGCCAGCGTCGGCGACGGACTTGGTCAGAGCGATGTTGTCCTCGAAGGACTCGTGCGAGCCGTCGATCATGACAGAGGTGTAGCCCGTGCGGAAAGCCTGCATGCAGCGGTCATAGCCATCGCCGTGATCGAGGTGCAGAGCGACGGGCACGGAAGCGCGCTCGGCGGCAGCCTTGACCATGCCGTAGAAGTAGTCCAGACCGGCGGTCTTGATGGTGCCCGGGGTGGTCTGCATGATGACGGGGGACTTGGTCTCCTCGGCAGCGGCCAGAACGGCCATAACAAACTCGAGGTTCTCGACGTTGAACGCACCGACGGCGTAGTGGCCGGCCTGAGCGTCCTTGAGCATCTTTTCGGTGGTAACAAGTGCCATGAGCGTTTGCTCCTCTCCCTCGCCCGCATCTGGACATCGGGCGTAGTTGTTCACAAGGCGTTTTACCTTGCGTTTTACTGCGCTCATTGTATGAAATTCAGCGGCTTTGCACGTGCGAGATATTGAGCCCATGCAGGTCAATACCGTCGTTTTTGAAAAGCAAACGGAAGGAATTGAAGCCGAGCGGGCGTGTTCGATATTGAATTTTAGGCGTTCAGCGTCTTTCTTTTATAGAAAAGATAAGTAATCGAAAGGTGTTTTCTTACTCAAAAAGAAAATGAACGAAAATAGAGTCAACACAATTCCTGCATATTTAGCCGAGAATGGAGCAGCCATGACCCAAGCTACCAACCGTGCTTTTGCCGACGAACGCCGTACCGCCATTATGGAAATGCTCGAGCATAATGCCTCGGTGCAGGTAGCGGAAATCGCCCAGACCTTTGGCGTGTCCTCCGTCACCGCCCGCGCCGACCTGGACGCGCTCGCCGAAGCAGGCAAGCTGCGCCGCACGCACGGCGGTGCCGTCTCGCTCCACAAACGCCTGACCGTCTCCACGCAGGATCGCCGCATCAATGTCAACGTCGCTGCCAAGCAGGCCATCGCGCAAAGCGCCATCGAGCTCGTCAATGACGGCGACACGCTGCTCGTCGACTCGGGCACCACGGCGCTCGAGTTTGTCCGGCTCCTCGACCAGCGCAACGGCATCACCGTTATCACGGCCGACATTACCATTGCCGATTACATCGACGAGAGCATGCCCTCGGTCGATGTCGTCATGCTGGGCGGGGCACTGCGCAAAGGCCATCGTTATTTGTACGGACCGCTCACTATGCAGGCGCTCCAAATGGTCCATGCCGATCTGGCCGTCATGTGCCCCGGCGCCTTTGTCTCCAGCTGCGGCTTTACGACCGACTTTCCCCAGATGGCCGAGACTAAAACGGCTATGATCGCCGCGGCCCATCAAAGCGTCGCCCTCATGGACGCCAGCAAGGTTAACGGACGCGGCATGTACCGCTTTGCCGAGCTGACCGATGTCGACACCATCGTGATGGACCGTGACCCCGATCATGCCGTCGCCACCTCAATCGCCGAGGCCACCGACAGCGCACGTCCAGCCCTCATCATCGCCGGCGCTTAAACAAAAACCACCACAAAGGTGCCTGTCCCCTTTGTGGTGGTTGTGATGGTTGAGCGTCAAAAGTGAACGTGTCGCTACTTGGACAGCTCGTCGGCGAGGGCCTCGATCTGAGCGCGCGAGGCGTCGTTGAGCGAACCCAGGACAGTCACCTTGTTCTGCGTCAGGGTGATGTCCTTCATGCCCTCGAGCTCCTTGGTCATAACCTTGGCAGCCGCAGGCGCCCAGGAACCGGACTCGACAAGCGCCACGGTGCGGTTCTGGTAGGCATGCTCGGCGAGCGTATGGATGAAGGTGCTCATGCACGGGAAGATCTCGCCCTGATAGGTGATGGAGGCGAGCACCAGACGGTCGTAGCGGAACGCATCCTCAACGGCCTCGGCCATGTCGTCACGAGCCAGGTCAAAGACGGAGACCTTCTGGCCGCGAGCCTCAAGCGCAGATGCGAGCTCCTCGACAGCAGCCTTCAGATGCCCGTACACGCTCGCATAGGCAATCGTGATACCCTCGTCCTCGGGCTGATAGCTCGACCAGGTGTTATAGGTGTCGAGGTAGTAGCCCAGGTTCTCGGTCAGCACGGGGCCGTGGAGCGGGCAGATGATCTGGATGTCCAGGTCGGCGGCCTTCTTGAGGACGGCCTGCACGAACTTGCCGAACTTACCGACGATGCCAAAGTAGTAGCGGCGAGCCTCGCAAGCCCAGCCCTCGGGGTCCTCGACGTCGTTGGCGCCAAACTTGCCAAAGCCGTCGGCACTAAAGAGCACCTTGTCGGTGGACTCGTAGGAGAAGATCACCTCGGGCCAGTGAACGTTGGGGGCGCCGATAAAGGTCAGGCTGTGACCGCCCAGGTCGAGCACATCGCCCTCTTTGACGACCATCTTGCGCTCGGGGTAGTCGGTGCCAAAGTAGTTGACCATCATGCGGAAGGCGCCCATGCTGGCCACGATCTGCGCCTGGGGATAGCGCTCCATAAAGGCAGCGATGCCGGCGGAGTGATCGGGCTCCATGTGATGGACGACCAGGTAGTCGGGCGTACGGCCATCGAGCGCGGCCTCGAGGTTGCCGAGCCACTCGTCGACAAAGCCAGCGTCAACCGAATCGGCGACAGCGATCTTGTCGCCCAAGATAACGTAGCTGTTGTATGCCATACCGTTCTCGGACACATCGTACTGGCCCTCGAACAGGTCAATGTCGTGATCGTCGACACCGATGTAGCGGATATCCTTGGTGATCTCCATCAGGCAAAGCCTCCTAGATAGACAAAAGAGCCCGTCTATCATAACACTCGCCTTCATAGCCACGGCTATCTGTCAGCATCCTTACCGATTGTTTTTGAGGCGGAATATACCGCCGTTTACCTGCACAAATTATGCGCGCGGTATCGCCGTGCTATGTCGAATGATGAGTTGGCCGGGTATACGAATGGCAACGGTTTTACCCGCCGTACCCGCCTCGGGAACCGCATGCTCAAACACCTCGCGTCCGCGCTGATGTAGATCGAATCGCACGGTCGTGAGCTCGTTGTGTGCGACAAAATCATCGAGCGAATCGTCGACGCCCACCACGCTTACGTCCTCGGGCACGCGCAGACCGCTATCGCGCAGCGCGGCAATCGCGCCATTTGCCATCTGATCGTTTGCCGCATAGATCGCCGTCATGGTGCGGTCGTGCTCGGCCAGGTACCTGCCGGCCTCGTAGCCGCTGTTGGCAGACCAGTCGCCCTCGAGCGGCTCTGCCGGCTCGATGTGTTTACGCTCGAGCGCATCCTGCCAACCGGCGCGGCGAAATTGTTCGTCGACCGAGAACGACGGGCCGCCAATATAGCGAATCTGCTCGTGCCCCAGCTCAAACAGGTGATCCATAAGCAACAGCGAGCAGCCGTAATGATCGGAGTCGACCGTGGTCACCCGCGGGTGCGCGTACATGGTAACGATGACCGTGCCAATGCCCGGCAGCGGATCAAACGTCTCAAAATCGGGCGCCATGCGGCTCATGCCGATGATGATGCCGTCCACCGGCAATGCGGCCATACGACGCGTGGCCTCGGCAAGCGAAAACTCCTCGGTCTTGGACATCTCGACCAGCGTGATGGCGCAATTGTGCTCGCGAGCAGCGCTGGCGATGCCGTCAATCATTGAGAGGTTGCCAAACTTGGTGACATCGTTGACGCACAGGCCGACCGAATGGTAGCGGCCGTCACGCAGCGAGCGACCGGCATAACTCGGACGAAAGCCGAGCTCTTGCATAGCGGCCTGCACGCGCTGGCGCGTCTGCTCGTTAACGTTGGGCAAGCCGTTGGCGACGCGCGAAACCGTCTGCTGCGAAACGCCAGCAGCGCGGGCGACGTCGGCCATGGAGACCGGACGCGAACTGGTATCGTTGGACGGGCGCCTTGCCACAGGATCACCTTCACCCTTGCGAGATCTGAATAGCGTGAATGCCGGCCCGGGCAGAAATACACCCCGCGCCGAGGCCCGCTATCGTCGGACGCATGTTAACGTACTCTACTTTTTCTATCTGCATCTCTTCTGCTTTATAAGTCCATACGGCAGTACCGTTCACGGCTGTATTTCTACCGATTACCGGATTCTCAAAAAGTGACAAGCGTTGTGTTATGAGTACGTTAACATAGCTCGTAACGTGCGGTATTGTGAACACTTGGTTCATGCCGCTTCAAGTTGTTAACGTACTCATAATGACGCAAAACTCACCCTCGCGCGCCAAGGAAAGGACTCCCATGACCACCCCCGACGATAAGACATTCGCCACGCTCACCAAGCTGTTTGAGGAGGAGTTTGGCCCCGTCGGCGACCGCCAGGTGCTCTACGTGCACGCGCCCGGCCGTTCCGAGATCAGTGGCAACCACACCGACCACGAGGGCGGCCACGTTATCGCCGGCTCGCTCGATGTCGCTGTCGACGGCATTGCCGTAGCGACCGACACCAACAAGATTCGCGTCGCCGACGAGGGCTACCCCACCTTTGAGATCACGCTCGACACGCTGGATATTCAAGCGCCCGAGAAGGGCACGTCCGCGAGCCTCGTCCGCGGCATGGCCCACGAAATCGCTGCTCTGGGCGTTGAGCCCCAGGGCTTCGACTTCGCCTTCACCTGCTCTGTCCCCTCGGGCGGCGGCCTTTCCAGCTCCGCTGCTGTCGAGGCGGCATACGGTCGCGCCATGGAGACGCTCTGGGGCGCACCCGCCATCGAGCCCGTCGCGCTCGCCCAGATGAGCCAGCGCACCGAGAACAACTATTACGGCAAGCCCTGCGGTCTGATGGACCAGGCCGCTGTGTGCTTGGGCGGCCTCGCCTACATGGACTTTGAGGACCAGGCTCAGCCTAAAACCCAGAAGCTCGAGCTCAACTTTGAGGATCACGGCTATGCGCTCGTGCTCGTTAAGGTCGGTGCCGACCACGTGGCCGCCACCGACGACTACGCCGCCGTTCCGCGCGAGATGCAAGACGTCGCTGCCGAGTTTGGCAAGACACGCCTGTGCGAGGTAAACGTGGCGGACTTTGACGCCAAGCTCCCCGAGCTGCGTGCCAAACTGGGCGACCGTGCCTGTCTGCGCGCCGTTCACTACTGGTACGAGAATGGCCTGGTCGACAAGCGCTGGGCAGCGCTCAACGCCGGCGACATCGATCAGTTCCTGGTCCTGACGCGCGAGTCCGGCGCCAGCTCTGCCATGTACCTACAGAATGTCGTTGCCAAGCTGGGCTCCGAGCAGCCCTCGATGTATGCCCTGGCACTGGCCGAGCATGTGCTCGACGGCCGCGGCGCCGTCCGTATCCACGGCGGCGGCTTTGGTGGCACCATCCAGGCCTTCGTGCCGCTCGACCTGGTCGATACCTTCATTGCCAAGATGAACGGCTGGCTGGGCGAGGGCTCTGCCCGTCATTACGCTATCTCTGACAAGGGGGCTTACGCGGCATGGCTGTAATGACTGACGTGCGCGAGGCCGCGCAGAACCTGATCGAGTACGCTATCCACCGATCGATGATCGGCCAGGACGATCGCATCTGGGCGTATAACACCATTCTCGAGTGCATCGGTGCTACGGGCCCGGCGCTCGGCATGGCCTGGGCGCTCCAGGTCGAGAAACTCTCGCTCTTGCACCCCGATACCCTGCCCAACTTTGACCTGGAGGGCACGCTCGCCGCGCTTGCCGAGGCCGCCGTTGCCAACGGCGCCGCCGAGGACACGGTGTCGGGCCGCGACCGCATCGCCATGCGCATCATGGGCGCGCTCATGCCGAGGCCTTCGGTTGTAAACGAGGAGTTCAACGGCCGCATGGGCGTCAACGAGCCCCGCGCCGCGACCGACTGGTTCTACGGCCTGTGCTGTGACGCCGGCTACGTGCGCCGCGCCGCCATCGCGCGCAACATCAAATGGAGCACTTCCACCAACTGGGGTGACCTGGAGATCACCATCAACCTGTCAAAGCCCGAAAAGGACCCGCGCGATATAGCCGCGGCCGGTGCCGCCAAAAACACGGGCGAGAAGTATCCCGCCTGTCAGCTCTGCATCGAGAACGAGGGCTACCCCGGACGCTCCGCTGCAGCCGACGGCGGCGCTCATCCCGCCCGTCAGAACCTGCGCGTTATTCCCATTCAGCTTAATGGCGAGCGCTGGGGCTTCCAGTACAGCCCGTATGCGTACTTTAACGAGCACTGCATTGCCATGAGCTCCGAGCATCGTCCGATGCACGTCGACCGCAAGGGTCTGACTTGCCTGCTCGACTTTGTCGACCTGTTCCCGCACTACTTCATTGGCTCCAACGCCGACCTGCCCATCGTGGGCGGCTCGATTCTGTCGCACGACCACTTCCAGGGCGGCGCGCACGAGTTCCCCATGATGCATGCCACCGAAGTCTCGCAGTTTAACGTGCCCGGCTTTGACCAGGTCAGCGGTACCGTGTTGCAGTGGCCGCTTTCGGTGCTGCGGCTGCGCTCGCACGACCGCGCCCAGCTGCTCGACGCCGCCGAGAAGATTATCCTCGCCTGGCGCGAGTGGACCGATGAGTCGGTGGGCGTCATCGCATACACGGCTGACGGTGTGGCCCACAACACCGTGACGCCCGTCATCCGCCGCGTCGACTCTCGCGGAAATGCCGGCGGCGAAATCTACGAGGCCTACCTGGCGCTTCGCTGCAACATCACGACCGACGAGCATCCGCTGGGCGTGTTCCACCCGCATGCCGAGTACCACCACATTAAGAAGGAGAACATCGGCCTGATCGAGGTCATGGGCCTGGCCATTTTGCCGCCGCGCTTGGTTCCCGAGCTCGGCGCTGTCCGCGAGCACTTGCTGGCAGCCAAGGCCGATGCCAGCTACGACCTTGCTGGCGCGCTCGAGGGCGACGACCTTTGCCGCAGCCACGCCGCATGGGCCGAGGACGTCTTTGCCCGCCGCGCCGACGAGCTTACGACCGACAACGCCATCGACATCCTGCACGAGGAGGTCGGCGTGGTGTTTGGCCACGTGCTCGACAACGCCGGCGTCTTTAAGTGGGACGAGGCCGGCCGCGCCGCCCAGCAG
>OLPC01001930.1_pt1 | contig 16566 bp, 10 predicted proteins | sample 1672341 | NCBI WGS metagenome assembly OLPC01 (sample SAMEA3136673, study PRJEB25190) | human gut metagenome | reverse complement strand
AGATGCATCTACTAACTGATGATCATACGCCTTTAATGTAATTCTCATTACCTGACTTGCCATAAAAAAAGTCGCCTCCTTTTCGCACTCTCTTTCAGTACGACAAGCGGTGACTGTACACTCTCCCGTGTGTGTCCTTTGACATCTTCACGGTGTTTCCATTCAAGATGGACTTCTTTACTATTGGTACAGTGACTTGTCGCCAGTTTCATAACTTGACATTCGCTCCACGGAAAACCTGCAGGCTCGAAGCTTGCAGCAACCTCACGCTTCTACGCTATCATGTCACAACGTTTGCATTATACAAAAAAGCCCAAGATTTTGCAAGGGCTTTTTTGAAAAAAGTATTGTTTTTTTTCGAATACAAGCTTTTATACTTCCGTCCACTCTATCAGGAGACTTTCGTACTCCTTCAGCACCTTCTTTAAGGTCAGGCCGCAACTATTCCAGACGCTTCCATCGTGTACGATTCCGTTATAAGAGCAACGGTAATTCCGCCCTTCGGCCAGTCCCTTTACCGAAACGTGCTGTGCCAGCGGGTTGCCCTCGACATCGGTACTCACAACCGTCACCATCGCCCGGCTCTGATCCTTCGCCACAAAGCCCCATGCCATTAAGGCTTCACCCGGCTTCGCCAGACGATAATAGTCTCCCTCGTGTGTCAGCTCATAATAGCGGTCAAATTCTGCAAGCTGCTCTTTTACCATCTGCTTTTCTTCTGTGGATACGAGATTCAGATCCAGCTCATAGCCAAAGGTACCGGAGAGCGCCACATGCCCGCGCGTCGTAAACGGCGTCACTCTGCCCGTCTGGTGGTTTGGCACTGCCGAGACATGTGCTCCCATCGTCCCGGCCGGGTAAAAGAAAGAGGTACCATACTGGATCGTCAGGCGATTAATCGCGTCGGTATTGTCACTGCACCAGATCTGCGGCGCATAATAGAGCATTCCGGCATCAAACCGTCCGCCTCCTCCGCTGCAGCCCTCCAGAAGCAGCCGCGGGAAGTGTGCCAGCAGGCGCTCCTTTAACTCGTAAACGCCAAGCACAAACCGATGATAAAGCTCACCCATCCGTTCCGGCGGAAGTTCATGTCCGAACAGATCGCAGACACTGCGGTTCATATCCCATTTTACATAATCGATCTTTGCCTCATTTAATATAGAAGAAATCCGTTCATACAGGTATTCACGCACCTCTGACCTGCTCATATCAAGTACAAGCTGGTCACGTCCGCGGTTCGGCTCACGTCCCGGGATACGAAGCGCCCAGTCCGGATGCGCGCGGTACAAATCACTGTCCTCATTGATCATCTCAGGCTCAAACCACAGGCCGAATTTCATGCCAAGCGCATGGATCTCATCTCCGAGCTCACCCATGGTACCATCCATTTTTTTCTCATTCGTATACCAGTCGCCAAGACCGCTGTTGTCGCTGTCACGTTTACCGAACCAGCCATCATCTAGCACGAGCATCTCGATGCCGAGCTCATGTGCCTGCTGTGCGATCTTCACGATCTTTTCCTTATCAAAATCAAAGTACGTCGCTTCCCAGTTGTTGATCAGTACCGGCCGCTTCGCATGCTTGTACGCACCGCGGCAGATATGCTCCCGAATCAAGTCATGATACTGATGGGTCAGACCGGTAAAGCCCTCTGAAGAATAGCTCATAAGCACCTGCGGAGCAAAAAATGCTTCCCCTGCAGCCAGGGTATAGCGGAACTGCACAGGGTTGATTCCCATCTGCACGCGGGTCAGACCTCTCTGATCCTTCTGTGCTCCCGCCACGAAATTGCCGCTGTAGGCAAAGCAGAAGCCATAGCAGCTTCCAAAATCCTCCGTCGCCGCCGGATCACATAATATCATTGCCGGATTGTACTGATGACTGGAGGTTCCTCTGACACTTCCGATTTTCTGTGTTCCATGCACAACCGGAACTCTCTGAACATTTCGCTCCATCGCATGTCTACCATAAAATGTTAGAAGCTCATAATCTCCGTAAAGGAAATCCAGACTCGCTGACTCAATTTTGTTTAAATAGATTTTGCCACTGCTTTCATTTTTCACACACACACTTCTTGTAATAATATCCTGTGCGGGAAGCACTCCATAAAGAAGCACCACCTTAACTCCCGTCACCGGATCTTCCATTAAGATTTCCAGTGTCTGCGCTTCCTCCTCACTTGCATAAACTGCCGGAAGTCCTTCCAGATTATATTTTCCATCAAAGATTTTATGACTCTTGTAACGAAGGTCGCAGCTCATACTTCCATCTGCATTTTCTACTGCAAATGCTGTACTTCTGAAATCCCCGTTCCCGTAACAAGGAAATTCCTGTGGAAGTGTATCCATTGAATACGTACGATCTTCTCCTGCATCATATGGATTTCCCGAAAATCCCCTGTCATAATATGTCAGAAGATAGTCCATACATCCATCGGTTTTCTTCCCGTAATATAGATGTAACAAAAATCCATAGCGATCCACCTGCATCTGATATGTTGTATTTTTTGTCTGTAAAGTAAATGTTCTGTCTTTCTCGCAATATATAATTCCCATATCTAAATACTCCTGTTTTCCATTTTAGCGAAGCAAGATCTGCATTACTGTCTGTTCTCGCTTCGCTATCTTTTACTTTTTATTATTTCACTGCTCCATTAACAACTCCGTTGAGGATATGCTTCTGACAGATCAGATAGAAGATCAGAATCGGAAGCAATGCCAACAGATAGGAGGCAAATGCCAGATTATAATTTGTTCCAAACTGTGTCTGGAAGTTTAACTGTGCCAGCGGAAGTGTATTTCCGCTTCCTGAACCGGACATGATCACAAGTGGTGTCATTACATCGTTCCATGTACCAAGTGCTGTCAGAACTGCAACTGTCGCATGCATTGGTTTCATGATTGGGAAAACAATCTTCCAATATGTTTTCCATGTACTCGCACCATCCACACAGGCTGCTTCTTCCAATGCCAACGGGATATTTGTAAGATATCCGGAATAAAGCAGTACATTCATTGGCATATAAAATACAACGTACAGAATAATAACTCCTGCTCTGTTTGCCAGTCCCATCTGCGCCGTCTGTTTTACAACAGGCATCATCAGAATTGCAAATGGCACAAACATTCCGCTGACAACATAGAAATAAATGAATTTGTAAAATTTACTCTTCTTATTTCTTCCGATTGCATACCCCAACAGTGAATGAATCAGAATTGAAAGGACAACTGTTACAAGTGTAATAAATACACTGTTTCCGAGAGAATGCCAGAAATCTGTCACTCTCATTGCCTCAGCAAAATTATCAAGGCTCAAATGACTTGGCAAGGAAAGGATTCCGCTGATACTATTCGTCATCTCAGAAGGCTTCTTCAGTGCAATTACGATTGTCATATACAGTGGAAAAGCAACCGTAATCAGACCAAGTAAAAGTAAAATCGTTACAGGCCAGTTTACTCGTTCTTTTATTTTCATTTTTTCCATTACAGCTGTTCCTCCTTTTTCCCTGTGATTGTCATCTGTAATACAGAAATTACAACAATAACGATAAAGAATATCACTGCGTTTGCACTCTGGAATCCAAACTGACCGCCACTCATACCATTGTTATAAATCAGATAAGAAATGGATTCTGTACTCTGTGCCGGACCTCCTTTGGTCAACGCCATGATCTGATCAAATACCATCAGGAAGTTTTTCACACAGAGTACCATATTTATGCTAAAGAATGGAATAATGAGAGGGAATGTCAGATGTCTGAACTTATTCCATCCTGTTGCACCGTCAATCGCTCCTGCTTCGTAAACATCCTCCGGAACTGTCTGCAGTCCTGAAATATAAATAATTGTATTCATCGCAATCGACTGCCATGCACACACGATTACAACTGCGATCCATGCCAGTTTTGTACTAGACAGCATACTGGAAGAAAAGGTCTTGCTTCCAAGCATTTCTCCGAAAGCCGGAAGAATGTATGTAAAAAAGTAATTGAAAATGTATCCTACAACCAACGCTCCGAGAACATTTGGAATAAAGTAGGCACCACGAAACGCACTCTTGAATTTAATCTTACTATTCAGTCCAAGTGCAAGGATCAAACTGATTACATTTGTCACAATCGTAGCTACAATTGCAAGTTTAAATGTAAACAGATAAGAACCTCCGACTCTGCTGTCTGTAAAAAGATCCTGATAATTTCTAAGTCCTACCCAGTCAAAGCTTCCATAACCTTTGAAATTCGTAAAACTGTAAATCACACCTTTGATCAATGGCAATGTATTAAAACAGAAAAACAGTGCCACGATCGGAATTGTTATCAGAAGAAAGGTCATTTTTCTTCCACTCATTGATTTCTTTCCCATGCTTGAATTCCCCTTCCTTAATCTTCGTCCGCATGCTCTTTCTCGTAATCTTCCACTTTGCGGATGATATCACGGTTATATCTCTTCCAGTCTGTATCAAACTTTGTTAAGAATGCATCCACATCCCCTTTCATAAGAAATGTCTGGATCTGTGCATCAACTGACATCTCTGAAGGATAGTAATGATCCTGGTAATCTGCCATTCTTCCTTCTTCTATGAAAGATTTCACTCCATCAAGTGTTGAAGCAAGTTCAAAATCTCCTTCCTTACAAGGAACCGCTTTCTGTTCATCCAGATAACTCTGTACATTTTCATCTTTCAAAAGGAAATCAAGCACTTCATACGCTGCCTCTTTGTTCTCACAATCTTTCATAACACTGAACTGAAGATCCACACCAGAGTTCAGCTTGTTCTCTGATGCATCATTATTAGCCGGCATTACAAAGGAATCGATATCCATATCTGGATTTACTGTCTGAATCTGTGGGATTGCATAACTTCCGATCGTGTACATTGCAGATTCTCCGTTTGCAAATGCTGTACATGCTCCATTGTAATCATAAGCGAAAGGATCTTTCGGTCCATATGCAAGCAGAGCTTTAATCTTCTCTGCCACTTCTCTGTACTCATTTGAAAATGTTGTCTCTCCTTTGTTCACCTGGCTGCAGACATCTGCCGGTGCAAGATCAACGGCGATCGCATTCCACGGTGCAAGACAAGTCCATGTATCTTTAAATCCAAAATACAATGGCTGGATTCCTTCACTCTGGATCTGTTCACAGAGGGCTATAAATTCATCCCAGGTTTCCGGAATTTCCCAGCCATATTCCTCAAACATTGCTCTGTTGTACAGAACTCCTGCTGCATTTGCCACATATGGAACGGCATACACACCGTCCTCAGGTACAAATTCCAACGCTTTATCTATATCCAGATAAGCCTGTTTAATAGAATCCAGTCCTTCATAATCTGAAATATCCATCAGCATATCAGAATCAATAAAGTTAGAGAAATTGACATCTCCACCGATTCCGATAATATCCGGAGCGTCTTCTCTGATAAAACGTGTTTTAAGTACTGTCATTGCATCGTTTGGAGATTCGATCGTCAAATGAATATCATCATGAGTTGCATTGAATTCTTCTTCAATCTTTTCAAAGGTTTTTACTGCCTCCGGTTTATACTGTACAAGCTCGATTTCTATCTTTCCGCTATTTTCACTCTTCTGTCCGCAACCTCCGAGTACCATTGCCGAAGTCATACAAAGCATCAATCCCATGCAAATGATTCGATTGCTCTTCTTATACATTTCCTTACTCCTTCCTTCTACCATACACCTTTCATTTTGACACATTCCGGAATATTTTTGTCATTTCACTCAGGTCATCTATTTGATAATCATATTCTAACATATCTTTATGCCACTATAAATATCAGAGTTTTTTTAGTTTTATAGCAAAATACAATTTTTTCATTCATATATTGAAGTCATCTAGCATTTTGATATATAATGCTATCAGAGGTGATTTATATGAGCGACTTACTTTTTTCTGTATTTCCAAATGAAAATTTTGTTGATCTGGGATTATATCAATATGGATGGGAACAATGTGCACCGGCTCACTCGTTCGGTCCTGCAGCAAGAAATCATTACATTTTCCATTATGTGATTTCCGGAACAGGAACATTACTTGCAGATGATGAAAACGGAAACACCATCACTTGGCAGGTAAAAAGCGGACAGGGCTTCATGCTTTTTCCGGGACAGGTCAATACTTATGTTGCTGATTCTAAGCTTCCGTGGGAATATACGTGGGTAGAATTCGACGGTCTTCGGGCCCGCGAGATTGTCACAACCGCAGGTCTGAGCCTGAATCATCCCATTTATCATGCAAGTTCAAAGGAACTTCGCAACCAGATGATGGAAGAAATGCTTTATCTGAGCCGTCATCCCGAAGAATCTCCGTTTCATCTAATTGGACATCTCTATCTGTTTTTAGATTATTTCATGCGTTCTGCCGCAACAGTTCATGTGAAGCAAAACGGAAGTATCCGGGATTTTTATATTAAAGAAGCTCTTTCGTACATTGAACAGAATTTTCAGAATGATATTTCTGTAGAAGATATTTCCGCATTCTGCGGATTGAATCGAAGTTATTTCGGAAAGATTTTTCACGATACGATTGGACGTTCTCCACAGGAATTCCTGATCAGTTATCGTATGACTAAGGCTGCAGAGCTTTTGAAGATCACTTCACTGTCAATTGCAGATATTGGGAATGCCGTAGGGTATCCGAATCAGTTGCATTTTTCACGTGCATTCAAAAATGTCTATGGGATGTCACCAAGAAATTGGAGAAATGAGAATAAGATCGAATAAACATATGCTTTTTCCAAAATATATTTCAACAATAAAGGGACAGTGGTTCTTTCCACTGTCCCCATGTTTCTCGGCAATTCTGCCAAAGAGTTACTGTTCACAGGTAACCTGCAAACAGTAACGCAAAAGACTCAAAGACTAGATCAAGTTCTCATTGCTCCATCAACGGAAAGGATCTCACCTGTAACATAAGAAGCCATATCACTTGCCAGATAAAGGAATGCATTTGCAATATCCTCAGATTCTCCGATACGCCGAAGCGGTATTGCATTTATCATTGGCTGGATCACTTCATCCGGAAGTGCAGCGACCATATCTGTCTTTGTAATTCCAGGTGCTACTGCATTTACACGAATGTTAAATGGTCCAAGTTCTCTTGCCAGTGACCATGTCAGACCATTTACAGCATATTTACTTGCCGGATAAGCTACTCCACCCGGCTGTCCGCAGATGCTGACCATAGAGCTTGTATTTAAAATAACTCCGCCGCCCTGTTCTTTCATAACTGCAACTGTCGGCATGACACCATTCATAACCGCATTTACATTCAGCTGCATCACCTGGTCAAATCTTTCAGATGTGTAATTGTCGATCGGTGTGCTATCAGAAATTCCTGCGTTATTTACAAGAATATCGATTCTTCCAAACTCTTCTTTAATCTTGTTAATTTCTTCTGTAACTGCTTCTGCATTACACAAATCCGGGCACGCTCCGCTTACTTCCCATGCCGGATTCTCTTCTTTCAAAGAAGCGAGTGCCTTATCAACTGTCTCCTGTCTGGATCCGAATAATACAACCTTCGCTCCATTTTCAAGAAACTTTTTCACTGTTGCGTATCCGATTCCACGGGTTCCGCCTGTAACTACCGCTACTTTTTCCTTCAATAATTCCATTATCAAAGTCCTCCTCTTTCATTCTAGATAAAATCATGCAATTGTATCTGTTATTAAAGACCCAGTTTTTCTTCCAGTTCTTTCTCGATGTCATATGCACTGAACTGCATTGGGATTTCATAATCTTCCTCCGGGCTGTGCTGTGGATTCCATACCTGTGCGTAGAATGGATTCTCTTTCGCCATCTTTGGATAAGCCCAGGAATTCTTCATACATTCCGGACACCAGTGACCACCGTGAAGAACTGCATTGACAGACATTTTGAATTTATGTCCGGATGCACACTTCCACTCAACCGGTGTATAAATATCTCCTGCATGGTCTTCTTCATAAGAACCTCCACGGAACTGCGCTGCCTTCTCAAGATCATTTACATCCAGATTCTCAATTCCCTTTTCTTCGTCATAACCATGATCCAGCGGTCTTTCCGGTTCTTCTGCCGGGTGGTAGAGTTCAAACGGTTTCGCATTCTGTTTTTCTTCCAAAGAACCAAAGAATGCCTTAATCCAATCCATCTCCATGTTCTCTTCCATCCAGACTGTACCTGTCTTCTTTGCTGCAATTTCCTTATTGTGTGCATGCATTGCTTCAGCTGTCGGCATCATAGCTGCAATCATTGGGTTTGCCATCATTCTTTCCATCTCATTCTTAACAGCACCCCAGTAAATCTTAGCCGGCATCTGACGGAAATGAAGCTGCTCTTCCAGTTTGTCAGCATCCAGGTAATACTGTCCGTGGAAGTTGAATCTTGCCACATCCTGTGGATCATAAACATCTTCATATTTGATTCCCATTGGCTCCAGTGAAAGTCCTGCCATCTCCCAGGTTGCCAGACGATAATCCTTACCAGAACTTAAATTGTATGCTTTACGCCAGAAACTCTCATCAACCCAGTCTTCGCAAAGGTTTGCCATACAGATACCGGAATCAAGTGCTGTACTCCACTCCAGTACGTTGTTCGCCGGCTGATGGAAGACGATTGGCTCTTCTCCAGCGCCCTCTGCGCTTGGGTGCTGTCCTGTCTGACGGATGGAAACCCAGTATTTCAGTCCACTTTCAAAGACCGCTGCCTCTGAAAATACTTTTGATACTGCATAGTAATCATGGATAGACGGATTCATCGGGTCTCCGATTCGACCAAACTGTACCGGTTCAAGTCTGCTTCCTGTCATCGCAACTGTTCCGACATATGCAAAATGTACTTTGTCCGGATCCGGCTGTTCTTTGATTGCCTTGATGATATTTAATGTAGAACCGATGTTTGTATACAATGTCTTCTCCGGATATTTATCAGCTGCAGGAGATACCATTGCACCGATATGAAGTACATAATCTGCTCCGTCTACACATTTCTTGATCGTGTCATAATCTACCATATCGCCCCAGACAACTTCCAGTGACGGACACATATATTTCTTCAGAAGCTGACGGTTTTTCTCTGATGGTCTTGCAAGGATTCTTGTCTTAAAACGGTTGTTTCTGGATAAGAGCTGCTTCATTGTCTCCTGTCCCATTGTTCCTGTTGCACCTGTAATAAATACGACCTTTTTCGGCTTGCTCACATACTTATACTCTTCCTCTTTATCAAAGTTAAGTGCCGCGTCAAATGCTTCTCTTACTGCGTTAAGTGCACGTCTTGCCATTCCTGCATCACCAATCTCATAGTAACCGATTTCAAGATCATTACACATTTTTTCTAATGCGCTTCCGTCACGTTTTCTTGCTCCGACAGCCATCACTGCGTAATCACATGGGAATTCAACTTTTTCTCCATCTTTTTCACCAATGACTTTGCCGTCCTGGATCTCTGTTACTTTCACTTCTGTTACCGGAGTGATTCCATCCTGATAAACCTGCTCTGTTACACAGATTTTTCTTGTGCTTCCCATATCTGCACAGAATTCTTTCATCATCTCAAGCACTGTAACCTTAGCACCTTTTTCTGAAAGATACTCTGCAACTTCCATGCCGACCATTCCGCCGCCGATGACTACAACATTTCCTTCTGCCTTTGCTTCGCCGTTAAGAACTGCATGAGAATCTACAACAAACGCTTTATCATTTCCCGGAATTGGAGGCACGATCGGTGCTGCGCCGATTGCATTGATAAATGTATGTGGTTTGATATCTGCAATCATTTCTGGAGTTACCTTTGTATTCATACGAATGTCAACTCCAAGACGTTTTGCCTTCTCTGCCATAGACAGAACTGCTGCTTTCATCTCTGCTTTTCTCGGAGCTTCTCCTGCTGTCAGAAACTGTCCGCCAAGTGTGTCTGTTGCCTCACAAAGGATCGGGTTATGTCCTCTCTTCTTCAGAATGATAGCTGCTTCAAGTCCACCGATTCCACCACCAGCGATCAGAACTTTCTCTGGTTTCTCTGCCGGAATGAGTTCACATTCTTTCTCTCTTCCGACTGCCGGGTTACGAAGACAAGTGATGCACGGAGAATCTTTGCTCTCAAATCCATCATAGCATCCCTGGTTACATCCAACACAGTAGTCGATTTCTTCTGTTTTTCCGGCTTCTGCCTTGTTACAGAAATCAGGATCTACAAGCTGTCCACGTCCAATCACAACCATATCTACCTTGTCATCTTCCAAAATCTGTTCTGCAAGCTGTGGTGTATTGATTCTTCCGACACCGATTGTCAACATTCCTGTTTCCTTACGGATCTTTGCAGCATTGTCAATGTTAAATGCTCTTGGAATATCAATAGAAGGTACCTCGTATTTGAGACCTGCTGAAAGAATATTTCCTCTGGATACGTCAAGTGTATCAACACCTGCTTCTTTTGCAAGTTTGCAGAAGTCAATTACTTCTTCGATTGTAAGTCCATTTTCCAGATAATCATCATGTGCATCAATTCTCATAAACAGCGGCATATCTTCCGGCATATTCTCGCGGATCGCACGGATACACTCCAGTGGGAATCTACTTCTGTTTTCAAAGCTTCCGCCATACTCATCTGTTCTGTGGTTGATTCCACTGGAAAGGAAAGAATGAGGCAAATAGTTATGCGCACAATGGAATTCGATGCAGTCAAATCCTGCTTCTGCTGCACGTTTTGCTGCTTTTCCATAGCAATCTACAACTTCTTTAATCTGCTCTACTGTAATTCCAGGAAGTGTGATTCCAGGTCCCATCGGCATATCACTGGCCATCAAAATTTGTGCTGTCTGGTCCATTCCGACTGCCATACTTCCCTGCCACAGCTGGATACCTGCTTTACCACCTTCTGCATGAATCGCATCTGTCAGTTTCTTAAGTCCCGGAACATACTCGTCCTCACTAATAGAAAGAAATCCTCTCGGTGCACTTGGTGTATGAACAGAACAGACTTCCACCATATTTAAACCGCATCCACCTTTGACACGTGCTACATGATAGTCAATCAGCTGATCTGTTACATAGCTTGCTTTTCCTGAAAATTTTGTTCCCATAGCCGGGAGCATGACTCTGTTTTTCAGTTCCATCCCACGGATTTTGATTGGGCTGAATAATTTTTCAAACATATTGTTTTTCTCCTTTTCTGCGAACTTTTTTCACTCTCCATACTCTGAAACAATTTTCTGAGTTGTCGTGAACTTGTTCACCTCTTGCTTCAACTATACAATCTACAGTTGGTGGAAAGTCAACGTTAAATTATTCACAAAACACTCCCCGCTTTTGTCTCGTTTTTTCCTTTTCTTTGTCACTTTTTCTAGTTTTTCATAGATTTTCCTCTCAAAATATCTTATAATAGGAAGAAAAGTGTACACTTGGTGTACGCTTTAAATCGTATAAGTTATAGTTTTCAAGTCGAGCTGTTACTCACCACCTGAAAGAGGTGGGAGTCTTCTCGACTGAGATAAACCTTTCACATGTTAGGAGAAGTATATGAGAATCCAGGAAGTTGTCAAAAGAACAAAGCTTCAGAAAAGAACAATCTACTTTTATATAAAAGAACAATTAGTTACACCGGCTTCAAATCAGGAAAATGGTTATCACGATTTTTCAGAAGATGATGTTTCCCGCTTTATCATGATTCGGAAACTAAGAGATGCCGGGCTTCCGCTTGCCGATATTCGTTCAATCTTATCAAATCCAAGAACAGCTCCTTACTATCTCCACAAGCAGCTTCATCAGCTTCAGACACAGCTGCTTACTACCGAAGAGACAATCAAAAGTCTGGATGAATTTTCAACCTCACTTCCGGTCTGCCATTCCTTTGAGCAGCTTTCCGAGCATCTGGAAGGAATTGAATTCAAACCGGACTTCAGCAAATATCATGCACAATATACTTCACGTGATGCAAGATTGATTGCCCGTTATCTCTGGCAATCTTTTATTGATGCACCAATGACAGAATATCGCCAGTTTCTCTGGCAGAAAATCATGCAGACTACATTGGAACATATCGATTCCGATTTAAAAGTTATGGTGCAATACCTACAGGCTCTTTCCCCGGAACAATTAGATGCCGCCAATGTAAATCAATACCTGCGCAACCAGAAAATTATTGCACTCACACCGGAAGACTATCCTGATTTTGTGGAAGAATTGAAGACGTCTCTCACACTCTTTGCAACGGATGAAATGCAAATAAAAAAATGGCGGTTACTGTATCGTCCGCTGATTCGCCCTACCACTCTGTTTGCATTTTCGGCCAGCCATTTGCTGCTTGAGTTTCATCCAGATTATCAGAAATATTACAATAATATTCATGCGTGCTGTATGATGCTTAAAGATTATCTGGACAGCAAAGAAGGCGAGGAATTCAGAGCCCTTCTCACCACTGCTTTTCAAGATAGTTATGATTTTGAAGAAAGCAGTTATGGGGAACTCGAAGTTGCTGCCGCTTTTCATAAGAGTGTGTATAACAGGATATCTTTGGAAGAGCTTTAGGAGCACCCGTCCAACGGGTGGTTTGCTCTAGGGCTATAAGCCCTTGTTACTAGGCCAGCGTCTCAAGGCGCTGGCTTTCTCTTTCGGCTATGGGAATTCTGTTTACACAGCCTTCCCACAGCTCCGTTCAAGCCATATTGCTCTTGACTCGTCGCTTCCCCTTAAGGGGCATTGTTACTACTTGGCATTAACCCTTAAAAGGGTCTTCATATTCTTTTACACTTAACTTATCCATTGCAATGTCGTGCTTTTCTTGTTCCTGGATATATTTTTTTATTGTTGCCTCATTTAATCCGACTGTGCTAACATAATATCCTTCTGCCCAGAAATGACGATTTCCAAATTTATATTGTAAGCGTCAAATAAAACAGTGTATAGAAAAATAACCGTCAGCCTTTTATACTAAAAGGTCAACGGTTATCGACAGAATTCTTTTACAAGAGGATTCCAAGGCAGATAATCATCCAGATATTCAGGATGTTCAAGAAAAGCACTCCCCGGCATGTCGGACAGGATATATTTTATATATTTCATCGGGGCAAGCCCATTCGCTTTCGCTGTCTCTACCAGTGTATAGATTCCTGCACTGGCTTCCGCCCCTTTCGGACTGCCGGAGAACAGCCAGTTCTTTCTGCCGATCACAAAGGGACGGATACAGTTTTCCGCAAGCGAATTACTGATGGAACAATTCCCGTCTTCCAGATAATTCCAAAAACCTTCACGGTTATTTAAGGCGTAATGAAAAGCTTTTGAAAGTTTGGATTTCGGCAGCTCTCCGATGGCACTTTTTTCTGCCCATGACCAAAAAGCCTCGAGAAGCGGTTTCTCGCGGATAAGACGTTCTTTTTTCTTCTGATCAGGAGGGAGCGCCTCCAACTCTGACTCTATGTTAAAGAGTTGATTCAGACGGAGGATTGCTTCCGCAGGTTTTGATGCTTCCGAATTATGGATGTCTTTTGGGAGCGCATCCACGAAAGCCCGGCGCAGATGCGTATAGCAAAGACATCTTTTTACTCCTGAAACTGCATTGTATCCGGAGTAAGCGTCTGTATGGATATAACCTTCATATTCCCTCAGAAACGCTTCCGGATATTTCCCGCTTCGTCCCGGCTGGTACTCGAAGTAGCGGATGGGATTTACAGCATCTCTGATGCTGCAGTAAACCCACATATAGGAATCGGACGTATTTTTCCGTCCCGGTTCTTTCAGCACCTGTACATGTGTTTCATCGATATGAAGGTATCTCTGTTTCAGAAGTTCCAGCTTCAGACGGTGGACGATGTGTACAAGCCAGTCCCGATAGACAACCAGAAGCCAGTTTGACATAGTCGCTCTGCTTAAACGTAATCCCAAAGCCTCCCATTCTTTTTCCTGTCTGTACAGCGGGATGCTTAATTCAAACTTCTGGTGGATGAGCCAGGTGATGGTAGATGCAGATGCCAGAGAATGCAGGACGGGAGGATATGGCACCGGAGCCTTCTCCATATAAGGAGTTCCGTTTTTCCGGCACGACCTGCATTCATACGTTTCCCGGTAATGGTCAATCACCTTGAGTTTTGCAGGGATAAACTGTACTTCCGTGCGGACGAATTCTTCCCCTACTTTCACCATCGTACTCCCGCAGTTATCGCATATCTGTTCCCTTTCATCTATGGTATGGAGTACTTTGCTGTGAGGGAGATTTTTTACCAGTTCTTCCCGCTGACCGGTGTACTTCCTTTTACGTAGGTGCTTCTCTATCTCAACAAGCTCCGGTTCGTGTGCATCAGGATCCGCACAGGTTTCGATTTCATTAAAAAGAGACATCTGCCCCTCGATTTCGAGAGTAGATGTCTTCTCGGATTTTGTTCCATAAAGTTTACGGGTCAGGAAATCAACCTGCTCTTTCAGGAGCCGGACCTGCTGTTCCAGTTCTTTGATATGATTTTTATACTCCTGTTCCGTAGCTGACATAACCTGAAAACCCTTTCGCTTCGATAGGATTATTATACCATAGAATCGTCAGATTTCCCAGCATTTCTAAGGATTTTCAGTATTTTCAGACTTATGCGGGAGCCATTTCTGAACCGCCTTTGGCTGCTCCGGGTTCAAACCTTCCAGAAGCCAGCGCAGCTGCTGATCAGAAATCTGTTTTGCTTCTTCGCCGGTCCGCGGCCATTGGAGACGTCCGTTTTCGTACCGTTTGTATAAAAGGCAGAAACCGTCTCCCTCGTAATGGACTGCTTTGATCCGGTCAGCCCTCTTTCCACAGAACAGGAATAAGGAATTGCTGTAAGGATCCAGTTTGAAGTTGTACTGGATGATATCCAGCAAGCCATTGAGCTGCTTCCTCATATCGGTGTAGCCGCATCGGATATAGATTTTCTCCACATGGGAAAGCTCTCCTAACATGACTGCACGGCTTTCAGAATGTTTTCCAGCATCTGGGCAGATGTGCCTTCATAAAGTTCCACTGTTATGGATCTGATATGAAGTATGGCTGCAGGAGTGGAACGGGAAATGTTTCTGTCCGGAAGTGAAAGCTCCGCAAACTCAGCCGGGGATTCCGTTAAAGCAGTTGACTGTTGGTCTGTACACATGTGGATGCCGTTTTTCTTGCGGGGCAGTTCTTCCAGGGCAAGCTTTCGAATTTTGGAAAGCCAGTAATAATAACTTTTCAAAGAGATATCGTGTTGTTCACACCAGATCTGATTTGTCAGTCCGGAGGCCCTGCATTGCCGTATTACATCCAGCCAGTATTGAAGTTTCACCTGTTTGTCTGGAGTCAAAGAAGAAAGATCCATAAGCCTGCTCCTTAGATTAGATTTAGAGTTTTTAGAGTCAACTCCCAAAACTCTAATCAATAGTTTACATGCAACAGCCAGAAATTTCGATACACCCTCTTATTGGACGCTTACTCTTTACCTCCACAGTCGAGTAGACTTACACCTCACAATGTAAGCCCCTCACAGAACCGTACGTGCGGCTTTCCCGCATACGGCTCTTCATAATAATATTTACAGTCTCAAAACAAGCTGACATAAATCTTTGGCATTGCCAATGGATAATATTTCAGCATTTCAATGAATCCTTCTCTTGTATAACTCTTTCTGTCACTTCGTCTATTCAGCACCTTAAACAGAAGTTCTCTCACTTGTTGTTTGTAGTTTGAAATCATTCTGCCATTAAAACTTATGCCATAGTACCTATAATGACCTATTAGTTTCAGATTTAGCATACCCATTAGTTTCTTTAGCGGTTGGTCTCTATTCGCATATAACCATACCTTGATGTCTCGAATTTTCTGTCTGAATTTCTTAGAGCTTGTCTTTGGCATTATATATGGCATGCCTTTGCGTGAACGCCCACAATAGAATGTGAATCCCAGAAAATCAAATGTTTGTAATCTGATACACTCACCGCTCTTTTGCTTTGCCCTTGCAATATAAGCACCGCTTTGTAAGAGACGACTTTTACTATCTTCTAATTGCAAACCGAACTTTTCCATTCGTTCTTTAAGAAGCTTGTAGTAATTCTCTGCTTCCCATTTGTATTGAAATCCTGCAACAAAATCATCTGCATATACAATTAGAAAGTTATCTCCCTTGCATTCTTTGGTAATAATAAACTTATACCATAGTGTCAATACATTGTGCATATATATGTTTGCTAGGATTGGACTTATGATATTGCCTTGAGCTGAACCTTCTTCATTCACCATAAGTTCACCATTATCCAGCACTCCCACTTTAAGATACTTCTTGACAAGACCAATTATATTGGGGTCTTTAATATAAAGTTTGAGAAACTTGATAATCCATTCATGCTTCATATGGTCGAAGAAGCCTTTGATGTCAGCGTCCACAATATAACATATCTTCGTATTGTTTAAGCTCTTATACAGTTCTTTTATTGCGTTATGGCATCCTCGATTTGGTCTGAATCCGTACATGCAGTTCAGAAATCTCGGTTCATAGATAGCTTCCAGTATCTTCTTTAATGCTAATTGGACTATTTTGTCCTCATAGCACGCAATTCCTAATGGTCGAAGTTTTCCATTGCTTT
>OLPC01001913.1_pt1 | contig 16674 bp, 12 predicted proteins | sample 1672341 | NCBI WGS metagenome assembly OLPC01 (sample SAMEA3136673, study PRJEB25190) | human gut metagenome | reverse complement strand
ATACTGGAGAAAGAAAAACTTCAGGCAAGTATTTATATTACGGTAGATACTTTGAAATACCTGAAAAAAGGTGGAAGAATCACACCGGCGGCAGCGGCAATCGGAACGGTGCTGAACTTAAAGCCTGTTCTTCAGATCCAGGGAGAAAAACTGGATGCATTTTCGAAAGCAAGAGGCTGGAAAACAGCGAAGAAGACAATGCTTAATGCGATCGAGAAAGATCTGAATGGACGCTTTGCCGATGTTAAGGATCAGATGGTTCTTGGTATGGCTTACACATGCAGTAAAGAAGAAGCACAGGAGTGGAAAGCAGAGATCGAAGAAAGATTTCCGGGATATGAGATTATGGAAGGAACATTGTCATTGAGCGTGGCCTGTCATATTGGTCCGGGGGCACTGGCGATTACTTGTATGAAGAGATTGTAATCTGGTAACTGTGACGAAATGCGCAGCATTTTGGAGGTTGGCTCTGAACAGTTACATAATTTGTATTGGTGAGAGGTGGTACTGTTCACACGTGGTGTGAGCAGTACTCTGCTTTTTTAGGAGAATATTATGAAAATCGTTGGTCTTATTACAGAATATAATCCATTTCACAATGGACATCTTTATCATATTAAAGAATCTTTGCGTGTAACCGGTGCAGATGCAGCTGTTGTTGTTATGAGTGGTGACTATGTGCAGCGGGGAACACCTGCAATCATGCCTAAAAGGATACGTGCAGAGATGGCACTGATGTGTGGTGCTGGAGCTGTCTTTGAACTTCCGGTCTGTTATGCGACGGGATCTGCGGAGCTTTTTGCACTTGGATCCGTATCTCTTTTAGAGTCTCTCGGAATTGTTGATTCTATCTGTTTTGGCAGTGAATGTAATGATCTCCCAATCTTGGAACAGCTTGCAGAACTACTTCTTGAAGAACCTGAAGTCTACCAGATTCTGTTGAAAGATTATCTGAAACAAGGGATGTCTTTTCCACGCGCCAGACAGGAAGCAATTCTTTCTTATACAGAAGATCCTCGGTTTGCAGAGATTTTAAGAAATCCGAACAATATTTTGGGGATTGAATATTTGAAAGCAATCAAAAAACTTGGAAGCAGGATGGAACCTTATACGATTGCAAGACGTGGTGCACAGTATCATGATGAAGAACTGGACAGTGATTACAGTTCCGCTACGGCAATTCGTTCACTGCTTGCTTATTCAAGTTCATCTTTCAATACAGAACCAGTAGAAGGAAATTACGATGAGCTTTCGTTTTCGGGAATACTGTCAGAGTTGGAAAACCAGGTTCCAAAATGTTGTCTGGAACTTTTGAAGGATTATCATAAAGTACAGTATCCGATTTCACAGAATGATTTTTCTCTGATTTTGAAATATAAACTGTTAAATAAACAGCCAGAAAGTCTGGTTCGATATGTGGATGTCTCTCCGGAGATTGCATCCAGAATTGCAAATCAGTTAAACAACTTTTTTAATTATAAACAGTTCTGTGATTTGTTAAAAACACGAGAACTTACGCAGACACGAGTTAACCGGGCATTGCTTCATATTATGCTTGGAACGAAAAAGGCAAATGTGGAAGAATATATTGACAATGGCTATCATATGTATGCACGTCTGCTTGGTTTTCGAAAAGACAATGCAAAGCTTTTGACAGCTATGTCGAAGGAAAGCAGTCTTCCGGTTTTGACGAAAATGTCTGAAATTGACGATCTTCCGGAACTTGGTCAGAAAATGCTCAGACATGATATGCTTGCTTCAAATCTGTATACCTCAGTGGTGACGGATAAGTTTAAGACGGCGTTTCAGAATGAATATAAGCAAGGGGTTTTGAAGGTGTAAATTTTAATAAGAGCCAGAACAGTTGTCGTGAGAGGTGACTGTTCTGGCTCGTAATGTTCTTAGAAAAAGACAATGTTTGATAAAATTGTAACAATCTTACAAATATCCTATTACAAAGTTCGGATTGTATTTGAAAATGCACATAAAATGACTTGTATACAAAAAACGATTGAGTTATAATAGGACTAAGTGAGATAAAAAGAAAGGTGGCATTAAATCATGGGATTTATTGATGAAATCAAAGCAAGAGCGAAAGCTTGCAAAAAGACAATCGTTCTTCCGGAGACAGAGGACGAAAGAACTTACAAAGCAGCAGAGACAGTACTGAAAGAAGGACTCGCTGATCTGGTGCTTGTAGGAAGCAAAGAGGAGATTGAGAAGAACAAAGGTACATACGACATCTCCGGTGCAACAATCGTAGATCCTGCAACAGATGCAAGAACAGAAGGATATATTGCAAAACTTGTTGAGTTAAGACAGAAAAAGGGAATGACTCCTGAACAGGCAAAAGAACTGCTTCTTAGCAATTACTTATACTATGGTGTAATGATGGTTAAGATGGGGGATGCAGACGGAATGGTATCCGGAGCATGCCACTCTACAGCAGATACACTTCGTCCATGCCTTCAGATCCTGAAGACAAAACCGGGAACAAAGCTCGTATCCGCATTCTTCCTTATGGTAGTACCAAACTGCGACATGGGAGCAAATGGAACATTTATCTTTGCTGATGCAGGACTTGAGCAGAATCCAGATCCGGAGAAACTTGCGAACATCGCTATTTCATCCGCAGATTCTTTCAAACTGCTTGTTGAGAAAGAGCCAGTTGTTGCTATGCTTTCTCACTCAACAAAGGGAAGTGCTAAGCATGCAGATGTAGATAAAGTTGTTGAGGCAACAAAGATCGCTCAGGAACTCGCACCAGAGCTTGCTCTTGACGGAGAACTTCAGCTTGATGCAGCTATCGTTCCATCCGTCGGAGAATCTAAAGCACCGGGAAGCAAGGTTGCAGGACATGCTAACGTACTTGTATTCCCAGACCTTGATGCTGGTAATATTGGATACAAACTTGTTCAGAGACTTGCTAAAGCAGAAGCTTACGGTCCTCTGACACAGGGAATCGCCGCTCCGGTTAACGACCTTTCCCGTGGATGCAGCGCTGAAGATATCGTAGGTGTTGTAGCTATCACAGCTGTACAGGCACAGGCTGAATAATTGTAATTGTTTACAGATTTTTTAAAATAGTTACGGGTAATTAAAAGAAACAAAGAGGGTAGTGTGAGCTGCTCTCGGATAATAATAAGGTTTTTTCAGGAGGAAAAAAGAAAATGAACGTATTAGTAATCAACTGCGGAAGCTCATCTCTGAAATTCCAGCTGATCAACGCTGAGACAGAGAAGGTACTTGCAAAAGGACTTTGTGAGAGAATTGGAATCGACGGACGTCTGACATATCAGCCGGCTGGCGGAGAAAAAGAGAAATCTGATCTGGCTATGCCAACTCATACAGAAGCAATTCAGTTTGTAATTGATGCTTTGACAAATGAGAAGACAGGAGTTGTTAAGAGCCTTGATGAGATCGGAGCAGTTGGACACCGTCTCGTACATGGTGGAGAGAAGTTTGCTTCATCTGTAGTAATCACAGACGAAGTAAAGAAAGCAGTAGAAGAGTGTAATGATCTTGCACCGCTTCATAACCCGGCAAACTTGATCGGTGTTGCAGCATGTGAGAAACTGATGCCAGGAACACCTATGGTTGCAGTATTTGATACAGCTTTCCATCAGACAATGCCGGAGAAGGCTTATATGTATGGACTTCCATATGAGTACTATGAGAAATACAAAGTAAGACGTTACGGTTTCCACGGAACAAGCCACAGCTTCGTATCTAAGAGAGCAGCAGAAGTAATGGGAAAATCTTACGATGAAGTAAAGACAATTGTATGCCACCTCGGAAATGGATCCAGTGTAAGTGCTGTTCTTAACGGAAAATGTGTAGATACTTCTATGGGACTTACTCCACTTGAAGGACTTGTAATGGGAACACGTTCAGGTGATATCGATCCTGCAATCATGGAGTTCATTGCTAAGAAAGAGAACCTTGACATTGAAGGTGTTATGGAAGTACTGAACAAAAAGTCTGGTGTATTTGGAATTTCAGGCGGACTTTCAAGTGACTTCCGTGACCTGACAGACGCTATGAATGCCGGAGATAAGAAAGCTAAGATCGCTATGGATGTATTCTCATACAGAGTAGCAAAATACATCGGATCTTACGCTGCAGCTATGAATGGTGTAGATGACATCGTATTTACAGCTGGTATCGGTGAGAACGATGATTATGTAAGAGAAGAAGTATGTAAATACCTTGGATACCTTGGAGTAGACTTCGATTCAGAAGTGAATAAAGGACTCAGAGGAAAAGAAGCTGAGCTTACAAAAGAAGGATCAAAGGTTAAAGTATTCGTTATTCCTACAAACGAAGAGCTTGCAATCGCCCGTGAGACATTAGCGCTTGTAAAATAATTGAAGAAATCTTAATTTGAGAAAGTGTATACGATAGTGATCTGTAAAGATTATATCGTATATGAGCGCAGGACTGAGGTGCCAAGAGAGCAGTTCAGTCCTGCTTTTGCGCATAGAAGAAACAAAAATGTATCCAATACATTTTGCTCTTCATAATATTTTTGATAGAAATTATAAATATCTGTTGACAAACATTTTTTCCATGATATAATAGTTTAGGTATGAATAGGAGAAATACATTATGTTGATTAACCTATCAGACGTTTTGTCAGACCAGCATAAGACGGTTGAAGAAACTGTGCGGCTGGAGATGGAAGAGATCCGGTTACACCGGTGCAGAAAAATGTTTATAAAGCAAAGATCAATGAGGATGAATCAGTGTATGTGACGATCCAGCTTACAGCAACGACACTGGAAAGGGGAAAAGAACTGCTCATCACAGCTGAGACCAGATTGAGTGTCATAATTCCATGTGACCGTTGTCTGGAGGATGTGAAACGGGAGTTTGAACTGAATTGTGTGAAACATGTGGACGTAGGCCTCTCCGACGCAGAACTGACAGAGGAGCTGGATGAATCAAACTTTATTGACGGATATCATCTTGACGTGGACAAACTGCTCTTTCATGAGATTTTGTCGAGCTGGCCGACGAAAGTACTTTGCAGGGAAGACTGCAAGGGATTATGCAATGTATGCGGTCAGAATTTAAATACGGGGTCTTGTAACTGTGAAGATACAGGGCTTGATCCGAGAATGTCAGTTGTCCGTGACTTATTTAAGAATTTTAAGGAGGTGTAACCTATGTCAATCTGTCCAAAGAATAAATCTTCAAAAGCAAGAAGAGATAAAAGAAGAGCTAACTGGAAGATGAGCGCACCGAATCTGGTGAAATGCAGCAAGTGCGGCGAGCTTATGATGCCACACCGTGTATGTAAGGCGTGTGGATCTTACAACAAGCGCGAGATCGTTTCAGTTGACTAATGATCAATAAGATATTGAGTGTACTGCGAACAGAACACTTGAGGGCGTAAAAACTTTGTGTTTTACGCCTTTTTTTATTGATTTTTATACTGATATCCAGTAGAATAATTTCAGTAGCGCAAGGAGGAAATGATATGTCAGAGATTACAAGGGTTGCTCTTGATGCCATGGGTGGAGACAATGCACCAAGAGAGATTGTAAAAGGTGCCGTAGAGGCAGTGCGGAAGAGAAAAGATATCAAGGTACTGCTGACAGGTAAGGAAGATGTGATTCGCAAGGAACTCTCCGCTTATACGTATCCTGAGGAGCAGATTGAGATTGTGAATGCTACAGAGGTTATTGAGACGGCAGAACCTCCAGTGAAAGCAATCCGTGGTAAGAAAGATTCATCCATTGTTGTTGCGATGAAGATGGTGAAGAAAGGGGAAGCAGATGCTTTTGTATCTGCAGGAAGTTCAGGAGCTGTTCTTGTTGGAGGACAGGTTCTTGTAGGCAGGATCAAAGGTGTTGAAAGACCACCGCTTGCACCACTGATTCCTACATTAAAAGGTGTTTCACTTTTGATCGATTGTGGAGCTAATGTAGACGCACGCCCATCTCACCTGGTACAGTTTGCAAAGATGGGATCCATTTATATGGAAAGCGTTATGGGAAAGAAGAATCCGACAGTTGGTATCGTGAATATCGGTGCTGAAGAAGAGAAGGGAAATGCGCTGGTGAAAGAGACATTCCCACTGTTAAAAGAATGTCCTGACATCAATTTCATTGGAAGTGTTGAGGCACGAGATATTCCTTACGGAGCAGCAGATGTTATTGTCTGTGAAGCATTTGCAGGTAATATTATTCTGAAGCTTTATGAGGGTGTTGCAGGAGCACTGCTTAAGAAAGTGAAGAAAGGAATGCTTTCTTCTTTGCGTAGTAAGATAGGGGCACTGCTTGTGAAACCTGCTTTAAAGGGCGTACTGAAAGATTTTGATACAAGTGAGTATGGCGGCGCACCGCTTCTTGGCCTGAACGGACTTGTAGTAAAGACACATGGAAGTTCAAAGTCAAAGGAGGTATGCAACTCAATCATTCAGTGTGTTGCATTTAAGGAGCAGAAGATCAATGAGAAGATAAAAGAGGCAATTCAACAGGAGACCCTGGAAGAAAAGAAAGAAGTCGAATAAGACAGGAGGAGTTTTACAATGACAGAATTTGAAAAACTGCAGGCAATTATTGCGGACGTACTTAATGTTTCACCGGAGACAATCACACCGGATACTACATTCGTAGATGATCTTGGAGCTGACTCTCTGGATATTTTCCAGATCATTATGGGAATTGAAGAAGATTTTGACATCGAGATCGATAACGAAGAGGCAGAGAAGATCACAACAGTGCAGGATGCTGTTGATCAGATCCAGAAAAAGAAGGCTAATGAATAATCAGATAGTGAGATGAAAAAGCCCGTTTGGGCTTTTTCGTTTATTAACACGAAGGAGGCCATTTAAATGGACAGAGTAAAAGAACTGGAACAAAAGATCGGATATGTGTTTAAAGACAAAAGCCTGATTGAACGTGCATTGATGCATAGTTCTTATACAAATGAGAAACATTTGAAGAAATATGAGTGTAATGAACGCCTAGAGTTTCTTGGAGATGCAGTATTGGAATTGGTATCAAGTGCTTATTTATTTAATGAATTTCCAAAGGTATCTGAGGGAGAACTGACAAAGACACGTGCAAGTATGGTATGTGAACCGTCTCTGGCAATGTGTGCAAGAGATATCGGACTTGGAGATTACTTGCTTCTTGGAAAAGGAGAAGAGGCGACCGGTGGAAGAAAAAGAGATTCTATCACATCTGATGCGATGGAAGCATTAATCGGTGCTATCTATCTCGACGGTGGTTTTACTAATGCAAAAGAGTTTATCCATCATTTTATTTTGACAGATTTAGAGGATAAAAAACTCTTTTATGATAGTAAAACGATCTTACAGGAGATCGTGCAGGCGAATATGACGGGGAATGTAAGTTATGAACTGATTGATGAACAGGGACCGGATCATAATAAGATTTTCGAAGTGGAAGCAAGAATCGGGGGAAAAGCCTGGGGACGTGGAAAAGGAAGCTCGAAGAAGTCAGCAGAGCAGCAGGCAGCTTATGAGGCAATTCTGAATCTCAGAAAGAAAAAGTAAAGAGGACTTTATGTATTTAAAGAGTATAGAAGTGCAGGGATTCAAATCTTTTGCCAATAAGATTAAATTTGAATTTCATAACGGAATTACAGGTATTGTAGGACCGAATGGAAGTGGTAAGAGTAATGTCGCTGATGCCGTCCGCTGGGTTCTTGGAGAGCAGAGAGTGAAGCAGCTGCGTGGAGGCACCATGCAGGATGTGATTTTCTCGGGAACCGAGAACCGGAAGCCACTTAGTTATGCTTCGGTTGCAATCACATTGGATAATTCAGATCATAAACTTCCGGTAGAGTACGAAGAAGTCACTGTTACACGTAAATTGTACAGATCCGGAGAGAGTGAGTATCTGATCAATGGTTCAGCCTGCAGATTGAAAGATATCAATGAGATGTTCTATGATACAGGTATCGGTAAAGAAGGCTATTCGATTATCGGTCAGGGACAGATTGATAAGATCTTAAGCGGTAAGCCGGAAGAGAGAAGAGAACTTTTTGATGAGGCCGCCGGAATTGTAAAATATAAGAGAAGAAAGTCCCTTTCTTTGAAAAAGCTGGAGGATGAACGGCAGAATCTTACCCGTGTGAATGATATTCTTGCAGAGCTTGAGAAACAGATCGGTCCTTTGGAAAGACAGTCAGAGACAGCCAGAATCTATCTGAAGATGAAAGAAGAATTAAAAACATATGACATTAATATGTTTTTGCTGGAGGAAGAGCGGCTGCAGGAGCGTATTCGTGAAGTCGGTGGGAAATATGAGATTGCTTCTCAGGAGATGCAGGAATCAAATGCCCGTTATGAGAAGATGAAAGCAGAATACGAGGCAATCGAGGAAGAAGTAGATCAGATTGATCTTGCAATTGAAACTGCGAAGAACCAGATGAATGAGACGAATCTTTTAAAGCAACAGCTGGAAGGCCAGATCAATGTCCTGAAAGAGCAGATTAATACAGCCCGTATGAATGATGAGCATTATGATCATCGCCTGAGTACGATCGTCAGTGAGATAGATACAAGGCAGCAGCAGAAAAGAGAGCTTGAAGAAGAGAAGAAAAGAATTTCAGAACAGTTAGAATCAGCCAGTGGACAGGATACGGAAGCACAGCAGAGTTTAATTGAGATTCAGTCAAAGATTGCAGAACACAGTACTGAAATTGAGCAGAAGAAGCGGGAGATCATGGATCTGCTTGGAAATCGTGCTTCAACAAAAGCTAAGATTCAGCATTTTGATACGACGAAAGAACAGATTCAGACACGGAAGGCTGTCGTTGCCAGAAATATTCTTGAGATTTCGACGGTAGCAGAAGGACAGAACAACAGACTTAAGAAGTATGAAGAAGAACTTGGTCAGATCCGTGAGCGCATTCAAAACTATAAGGATAAGATTTCCCTGAACGAACAGGAACTTGGCAAGCTTCAGAATGAGCTGAAAGAGAAGCAGGAAAAGTTACGGATCGGACAGACCGCTTATCACAGAGAGTCTTCCCGTCTGGAGTCATTAAAGAATATTACAGAGCGCTATGACGGATATGGTAACAGTATCCGAAAGGTAATGTCTAATAAAGAACGTGAGAAAGGTCTGATCGGTGTTGTAGCGGATATCATTAAGGTCGATAAGGAATATGAGATCGCTATTGAGACAGCACTTGGAGGAAGTATTCAGAATATCGTTACAGATAATGAAGATACAGCCAAGCGTATGATTGATTTCCTTAAGCGTAATAAATTCGGAAGGGCAACATTTCTTCCGCTGACAAGTATGCATGGCGGCGGAGGAATCAGGAATCCGGAAGCACTTAAAGAGCCGGGAGTGATCGGACTTGCGAATACATTGATCCATGTGGAATCAAGATTTGATGGACTGGCAGATCAGCTGCTTGGGCGTACGATCGTAGTAGACCACATCGATCACGGAATCGCAATTGCGAGAAAATACCGTCAGTCTCTGCGTCTGGTCACATTGGAAGGTGACCTGATCAATCCGGGCGGATCCATGACAGGTGGTGCATTTAAGAATTCAAGTAATCTGCTGAGCAGACGCCGCGAAATCGAAGAATTTGAAAAGACGGTTGCTATGCTCAAGTCTGACATGGATGTGCTGGAAAAAGAAGTTACAGAGGCGAAGAACCGTCGTGCAGCATGCTACAATGTGATTGATGAAGTACAGGAACATTTAAGAGAAGAATCAGTGCTGGAGAATACTGCGCGAATGAATGTTGCACAGGTACAGAGAGAACAGTTAGAATCGAAACAGCGTTACGAAGGATTTCTGAAAGAACAGAAAGCATTGCTTCAGGAGCTGGATGAAATCAATGAGAATGAAGATTCCATCCAAATGGAACTTGAGACATCAGAGAAGTTGGAAAAAGAACTGGATGAACAGATTGAAGCTTTGCAGATGCAGTTGGAGAAAGAAAGAGAGGATGAGGCTGTCCAGATGAAACAGTCTGAGGAAGTCCATCTTTCACTGGCAGGCCTGGATCAGCAGAAAACCTTTATTGTAGAAAATATTTCCCGTATAGATGAGGAAATCACCAGATATGAAAAAGAGCAGGAAGAACTTGCCGAAAATCGAGGAGATGTATCTGAGGAAATTCTGCAAAAAGAAAATGAAATCGAAGGACTCAGGAAAACGATTGAAGATTCAAAAGAACTGTTTACAGAGATTGGTGAAGAGATTAAAGTACAGAGTAAAAAACGCGAAGAACTGAATCAGAAGCACAGAGATTTCTTACGACAGAGAGAAGAACTTGCAAAGCATGTGTCAGATCTTGATAAAGAATGTTTCCGTCTGAACAGCCAGAAAGAAGGCTACGAGGAAGCGTCAGAGAAGCAGATGAATTATATGTGGGAAGAGTATGAACTCACTTACAATCACGCGAAAGAACTTCGTAATGAGACACTGACAGATCTGGCATTGATGAAGAAAAAGATCCAGGAGCTTAAGAATGAGATCCGAAAGCTTGGTTCGGTCAATGTCAATGCAATTGAGGATTACAAAAATGTATCTGAGCGTTATACATTCTTAAAAGGTCAGCATGATGATCTTGTAGAGGCAGAAGCATCTCTTGAACAGATTATTGAAGAATTGGACGTGGCGATGCGTAAGCAGTTCACAGAACAGTTCGCAAGAATTGCAACAGAGTTCAATGATGTATTCCGTCAGCTTTTTGGAGGCGGAAAGGGATCATTGGAATTACAGGAGGATGTGGATATTCTTGAGGCAGGAATACGCATCATCGCACAGCCACCTGGAAAGAAACTGCAGAATATGATGCAGCTTTCAGGTGGAGAGAAGGCGCTGACTGCAATTGCATTACTATTTGCAATCCAGAATCTGAAGCCATCTCCGTTCTGTCTCCTTGATGAGATTGAAGCGGCACTGGATGACAACAATGTAGATCGTTATGCGAAATATTTACATAAGTTGACAAAATATACACAGTTCATTGTCATTACCCACAGACGTGGTACAATGGCAGCAGCAGACCGGTTGTATGGAATTACCATGCAGGAAAAAGGGGTATCCACACTTGTTTCAGTGGATCTGTTGGAAGATGATCTGGAAAAATAAACCTGTTTTTATTGTAAACAGGGTATTAAGAGAACAGGAGGCTGAAAATGGGAGAAGAAAAAAAGGGATTTTTTAAACGACTTGTATCCGGTCTGACAAAGACAAGAGATAATATTGTGTCCGGCATGGACAGTATTTTCCATGGATTTTCAAAGATTGATGATGACTTTTATGAAGAACTGGAAGAAACTCTGATCATGGGAGATCTTGGTGTCAGAGCAACAATGGACATCATTGAAGATTTAAAGGTTAAAGTAAAAGAGCAACATATCAAGGAACCGATTGAATGTAGACAGCTTGTGATTGACAGTATTCGTGAACAGATGGATGTCGGAGAGACAGCATATGAGTTTGAGAATCGTCAGAGTGTGGTTTTCGTGATCGGAGTAAATGGTGTTGGTAAAACAACAACGATCGGTAAACTTGCAGGAAAGCTGAAAGCACAGAATAAGAAAGTGATCCTTGCGGCAGCGGACACATTCCGTGCGGCTGCAGGAGAGCAGTTAAAAGAATGGTCCAACCGTGCCGGTGTTGAGATGATCGGCGGTCAGGAAGGCGCAGATCCGGCATCAGTTGTATATGATGCGGTTGCCGCTGCGAAAGCGAGAAGGGCAGATGTACTTCTGTGCGATACAGCCGGAAGACTTCACAATAAGAAGAACCTGATGGAAGAGCTTAAGAAGATCAATCGTGTGATTGACAGAGAGTATCCGGATGCGTTCCGTGAGACGCTGGTTGTGCTGGATGCAACGACAGGACAGAATGCACTTGCCCAGGCAAAGGAATTCAATGAAGTAACAGATATAACAGGAATTGTTCTGACAAAGATGGATGGAACAGCCAAAGGAGGAATTGCAGTAGCAATCCAGTCTGAACTTGGTATCCCGGTAAAATATATCGGTGTAGGAGAAACAATTGATGACTTGCAGAAATTTGACTCAGAGGAGTTCGTAAACGCGTTGTTTTACAGAGAGGAAGAAAGACCATGATGACATTAGAGAAATTTGAAGAAGCTAGCGAACTGGTAAAAAAGGTAACAAATCCTACAAAACTCATTTACAGTGAATACTTAAGTGCACAGACAGGAGCAAAGGTTTATTTAAAACCGGAAAATATGCAGCACACAGGAGCTTATAAGATCCGTGGTGCATATTACAAGATCAGCACACTGACAGACGAAGAAAGAAGCCGTGGACTGATCACAGCATCAGCAGGAAATCATGCACAGGGCGTTGCATTTGCAGCAAAACAGTTTGGATGCAAAGCTACGATTGTTATGCCTACAGTTACACCGCTGATCAAAGTAAACCGTACAAAAAGCTTTGGAGCAGACGTAGTACTTCATGGTGATGTTTATGATGATGCTTACGCATATGCATGTAAACTTGCAGAAGAGAACGGATATACATTCGTTCATCCGTTTAATGATCTTGATGTTGCTACAGGTCAGGGAACAATCGCAATGGAGATCGTTCAGGAACTCCCGACTGTAGATTATATCCTTGCACCAATCGGTGGAGGCGGACTGATCACAGGTGTTTCCACACTTGCCAAGATGCTGAATCCAAAGATCAAAGTAGTTGGTGTAGAGCCGTCAGAGGCAGCCAGTATGACAGCCGCTCTGAAAGCAGGAGAGCCGGTAGAACTCCCTTCTGCAAATACCATCGCAGACGGAACAGCTGTAAAAGAAGTTGGAGATAAGATCCTCCCATATGTGAAAGAAAATGTAGATGAAGTACTTCTTGTAGAAGATGATGAATTGATCGGTGCATTCCTTGATATGGTAGAGAATCATAAGATGATCGTAGAAAATTCAGGACTTCTTTCCGTAGCTGCATTAAAGCAGATGGACATCAAAGGAAAGAAAGTAGTCTGTGTATTAAGTGGTGGAAATATGGATGTTATCACAATGTCCTCGATCGTCCAGCACGGATTGATCCAGAGAGACCGTATCTTCTCCGTATCCGTACTCCTTCCGGATAAGCCGGGTGAACTCGCACGTGTGGCGCAGACAGTCGCAGACGTACAGGGTAACATCATTAAGCTGGAGCATAACCAGTTTGTAAGCACAAACAGAAACGCAGCAGTAGAGCTTCGTATCACAATGGAAGCATTCGGAACAGATCATAAGAAGAAGATTCTGGATACACTTGATAAGGCTGGATTCAGACCAAAACTGATCAGTGCGAAGCTGTACTAATTGGTGTGTGTTTGTTGAACTTGGATTTTGAGAGTTGAAACAATCAGTTTTGTAGGAAAAGGGAACGCAAGGCCAGCCCTGCTATTACCACAAGCACCGGCCCGCTTTACCTCATCCCTTTGAAAGTATGTAACATAAGAGCCAGAACAGTTACCGTGTGTGGTGCCTGTTCTGGCTCTTATTAACATACTGAACAAAGTGTATTCGGAACGCTCCTGCCTTACATGTGCTCGTGGCAACAGCAGGACTGTCCTTGCTTACATATTCCAAATGGGATATTTAATTCCAATCAGACAAATCCAGAAAACAAATCACAGAATCTGTAGATAAACGTAAACGGATGTTTTATCGACTAAGATAATCGTCCCCTTTTTACGCACGTACTAAGTTTGTATTTTGTTTTCTGGATTCGTTCCACTTGGAACAGGTACTACTCATTTGAAAAACCGAGTGAGGGAGCCATTGTATTGTTGAGGACACATTTAAGGCAGGAGCGTTCCGAATACACTTTGCAGAATCTGTTAGAAAAAGCCAGACACGAATCACACACGGTGAGTGCTCTGGCTTTTTCGTTACAGATTGTCAAAGGGATGAGGTAAAGCGGGCCGGTGTCCGATGCAATACAGTGGCCCTCTCACGACCTTTACTATTAAAAGTTTTTGTTTCAATTGTTGACCGAATCCAAGTTCAACAAATTACAACACCCCTATAAAACGATGGAATGCCTCCAGTCCTTTTTCATCACACTTATAAACTCCGGCATCTTCGAGTACTTCGCAGAATACTTTTCCGACTTCCTGCTGAAGGATCTCTTCAACATTCTCCTCTGTGATGGATGTGTAATTTGGAAGGAATTCATCTACCCAGTCAGCGTGTTTTGCAATCTGTTCATTGCTGCGGATATCTTTTCCTGTTAAGATGTAATCTTTCAGAAGTTCCATCTCTCCTTTTAATCTTGCAGGGAGAACAGCAAGTCCCATTACTTCGATAAGACCGATGTTTTCTTTCTTAATATGGTGCAGTTTAGCATGTGGATGGTAGACACCAAGCGGATGTTCTTCTGTGGTGATATTATTTCTCAATGTCAGGTCGAGTTCGTAGAGATCTCCACGCTTTCTTGCGATCGGTGTGATCGTGTTGTGCGGTGTACCGTCTGTCTCAGCGAAGATGAAAGCATCTTCATCTGTATAAGATCTCCATGCATTTAAAATGTGTTCAGCCAGATCAATCAGAGGTTTTACTTCTTTGCTCTGAAGACGGATAACAGACAGAGGCCATTTTACGATACCGGCAGTTACATCTTCGTAACCTTTCACAGTGAAGTGTTCAATGATCGGAGCTTTAGCCATTGCGAAAGTATAATTTCCACCCTGGAAATGATCGTGGCTTAAGATAGAACCGCCAACGATCGGAAGGTCTGCATTGGATCCCAGGAAGTAGTGTGGGAAAAGTTTGATGAAATCAAAAAGCTTTTCGAAAGCATTGCGGTCGATCTTCATTGGAACATGCTGTCCGTTGAATACGATGCAGTGCTCGTTATAGTATACATAAGGGGAGTACTGGAATCCCCAAGGGTTATCCTGAATTGTGATCGGGATGATTCTGTGGTTCTCACGAGCCGGATGATCAAGGCGTCCTGCATATCCTTCGTTTTCCATACAGAGCTGACATTTTGGATAGGAAGAGGATTTTGCTTTTCCTGCTGCTGCAATCGCTTTTGGATCTTTCTCTGGTTTGGAAAGATTGATTGTAATGTCAAGAGTGCCGTATTTTGTGTCAACCGTCCATTTGCGATCCTTAGCAATACGGTATCTGCGGATATAATCACTGTCCTGGCTTAATTTGTAATAATAATCAGTAGCTGTCTCCGGAGAAACTTTGTATTTTTCCCAGAAAGTCTGCTGGATCTGTGATGGGCGTGGCATCAGGGTATTCATCAGTTTTGTGTCAAATAAATCACGGTAGCCGATGCTGTTTTCAATGATTCCGCGTTCTGCGGCGATATCTAAAAGTTCTGCAAGAATGTCTTCCAGAACAAGATTGTTCAGATCACAGTCAACATCTTCATAGTTATCTTCGTGGAATAGATCCAGAAGAAGATTCGTTGTATAAATTCTTTCGGATTCCGGAGTGATTCCGGTATTGATTCCGTACTGTACTAATTTTTTGATCGCATCATAAAGCATATGTCAAGGACCTCCTTAAATTAGGGAATGCCAATGGCATTCCTATAACAAAATATACGTTATTTCATATCTGATCTCAGTAGAGACGAGTATTAGTCGAGACGAGAAGCACCGTCTCCGATATCTACTGTGTAGAACTCGGCTTCATGTCCTACTTTTTCAAGATATGTTTTTCCGATTGTTTCGATAAATGTATCTATGGATTCATCTTTTACGATGCTGACTGTGCAACCGCCAAATCCGCCGCCTGTGATACGGGAACCAAGAACACCAGGAATCTTCCATGCAAGGTCTACAAGGATATCAATCTCTTCACAGGATACATCATAATCATCACGCAGTGAAATGTGAGACTGATTCATTAATTTTCCGAAGCTTTCAATGTCTCCAGCTTTCAGCGCTGTAACAGCATCGATTGTACGCTGGTTTTCGTATACAGCATGTTTTGCACGCTGTAACTGGATCTCATCTTTGATCAAGGATTTGTGTGCCTCGAATTCTTCAGGAGTAAGATCGCCAAGTGCCTGAATGTCAAGTTCGCTCTGAAGTGCTTTCAGTGCAGCAGCACATTCGTTTCTTCTGTCGTTATAAGCAGAATCAACAAGACTATGCTTTACTTTACTGTTTGTGATCACAATCTTGGCACCATCAAGAACGCAAGGTGCATATTCGTAGCTTAAATCACTTGTGTCAAGGAAAATTGCGTGGTCTTTTTTACCCATGGCAACAGCAAACTGATCCATGATACCACAGTTGCATCCATTGAAGTTATTCTCAGAATACTGGCCGATCAGTGCAAGATCTGTCATGGAAAGATCTTTGATCTCGAACAGGTCTGTCAGGATCACACCAGTGAGAACTTCAAGGGAAGCAGAAGAGGAAAGTCCGGAACCGTTCGGGATATTTCCCCAGATTACCATATCAAAACCACTTGTGATTGTATGTCCTTTTTCTTTGAATGCCCAGACTATACCAAGCGGATAGTTTGCCCAGTTGTATTCTTTTTTATTTGTCAGATCATCAAGAGATGCTTCTACAACACCAAAGGAGTCCAGATTCATGGAATAAAGATGGATCTTGTTATCCTCTCTTTTGCGTGCGGCACCGTAAGTACCAAGTGTCAGTGCACATGGAAATACATGTCCACCATTATAATCGGTATGTTCTCCGATGAGATTGACACGGCCCG
>OLPC01001884.1_pt1 | contig 16870 bp, 16 predicted proteins | sample 1672341 | NCBI WGS metagenome assembly OLPC01 (sample SAMEA3136673, study PRJEB25190) | human gut metagenome | reverse complement strand
CCCGGGAGGCGAACGCCCGCCGCTACATACACCTCGTCATACAAAAACGCCCGGCACTTGCCGGACGTTTGTGCATTTCGTATTTGTTTTTGTAGGCTACTTCTCCTCCGGATCTTTGGAGCGACGGCGTTCCGCCAGGCGCATCATGGATTCTTCCTTCTCGATGGCTTTTTTCGCCTTTGCGATTCGTTCTCTGGCCTCCTTGGTCTCTCGAATGCCTTCCTTCGCTTTCTGCATCGCCCGCTTCTCGTCGCGCTTTGCATCCGCCAGACGTTCCTTGTTTCCCGTCAACATATCCGGCGTTCGATACTCGATGGAAAGGGCAATCCGGAAGCGGCACATGCCCAGCAGGAACAGGGCGGTGCCCACCAGAGTCAGGATTTTGAAATCCAGGAGCATCATGTTGTAGAACATGTATACGCCAAACAGGGTCATCACGATGCCCAGGGCCTCCGTAAAGCGATCCAGCGGCGATTGCGTCCGGAAGTTGAAGTTCACCGACGAAACTGCTTTTAGCCCCTCTAGGGTCATCCACAGGGCGAATACCGCCGTGATTGCCACATCCTCCGTCACCTGTCCGGACAGAAATACGTAGCCCAAAATCACGGAAGTAAATCCTTCCACGTTCACTTCTTTCTTCGATTCGTAGGAACTCATATTGGTCACTCTGTTCACCACCAGCTCGCAGATGCCCATCAGGAGAACCGCCATGCCAACGATAAAAGCAACTCCCACAAACGGCACGCTTGCGTTTGCGATGCAGAATGTTCCGACGCCCACTACCAGCAGGCTTACAAGCATCATCAATGATCTCATGTTTTACTTCCTTCCAACTTTTAATATCTGTAATATTACCATTTTCAACCGCCCATTTCAACCGGCTCCCGCCGCACTGCAGCATCCGCCGTACAGCCAATGGCTCCGCGCCGGCTTTGGTTTTTAGCGGATAAAATTAGTTGCGATGGGTTCTTCCGATTCCGGGAATTCGATGCCGACGGCTCTTCCCGCTTCAAAACACTTAATCATCCACGCCATGTTCCGGCCCAGGGTCCGCATGGTCTGCATTCCCTCCAGGTCGTGAAGCACTTCGTCCGGATTGTTTCCGTGAACGCCGTTCCAATACTGGGAGGATACGACGGGCATTTGGGATATGGTAAAAAATTTATTCAAACGGTCGAAGGTGGCCGTTGTGCCGGAACGCCGACAGGATGCGATGGCGGCCGCCGGTTTTCCTTTTAGGTAAGCGGAATCGCACGCGTAAAATACCCGTTCCAGAAGGGACACAATCGCCCCGGAAGGTCCGCCGTAATATACCGGAGAACCTACCACCAGACCGGAGCAGTCTCGCAGCTTCTCGATTACCGTATTCACCGGATCTCCGTCCATGATGCAGCGGCCGGTCCGGCTGCAATATCCGCACGCTTTGCAGCCCGGGATGTTGACTGCGCCCACATGAAGAATCTCCGTCTGCAGCCCCGAATCCTCAATGGCATCGGACACTTCCCGCAGTGCCGTATGAGTGCACCCGAACTGATGCGGGCTTCCGTTCAGCAATAGTACTTTATCCATCTTTTTCTCTCCTCTGCTGTCCCTCACGATATAAAAGGGCAAAAGGCCGGATGCATTGCACCCGGCCTTCATTTTCTCTTCTGTTCCGATTAGTTGCCGGCAACCTGGGCAGCTACTTCTGCAGCGAAGTCATCTTCCTTCTTCTCGATTCCTTCACCAACTTCGTAACGAATCATGGAAACAACTTCCATATCCTTGCCGATTTCCTTAGCCGCATTAGCAACATACTGCTGTACGGAAACATCGCCATCCTTTACGAACGGCTGGTCCAGAAGGCATACTTCCTTCAGTTCCTTCTTGATCTTTCCGGCAACGATTCTCTCTACCATTTCCGGCTTCTTTCCTTCGTTCAGAACCTGCTCAGTAAGGATCTTCTTCTCGTTCTCCAGATATTCCGGATCAACGCCGTCTTCGTTGACGAACTTCGGATTCATGGAAGCAACCTGCATTGCAACGTCCTTACCTACAGCAGCGATTTCATCTGCAGCAGCATCGGTCTTGATACCAACGATTACGCCGATTCTTCCGCCGCCGTGGGTGTAACCAACGTATACCACGCCGTCTTCCTCAACCTTTGCGAATCTTCTGATGCTCAGGTTCTCACCGATCTTAGCAACCTTTGCAGTCAGAGTTTCCTGTACGGTACCTTCACCGAAAGGCTCTGCCATGAACTGCTCCATCGGCATATTTCCCTTTACCAGAACTTCCTTTGCCAGGTCCTCAACGAACTCGATGAACTCTTCGTTCTTTGCAACGAAGTCGGTCTCGGAGTTTACTTCAACGATAGAAGCAGTCTTGTTTCCTTCACCGAAAGCAACTCTTACCAGACCTTCTGCAGCGATTCTGCCGGCCTTCTTCTGAGCCTTCATGATTCCCTTTTCTCTCAGGTAATCGATTGCCTTTTCAATATCACCGTCTGTTTCAACCAGTGCCTTCTTGCAGTCCATCATTCCTGCGCCGGTACGCTCACGCAGTTCTTTTACGAGTGCAGCTGTTACAGCCATGTCTTTGTCCTCCTGTTATCAATATGCAATTTGAAAAATGCGGCTCCCCCGGATAACATCTGAAGAAGCCGCCACCTGTCGGTTAATTATTCTTCGTCTGCAGCTTCCTCAGCAGCTTCTTCTACATCTGCTGTCTCTTCTGCAGCGCCTTCGTCAAAGCTCTCGCCCTGCTTAGCTTCTACGATAGCATCTGCCATTACCGATGTGATCAGCTTAACCGCTCTGATCGCGTCATCGTTTGCCGGGATGATGTAGTCTACATCGTCCGGATCGCAGTTGGTGTCTACGATACCAACAACCGGAATTCCCAGAATGCGAGCTTCCTTAACGGCAATCTTTTCCTTCTTCGGGTCAACAACAAAGATTGCACCAGGCATTCCCTTCATGTCCTTGATTCCGCCCAGGAACTTCTCCAGCTTCTCAGCTTCGTTTCTGATCTTCAGGATTTCCTTCTTCGCATACTTGTTGATAGTGCCATCCTCTTCCATCTCTCTAATCTCGTTGAGACGTTCGATTCTCTTGCTGATGGTCTTGTAGTTGGTCAGCATTCCGCCCAGCCATCTCTCGTTAACGAAGTACATACCACAACGGTTTGCTTCGTCCTTGATTGCAGCCTGAGCCTGCTTCTTTGTGCCGACGAACAGTACCGGCTTACCGGTTGTGCCAACCTCTCTCATGAAATCATACGCATCGTCGATCATCTTGATGGTCTTCTGCAGGTCGATGATGTAAATTCCATTTCTCTCTGTGAAGATGTACGGAGCCATCTTAGGGTTCCATCTTCTGGTCTGGTGTCCGAAATGAACACCGGCTTCAAGTAACTGTTTCATAGAAACTACTGACATTATAATACCTCCGGTTTCGTTTCTTCCATCGTGCGTCTTTGCCTTCAACCTTCCTTCTTTTATAAAAGAAGGCACCGCGGCATCCTCACGATGTGCAAAATATAAAACATTGCGGCATAAAGCCTGCGTGTGGAAACACGCTCATATATTATATTGTAAAGAGTTCTTGATTGCAAGGTTTTTTTCAATTATAATAGTCGTGTCTTTTTTTGAGGGAACCTCCCTCAAATCACTACGTTTTTTATATTTAATTTAAGGAGCTGTTTTAATGGAAAAGTATTTCAAACTTAAGGAAAACGGCACGGATGTCCGCACCGAGGTCATCGCCGGCGTTACCACCTTCCTGTCGATGGTGTACATCCTGGCGGTTAACCCGAACATCCTGTCCGCAGCCGGAATGGATTCCGCGGCTGTATTCACTGCTACCGCTGTTTCCGCGTTCTTCGGCACACTGTTCATGGCATTCTTTGCCAACTACCCGGTTGCTTTGGCTTCCGGAATGGGTCTGAACGCATACTTTGCATTCTCCGTGTGCATCCCGATGGCAAAGGCGGGAATCAACGACCCATGGAAAATCGCACTTACCGCAGTACTGGTAGAAGGTATCATCTTCGTCCTGCTGTCCCTCACCAATTTCCGGGAAAAGCTGGTTAACGATGTTCCGTCCAACCTGAAGTACGGTATCACCGCCGGAATCGGTCTCTTCATTACCATCGTAGGTCTCAAGGGTGCCGGCGTCGTAATCGGAAGCGAATCCACCCTGGTGGATCTGGGTTCCGTATCCACCCCGCAGTTCGTTCTGGCGATGGTTGGTTTCGTCATCATCTGCGTACTGGTTCACTACAACGTTCCGGGCGCCGTGCTCTGGGGCATCCTTCTCACTTGGATTATGGGCATCATCGCTCAGCTCACCGGCTGGTACCACGTGGACCCAGCGAAAGAGGTATACTCTCTGATTCCGAGCTTCTCCGGCGCATCCTTCATCCCGAAGGCACCGACCATGTTCGCCTTTGATTTCGCATGGGTGGGAAAGAACATCGTGGAGTTCGCGGTAATCGTCTTCTCCTTCCTGTTCGTTGACCTGTTCGATACCGTTGGAACCCTGATCGGCGTGGCTTCCAAGGGCGGCCTGCTGGACGAGAACGGAAACCTGCCTCGCGCGAAAGGTGCTCTGCTCTCCGATGCATTCGGTACCATCCTGGGTGCTTGCTTCGGAACTTCTACCGTAACCAGTTACGTAGAGTCCACCGCAGGTGTTGCTGCCGGCGGAAGAACCGGTCTCACCGCAGTGGTTACCGGCGTGCTGTTCCTGATTTCCCTGTTCTTCTCGCCAATCTTCCTGGCGATTCCGGGATTCGCTACCACTCCGGCGCTAGTATACGTTGGTCTTCTGATGCTGACTTCGGTTAAAAACATGGACTTCGACTCCGACATTGCCGACACGGCCGGCGGTTTCATGGCCATCATCATGATGCCGTTCACCTATTCCATCGCAAACGGAATCATGTTCGGAATGATCACTTGGGTTCTCCTCAAGGTCATCACCAAGAAGGCAAAGGACATCGCTCCGGTTATGTGGGTTGCGTTCTTCCTGTTTGCACTGCGTCTGGGAACGCTGGCATACGGAATCGGCTTCCATTAAGAACCGTCCGGGTTTCCGGGATGGTTAAGCTAGATAGTGAAAATCCTGCCACTTCGGATGAAGCGGCAGGATTTTTCGTTTGTAAAGATATTTGAAAGTGTGAGTAAAACCAAGCATACGCTGCTTCGCTTTACATCCTATTCCTCTGCCAGCCAGATGGCGGCTTTTACCGCTTTGTGCCAACCCTTTAGGAGAGCCGCCCGCTTCGCCTCGTCCATCTCCGGGCGGAATACGCGTTCCACTTCCTTGTTCTCGATGATGTCGTCGGTGGAATCGTAGTAACCCACCGCCAGGCCCGCCAGGTACGCCGCACCCAGGGACGTGGACTCGATGGATTTGCACCGAACAATTTCCGTGTCCGATACGTCCGCCTGGAACTGCATCAGGAAATTGTTCCGGCAGGCGCCGCCGTCGACTTTAAGGGCCACGATGCGCTGCCCCAGATCCTCTGCCATGGCAGACAGCAAATCCTCGTTCTGATATGCCAGGGATTCCAGCGTCGCGCGGACAATCTGGTTCCGATCCGTGCCCCGGGTGATCCCGAAAATCGCCCCCCGAGCATCCGGCTCCCAGTACGGAGCACCGATTCCCGTAAAGGCCGGCACCATGTACACGCCTTCGCCGTCGCCGGCTTCCAAAGCCATTCGCTCCGACTCCGGCGATTCCGACATGAACTTCATCTCATCCCGCAGCCACTGAATGGCGGCGCCGCACACGAAAGCGGAACCTTCCAAAGCGTAGCTTACTTTGCCGTCTAGCCCCCAAGCGATGGTGGTGAGCAGTCCGGAATCGCTGAACACCGGACGGTCGCCGGTATTTAGAAGAAGGAAGCTGCCGGTACCGTAGGTGCACTTCGCCTCGCCCACTTCAAAACAGGTCTCCCCGAACAGGGCCGCCTGCTGGTCTCCCGCAGAACCGGTGATGGGAATCGGACCGCCGAAGAGTTCCGAAATGGTCTCCCCGTAATGGCCGGAGCACTCCACCGGTTTCGGCAGCATACACTTCGGAATGTCCAGCAGCGCCAGGATTTCATCATCCCAATCCAGCGTATGAATATTGAACAGCATGGTGCGGGCCGCGTTGGAATAGTCCGTCACATGCACCTCGCCGCCGGTCATTTTCCAGATCAGCCAACTCTCGATGGTTCCGAAGAGCAGTTCTCCCCGCTCCGCCCGCTCCCGAGCGCCATCCACGTGGTCCAGAATCCACTTAATCTTCGTCCCGCTGAAATAGGCATCAATGATCAGGCCGGTTTTGCGGCGAATCATCTCCTCGTATCCCTCTTTCTTCAGCGCCTCCGCATAATCCGAGGTTCGCCGGCACTGCCACACGATGGCGTTGTAAATCGGCTTCCCGGTGACCTTGTCCCACACCACCGTGGTCTCCCGCTGGTTGGTAATTCCCAAAGCCACAATATCCCGATAATTCAGATTGTGTTTCAGCATCGCCTCCTGGGCTACCGAAATCTGCGTCGCCCAGATCTCCGTGGCATCGTGCTCCACCCAGCCCTCTTTCGGAAAATACTGGGGAAACTCCCGCTGCGCCGAACTGATGGTGTTGCCCTGCTTATCGTAAATCACGCAACGGGCACTGGTCGTCCCCTCGTCCATCGCCATGATGTATTTCTTCATCTTTCACCTCACACTTTCCCGGAACCCGCCGTCACACGAACAGCGCCATGATTCCGTTGCTGATATCGATTCCCCGTTCCGTCAATCTCAAGCCCTCGTCGGTCATCTCCAGAAACCCACCGGCCTCGTACTCCCTCGCTTCCGGCAGCGCCTCTCGAAAGTATTCCCAGAAAGCCTCCTCGCTTCCCAGAACGTCCCGGTATCGAATGCCCTCTTCCCGCCGCAACCCGGTAAAAACAGCCTCCGATATATCGTCCTCTTCCGAGTTTTCGTGCACTTCCATAAAAGCAAGTTCGCCCCGGTCCAGCATTTCCGAGTAGGCCTTCAAATCCGTCTCGTTCACCATCCGCCGGTGTCCCGTATAAGAAGAAGCCCCCAGGCCCAGACCCACGTACTCCGCCATGTTCCAGTACTTGGAGTTATGCCGGGACTCATATCCCGGCCGAGCAAAATTGGAAATCTCGTAATGTCGGTAGCCCTTCTCCCGAAGAACCTGAATCCCCCGGTGATACATCTCCCGATCCGTTTCGTCCGGCACTTCCCGAAGTTTTCCCGCTTCGAAATCCCGGAAAAAGGATGTTTCCTCCTCCAGCTGCAGGCTGTAGAAGGAAATGTGTTCCGGTTCCAGAGCGGCGATGGCTTCCAGATCCTCCATGGCATCGGAGACATCGGTTCCCGGTATGGCAAAAATAAGATCCAAGTTGATGTTATGAAATCCGGCTTCCCGGGCCATTTTCACATCCCGGCGAACCTCTTCCGCCGTATGAATCCGCCCCAAATACCGGAGCCGCCGGTCATCCATGCTCTGAACGCCCATGGACAGCCGGTTGATGCCAGCCGCTCGGTATCCTTCCAGGCTTTCCGCCGTGAGGGTTCCCGGGTTGGCTTCCAGAGTCACCTCCGCGCCCTTCGTAATCCGAAAGGCTTTTCCAACTTCTTCCAGAATATGTCCAATCTGTTCCGGCGTCAGGAGGGACGGCGTCCCTCCGCCAAAATAGATGGTATCCGCCTCCGGAACCTCTCGGCTCCGAAGACGGATTTCTTCTATCAGATGATTCACATACGCCTGCCGAACCTCAGACCCCGCAGGGCCGGACAGGAATGCACAGTAGTTGCATTTTTTTACGCAGAAGGGAATGTGGATGTAAATTCCCGCCTTATTCGGTGTCGTCAAACTTGAGCACCTCCGTAAACGCTTCCTGCGGCACTTCCACGGTACCGAACTGGCGCATCCGCTTCTTACCTTCCTTCTGCTTCTCCAGCAGCTTCTTCTTCCGGGAGATATCGCCGCCGTAGCACTTGGCGATAACGTCCTTCCGGTAGGCGCGTACCGTCTCTCGGGCGATGATTTTGCGGCCCACGGCAGCCTGAATCGGCACCTCGAACTGGTGCATCGGAATGATTTTCTTCAGTTTTGCACAGATGTTCCGGCCCTTAGCGTAGGCTTCCTCTTCCGGCACGATGGAGCTGAAGGCATCGATGACTTCCTTGTTCAGGAGGATGTCCAGCTTCACCAGCTTCGCCGGGCGGTATTCCTGGAATTCGTAATCCAGGGATGCGTAGCCCCGGGTACGGGATTTCAGTGCGTCAAAGAAATCGTAGATGACTTCGTTCAGCGGAATATCGTAGGTGAGGAGCACGCGGGTCTCCGTCAGGTATTCCATGTGGGTCATGTTGCCCCGGCGACTCTGGCACAGGGTCATGATGCTGCCCACGTAATCCTTCGGCGTCATGATTTCTGCTTTTACGATTGGCTCCTCGATGCGGCTGATTTCCGCCGGATCCGGCAGGTTGGTCGGATTCTGAATCATCCGTTCCGTGCCGTCGGCCATGATGACCTTGTAGATTACGCTGGGCAAAGTGGTGATCACGTCCAGGCCGAATTCCCGTTCCAGCCGCTCCACGATGACATCCATGTGCAGGAGGCCCAGGAAACCGCAGCGGTAGCCGAAGCCCAGGGCGGCGGAGTTCTCCGGTTCAAACTGGAACGCCGCATCGTTTACCTGAAGTTTCTCCAGAGCATCTTTGATATTCTCGTATTTCTCGCCTTCTGCCGGATACACGCCGCAGTACACCATGGACTGGGCTTTCTTGTATCCCTTCAGCGGCTTGTCCGTCGGCTTGTCGGTGTGGGTGATGGTGTCGCCCACCCGGGCGTCCGCCACCCGCTTGATGCTGGCGCACACGTATCCTACTTCACCGGCCTTCAGCTCTTTGGACGGAACCATGCCCGGAATGCAGTAGCCTACTTCCGTCACCTCGTAGCTCTTGCCGGTATTCATGAGCTGAATGAAATCTCCTTTTTTTACCGAGCCGTCGAAAATGCGGGTGTAGATGACCACGCCCTTGTAGCTGTCGTAATAGGAGTCGAAGATGAGGCCCTTCAGGCGGCCGTTCGGATCTCCCTGTGGCGGCGGAATTACCTGAACCAGCTTCTCCAGCATGTCGTCGATGCCCATGCCGGTCTTTGCCGAGATCAGCGGCGCATCCTCCGCGTCGATTCCGATAATATCTTCGATTTCTTCCTTGGCTTCATCCGGGCGGGCGCTGTCCAGATCCATTTTGTTCAGCACCGGCAGAATCTCCAGGTCCTCGTCCAGGGCCAGGTAGACATTTCCCAAAGTCTGCGCTTCCACGCCCTGGGTGGCATCCACCACCAGCACGGCGCCGTCGCAGGCAGCCAAAGAGCGGGACACCTCGTAGTTGAAGTCCACGTGTCCCGGTGTGTCAATCAGGTTCAGGATGTACTCTTCTCCATCCCCGGCCTTGTAGTGGAGGCGGGTGGTCTGCAGTTTGATGGTGATTCCCCGCTCCCGTTCAATATCCATGTTGTCCAGATACTGTTCCTTCATATCTCGGGACTGCACCAGCCCCGTCTTCTCAATCAGTCGGTCCGCCAAAGTGGACTTGCCATGGTCGATATGAGCAATAATACTGAAATTTCTTATATTCTTCAGATAATCCATTTTTCCTCCGATAACGTCTATATTTATTCATATTATATTATACGCAATTTGCCCTGAAAATGATACAAAAAAATATTTCCCCGGATTGCAAAAAATCCTTGAAACTTCGCCATTCCTAATATATAATGAGCGTTGCGAATTAATACTATTTTAGAGAAAAGTGGGGTAAACAAAATGGCAAACATTAAATCCGCAAAGAAAAGAATTAGAGTTATCGACAAGAAGACTGCTCGCAACGCTCGTATCAAGGGTCACATGAAGCAGGCTGAAAAGAACTACCTGAAGGCTCTCGCTGCAGGTAACGTTGATGACGCAACCAAGGCATTTGTTGTTCTGGAGAAAGAGCTGATGCAGGCTGCTTCCAAGAACACAATCCACAAGAAGACCGCTTCCAGAAAAGTCAGCAGAATGGCTGCAAGACTGAACGCTCTGAAAGCACAGAACTAATTCTCACCCGTCCCCACATTGCGTACCAGTTAAGTGCGCCGGAACGATGGACTTGTCTCACCATCGTTCCATTTTTTATTGCCTTTTTTTGGATAGGGCCAGGCAGCGGGCCCGCGGGGTGCCGGGCGCGCGGGGTGCCGGGCACCCCGCGGCCGCCACGGACTTGGTGCACAGATCCCCGCAACCCCTTATTCTTCCGTCCCCTTTGCACCAAGTCTCCGGACATTTTCGGCCGGCGGCCGCCGTCACCTTTTCTAATTCTAAGGTTGACAAGCGCGCAATTATGTTGTATCATTCCATCTGTCAACTTTTACAGCAAACAAGTTGACAACACTCGAAACAAGTTGACACAATTTACATGGGATACAACGAAAAAGGAGATTATTATGTATAACACCATTACCCGCACACAGGTGCTGACCCGGTCCGCACTGTTCATCGCCGTCGCTGCCGTATGTTCCTGGATTTCCATTCCGATTCCGGGCACATCCGTTCCGATTAACCTGGCCACCTTCGCCGTAATTCTGGCCGGCCTCATGCTGGGTTCCCGGGACGGCGCCATCGCCATGCTGGTATTCCTGGCACTGGGCGCCATCGGCGTTCCGGTATTCCACAGCTTCACCGGCGGTATGGGAATCGTCTTCGGCCCGACCGGAGGCTTCCTGATCGGCTACATCGCTCTGGCTTTCTTCGCCGGACTCGCCGCAAAAGAATCGGAACATCCGGTTCGGAACTACATCCTGTTCACCGTAATCGGCGAAGTCGTTCTTTACGCTCTGGGAAGTGCATGGTTTATTTTCCAGGCCGGAAGCAACATCCAGACCGCGCTGATGGCGTGCGTCGTTCCGTTCCTTCCGGGCGACGCAGTGAAAATGGTCCTGGCATATCTGGTAGCCGGCCGCCTCAAAAAGGTCATCGCTTAATACCCCATAAAAAAACATTCGCCCCGGCCACAGTTTTCCGGTGCACCCAAAATTGAATGATGCGTATATGCCGTCGCCGCTTCCCCCACTCACTAACAGAAGGCGGCGGCTTTTTTCTCGCCGGCGCGGTTTGCGCTTGGCTCCCCGCAAACCCTTTGTTCTCCGTTTTGATGCGCAAACCCGGGGCCCGGCGCCGGACGCCGCAATCCATAAAAAAACTCCTGCAGAAATCTGCAGGAGTTTTTGCATCTAATTCGATGATGTAATCTTATTTGTAAGATTCGATCATTGCCTTGAATGCCGGCAGGGATCTCTTAATCATGTCGTTGGATACGCAGTAGGACAGTCTGAAGTATCCCGGGCACTCGAATCCGTCTCCAGGAACAACCAGCAGGTTGTGCTCCAGCTTTGCCTTCTCGGAGAATGCAACTGCATCGCCGTTCGGTGCTTTTACGAACATGTAGAATGCGCCGTCCGGTTTTGCCATTTCATATCCCATCTCGGAGAGGGAGTTGAACAGCAGCTGTCTGTTCTCGTCATATGCTTCCAGGTTCGGCATCTCGCCAACGCACTTGCCGATAACCTTCTGAATCAGGGTTGGAGGGCAAACGGAACCGATTTCACGAGCGGCACCAACAACGGAGTTGAATACCTCGTCCCACATCTCGCACTTCTCACCAACGAAAACGTATCCGATACGCTCGCCCGGCAGGGACAGAGACTTGGACCAAGAGTAGCATACGATGGTGTTGTTATAAATTGTTGGGATGAACGGAACCTTTACATCTCCGTATACCAGTTCACGGTACGGTTCATCTGCGATGATGTAGATTGGGTGTCCGAATTCCTTACCCTTCTCGGTCAGCAGAGCTGCCATCTTTGTCAGGGTCTCTTCAGTATATACAACGCCGGATGGGTTATTCGGGGAGTTCACGATAACCGCCTTGGTGTTCTTTGTGATCATCTTCTCCAGCTCTGCAAAGTTAATCTGGAAATGCTCGGTGTCTGCCGGAACAACCTTCAGCTGTGCGCCGTCGCAAGTGAAGAATACGTGGTATTCCGGGAAGAACGGAGCAATTGCGATGAACTCATCGTCTGTGGAAGTGGTCAGAGCCTTTGCTACGGAAACCAGTGCCGGAGCGCATCCACAAGTCATGAACAGCTCGGAAGCCTTTGCATTTACATCGAATCTCTCGTTCAGGTTGTCTGCGATAGCCTGTCTTACATCTTCGTGACCTGCAGCAACGGAGTATCCGTGCAGCTTGATGGAGTCATAGTTCTGCGCCAGGTCAGCGATGGTCTCGTTAACCTTTGCCGGAGCAGGAATGCTCGGGTTGCCCAGGGAGTAGTCGAATACATTCTCCGGTCCTACGATCTTTGCCTGCTCCAGACCATAAGCGAAGAGCGCTCTGATTCCGGAAGGTGCTGTTCCCAGTCCATAATACTTTTGATTAACCATTTTGATCTTCTCCTTTCAACAAGAAAAAACTTAGTCCCATGTTGTAATCCGATTATAACATATAGTTTCACTATTAACAAATGTTTCACATTCAAAAAACTTCAGTGTGTTATAATATAAATGCTCTGTTTTCTTGCAGAGTGAAAGGATATCTATCTATGACAGCAAAGAAAAAAAATACACAAAAACACATGAAGCGGAAGTCCCCCCGGAAGAACACCCGCCGCCGAACTTCCCGCAAAAATAACCGGAAATTTCAAAAGTGGCAGCTCGCCCTCATCGCCATCGGGGTTCTTCTGATTGCCGGGGTGACCGGGCTGCACCTCTACTCTCACCCGACCCAAATCGGTTCGGGGAAATACACCCACGCGGCAAAATTCGACAACGCTCTGGTTATCGACGGCATCGACGTGTCCTACGCTCAAGGCGACGGCGCATCCCATAATTGGAATCAAGTAAAAAGAAGCGGCGTGGATTTCGTATTTATCCGTGCAGGCTACCGGGATTCCTCCAAAGGAAAGCTCCATGCCGATTCGGAATTCAAAGAAAACATTCAGGGCGCCCGGAAAGCCGGACTCATGGTGGGCATTTATTTTTACTCGCAAGCCACTTCGAAGAAAGAGGCCCGGGAAGAAGCTCGGAAACTGGTGAACGCGGCGGACGGGTATCAGATCGATTTGCCGCTGGTGATGGACTACGAGCTGTACCCGAAGGGGCGGCTGGAGAAATTTATGAGCGGCAAGAAATATAAGGCGGCAAAGGGGACCGAGATTGCGGGAGCTTTCTGCCAGGTCGTTCGAGAGGCCGGATACGAGCCTTCCGTATACTCCAACTACAACCTGCTGATGCACAAGGTGAACCCGAAGAAAGTCGCCGGCTTCGCCCGGGTATGGCTGGCTCACTACAATTCTTCCACGGATTATCCCCACGATTATACATTCTGGCAGGCGTCCTTTGAGGAGAAGGTACACGGAATTTCCGGCACCGTGGACCGGAACTTCTGGTATTTTGGGCCGAATGGGGAAGCCACGCGGGGCCGGCGATCGGCCGGTGCGCGCTCTGTCCGGGACTGCACGGTGCAGCTGGAAAAACACAGCTTCTATTACATCGGAAAGCCGATTCAGCCGAAGCTGATCGTGAAGGACGGGAACACCACCCTTCGGGAAGGAAGGGATTATCAGGTGGGTTACGTGAAGAACGCGTCGGCGGGAACCGGCTATGCCATTGTGACGGGAATCGGCAAATACAAAGACCGCATTTCCACCGGTTTCCGAGTTAAGACACTTCTGTAAGACGGAAAGGAGAAGGAATGAAACTGATTTCTTGGAATGTGAACGGCTTTCGGGCCTGCCTGAACAAGGGCTTCTCGGAGTTTTTCAGGGAGGCGGACGGGGATTTCGTCTGCCTGCAGGAAACCAAAATGCAGCCGGGACAGGCGGACTTCCACCCGGAAGACTATTACGAATACTACAACAGCGCGGAAAAGAAGGGCTACTCCGGCACCGCTATTTTTGCCCGTAAGGCCCTGGGGGAACCCCTCTCCGTGCACTACGGCATGCAGGGCAAACACGACGACGAAGGGCGCCTCATCACCCTGGAATACCCGGACTTCTACCTGGTGTGCTGCTACGTGCCCAACGCTCAGAGTGAGCTGAAGCGCATCGACTACCGCATGGAGTTCGAAGACGACCTTCGAAATTACCTTTTGGGACTGAATCGGACGCACCCGGTCATCTACTGCGGGGATCTGAACGTGGCTCACGAGGAGATTGACCTGAAGAATCCGAAATCCAACCGAGGCAACGCGGGCTTCTCGGATCAGGAACGGGGTAAAATGACGGAGCTTCTGAATGCCGGGTTTACCGACACCTTCCGGTATTTCTATCCCGACCGTACCGGAATTTACTCCTGGTGGTCCTACCGGTTCAACGCCCGGAAGAACAACGCCGGATGGCGGATTGATTATTTTATCGTCTCCGATTCCCTGCAGGATCGGATTCGGGACTCGAAGATTTTGACGGATATCACCGGCAGCGATCACTGCCCGGTGGAATTGGATATTGAATTCTAGAAAAGAAAGGAACACTGAAGATGAAAAAGAAATTATTGATCATGCTGCTCCTGGCAGCACTGACCCTGTCTGTGACCGCCTGCGGAAACTCCAAAGAAGAAGAGGATCCCGGTGCCCAGAAGCAGGCGGTGACCGATTTGGATAACGATATGCTGGAGTCCTATCTGAACCAGTACAATATGGATGCGGAGAACCCGATTCAGTCCGACGACCTGACGCAGGAGGACGGTTCCGCCGGCTGCAAGGTAACGGATCTCACCGTCACTTTCACCACCAAGGACGATGACCTGCAGGTGGCGGTTCAGGCAAAGGATCTGGAAGATGAAAACCTGGATGTGGTGGTTCGGGATTTGATTATCGCCATGGATCCGGAGCTCACCTACGAAGAGGTGAAGGATATGTTCTCCTCCTTCCGTGAGGATGGCCGCACCTCCTACGATATGGGCGAGGTGAAATGCAAGCTGAAGAAGAATTCCGACGGATATCGGTTCATTATCGAAAACGACTAAGTAAAAAAAGGCTTGCTCCGACGTCTTGGAGCAAGCCTTTTTGAATGCAGTCATTTAAGTATTAGTTCTTTTTTCTGTACCGAACGATGCCGAACAGGCCGGCGATTGCCAGAAGGGCTACCCCGCCGTACAGCACCGGATTGAAATCGTCTCCGGTTGCAATGGTGGTTTTCTTTGCCGCCGTTGTTTTCTTCGATTCCTTGCTGCCGTTGTTTTCGGTGTCGGTCGGATTCGATGGTTTTTCCGGATTGTTTTGATCCGCGGAATCGCCCGGTTTCTCCGTGGTACCCGGGTCGCTCGAATCGCCCGGATTGCTCGAATCGCCCGGATTGCTCGAATCGCCCGGGTCGGTCGGACCGGCCGGATCCGTTGGAGGAACCTTTTCCTCTTCTTTTACCGAATAGGACAGGGTTGCCTGCAGCGATGCGGTTTCCACCATCGCACCAATCATTCGCTGGAACTTCTTTCCGTTCACCGTCACTTCCTGCGCCGGACGATACTGCTTCATCTCCTGCAGCCACTGAACCTTTGCGGATGCGGTAATCGAAGCACTTTCGGAAGGCTTCTCATCAGAAACCAGTCGGAATTCCTCGCCGTTCCGGATCGTCGTCTCCGTATCTTTATCACTCTTCTCCAGTGTCATTCCCGTTGGAATCTGAAGGGAGTATTCGCCGTTATAGTCTTCCGGTTCGGAGAGTTTTATCCAACCGGTCTCCCACTTTCCGGATGTTTCGTCTTTGCGGAATGTGGTGTCTCCTTCGAAGGATACGTTGGAGGACTTTGGTTCCGTCTTCAGCACGTCGTCGTTCTTCGCGTGCTCGTACAGCACATTTCCCAGTGCATTTGCGGAGGAAGCCGTTAGGTCATTGCCTTCAATGCCATATTCGTGCAGCGTCAGCCATACCGCATGCTGCGTTCCTTCCACCGCCTGCTCTTCCGTAACGAAATCCGTGCCGCCGATTATTTGGGAATAATACTCCGGTGGCGTGCATCCATAATTCGAACAGGACACCACGGAATTGGCGGCCTTGAAGAATGGCTTTTGCTGGATGGCCTTTCCGGTTTCCTTTTCCGCCGCATTTGCGCCGCTGGTCATTTTGATTACTTCTTGGTTAAACTTCACCAGCGCTTTGTAATTCGCTCCATTCTTGTCTTTCAGCGAGGCCAGTGTGAAAGTGTGCCCCTTCAGTTCCGGGAATGCCTTTAGTACATCCGCAGAAGGCACCAGCATCGCATCGAACTGAGCGTCCGTCGGAATGTAGTCCTTCGAATCGGCCACGATTTCATACATGGATTCCCCGTTATACGGATATCCGGCGTAGAGGACGCTTTCCAGGCGGTCCATGCACTCCTCGTATTTCTCCTCACTGTCGAAATCCGATGCTTTCAAATAACCATTCAGATATTTCGGTACCGAAACACCCCCCAGGCTGCCGGTCTCGTGCGGCCAGAGCATCTGGTTGTTCATGCAGTATACCACCATCTTTCGATTGCCATCTGCCGGATCCGTCACGGAGTGAATCCCATTCTCAAAAGAAATGGTCACCGATTCCTCGGAATCCGATCCGCTTTCCGCACCAAAGACGGCCGTGCTATTCCCCAATGCAACGGCCGGTACTGTCAATCCAATCGTCAGGATGAACGACAGCAGACTTTTCAAATACTTCTTATTCATTTTTTCCCCTTTAAAGTTACATATCCCTTGTTCTTCAATATATCAATGCAAACTGTCAGTTTATTGTACAGTAAAAAAAACCATCCCCGCGTCAAACGCGGGGTTTTTAACGACAGGGCAAAGCCCATG
>OLPC01001879.1_pt1 | contig 16905 bp, 14 predicted proteins | sample 1672341 | NCBI WGS metagenome assembly OLPC01 (sample SAMEA3136673, study PRJEB25190) | human gut metagenome | reverse complement strand
TATTGTATGCCAGTTGGAAGCACCTTTGGCTAGCCTTTCTGGTTCTTCGTTTGTGTTACGCTTTTTCTTGCAACACGTTTAAAAGGAGTCTCATGTCTATTGATTGCTATTACGGAGCGTATGCGCGCTTCGACACCGTCTCAAAACGCGATGCTGCCGTGCTTATCAGTTCAGACTGCATCGTCGGCGATACCTTCGACATCCAGTTCCGCCCATACAAAGGCTCCACGCGAGCTTGGATTGTTAACGCCTTTGGCGCCGACATCGGCTTCTTAGACGAGAAGACTTCGCACCACCTCAATGTTTTAGCCGCGCGCGAATGGACTTTACACGCCATTCTTTCCTGCGTTGCCTTCACCGACCAACCCGAACCGGGCATGTATTGGGGAGAGGTTGCCCTGCTTTGCTACGATCGCTCGCATGAAAGCGACTTCGACACGTTCGTGACGGAAACCGCGAAGCTTATAGGAAAGGGTATCCGCCCGAAGGTCGACCTTGAAACCCAAGGAATCGCTTCCATCATCCAGTCCCACGGAACCTGGCAGCCAAAGCAACGCGTTCCGTTTCCGGACACCAACAAGAACACCGCCATTATCAAAAAGTCGCGCGGAACGCTTGATTTCCTTGTTCAGAAAAGCAGGGAGGGGAACAAAGGCTGCTACGTATTGAGCTGGCTCTTCCTTCTTGGGCTCGTAGCACTGGTTGTCTTCGCTTTGAAGGGTTGCGGCGTTTTTTAATCCGACAAACTGTTTATCACCCATAAACGCGATTAAAAATAGAAATCTCAACGACACTTAAGATGTTGAGAGCTAGCGTTACATAATATTATCGCCTCACACTCTTGGCCGTAGGGCTAAACACAACAAAACGCCCTGTGCTTCATTTCATCGCAAGCACAGGGCGTTTCAAGTACCTATGAAGTTCTTGCCTTCTACAGCTTCTTCTCCTCAAGCGCGCACTCGATAAGCTTCGTGCACAACTCAGGGAACGACATGCCCGCGGCACGGGCAGCATCGGGGAGCAGCGACGTTTTCGTCATGCCGGGGATGGTGTTCGTCTCCAGAACCCAGCACGTTCCATCGTCTTCCAGAATGAAGTCGGAGCGAGAGGTTCCGCTGCAAGAAAGGGCCTTATGAGCCTTAACCGCCTCTTGGCGCATTCGCGCGGCAATACCCTCCGGTAAATCGGCCGGACAGATATGTTGCGACCCGCCAACGGCATACTTCGATTCGAAGTCGTAGAAATCGCTTTTCGGCACAATCTCGATAATAGGCAGCGCTTCGGGATTCTGATTGCCAACAACGGCAATCGTGTATTCGCGGCCTTTGATATACCGCTCAATCAGCACTTCGTTATCAATCTCGAAGGCCTTGGCAAGCGCCTCTTCAATAGCTTCAGCGCCTTCAACAATGAACACACCGATGGCGCTTCCCTCGGTGCCGGGCTTTACAACCACCTTTTCGCCCACGGCATCGATAACCGCCTGGGCATCAACCTGCTGGCCTTTCATCACGGTCATGGAAGGTGGGGTAGGGATGTTCTCACGTTCGTAAAACACCTTCGCCTTCGCCTTGTCCATAGCCAATGCGCTTGACCAAACGCCAGAGCACGTATAAGGAAGGTCAATCAAGTCAAGGAAGCCCTGCATCGTTCCGTCTTCGCCATATTTACCATGCAGGCAAAGGAACGCCACATCAAACGGCTCATCAATAAGCCGCTTCAAATCGCCCTTATCAGCCGGGTCAATCATCTCGACCGGAAAGCCAGCAGTCTCAAGCGCTTCGCGGGCACCCTCTCCAGATGCCAAGGAAATTTCACGCTCGTTGCTCTTGCCGCCGCACAGCAGCGCGACACGGCACGAACGAGGATCAATGTTTGAAGACATGCTCTCCTTCTTTCGTTACAAAAACCGTTTGCTGCAGTATAGCAAACCCATATGTTCGCTTCGTTGCCGGCAGCGCATCAGCGAATGTTTCACGTGAAACAGGTATAATGACCCGCATGAATACACCAATCAAAAATATCCTGCCGTCAGAATTCGATGCTCTCGTTAAAGGGCTTGGCCAGCCGTCGTTCCGCTCGAAGCAGCTCTTCGAGTGGCTGTACGGGAAAGGCGCACAAAGCTACGACGAGATGACAAATCTTCCGGCAAAATTCCGCGCCCAACTTGCCCAGGAACATCCGCTACACAACGTAGAGGTTCTTGAGCACGCTATCTCAAGCGACGGAACGCACAAGATGATCCTTCAGTATCAAGATGGGGTATGCGTTGAAACCGTGGCCATCCCCTCGCGAAACGGTGAACGCCTGACCGTGTGCTTTTCAACGCAGGCGGGATGTCCCATGGCTTGCGCCTTCTGTGCCACCGGTAAAGAGGGCTTGTCGCGCAATCTTTTTGCCGGAGAAATCGTCGACCAAGTACTAACCGTTCAACGGCTTCTTGGCCGTCGCGTAAGCAACGTTGTGGGAATGGGGCAGGGAGAGCCTTTTCTCAACTACGACAATGTGCTGGCGGCGTTACGCATCATGAACAGCGACAAGGGCCTCGGCATCGGCGCGCGCCATATCTGCATTTCCACGTGCGGCATCATCCCAGGAATCGAGCGTTTTTCCCACGAGCCCGAGCAATTCACGCTTGCCGTATCTCTTCATTCGGCAAGCCAAGCAACGCGACTGCATCTTATGCCGAAAACGAATTCGTTCCCCTTGCCCGAATTGAAGAGCAGCCTTGCACGCTATATCGAAATCACGAATCGCCGCGTCACATTCGAGTACATCATGATAGATAACGTGAACGACAAGGAATCCAACCTGCAGGAGCTTCTGCAGTTCTGCAAAGGACTTCTTTGCCACGTGAATCTGATTCCTATCAACGCAGTGCCGGAATCGCCTTTCAAACCAAGCAAGCAGCAGACTATCCAGAAATGGATTGACGTTACCGCAAAACATGGAATCGAGACCACCTTGCGAGATTCACGCGGATCTGACATCGCGGGTGCATGCGGTCAGCTTAAGAACACGTTCACTCAGCAGCATTCCTAATGTAACGAACCTAATAGAACACCTATCAGCACAAGAAAAGGGAGCCATGCAAGGCTCCCTTTTTAATGGCAATCGTTTTGCGAAAACGCATCAAGTTATGCAAGATTCGAAGCAAGAATACCTTTGAACAAACGCTCCAAATCTTCTTCGTCCTTGAACTCGATTTCAATCTTGTTCTTGCCATTGACGGACTTCACCTTAACGGGCGTGTCAAGCACATCCTTTAACGTGCGAGCAACCTTCTTGTATTCCTTTGGCACAGGAATCTTCGGCTTAGCGTTATCGTTTTTCTTGCCAGAGAACAAGCGTGCCAAAGCCTCAGCCTCGCGCACGGTGAGCTTTTCCTCAACAAGCTTGCGCGTCAGGCGTTCGCGCCCTTCCTTCGTGGGGATAGACAAGATAGCGCGCGCATGGCCCGCCGTGATCTTCTCCTCAAACAGCAGCTGCTGCGCTTCCTCGGGCAGCTCAAGCAAACGAAGCGCATTTGCAACGGTCGAGCGACCCTTCGACATAGCCTGGGCAACCTCCGCCTGCGTCATATTCAGACGCTCCATCATGCGACGATAGCCATAGGCCTCTTCGATAGGATTCAGATCGGAACGCTGGATGTTCTCGATAAGTGCAAGTTCCAACGCCTTGTCATCATTGGCATCCTTGATGCGGATAGGCACTTTGGTAAGACCAGCAAGCTTAGAAGCCTGCCAACGGCGCTCGCCGGCGATAATCTGATACGAGCCTTCTCCAACCGGCCTGACAAGAATAGGCTGCAGCAAGCCGTCCTTCTGAATGGAAGCGGCCAATTCTTCGAGTTCTTCCCGCTTGAAATTCGTGCGGGGCTGTTCCGGGTTAGGGGAGACGCTGTCAATAGCAACCTCATCAGTCTCCTGGTTTGCCGCAGGCGCAGTGGTGGCAACGGACTCCTGCTGCGCCGGCGTCGGGCGCGCTTCACGTTGAGCTACGCCTTTGATGGTAACCTCAACGCCGTTGTCCACAATAGACTCGGGCTCTTGCTCTTCGAAAGCAACTGCGGGGGCAGCTTCATACGTTTGACGCAGCTCGGGAGATTTCTGAGCCGGAACGCTTTCACGAATGACTTCACGATGAGGATCGGCCTCAACGCGAACCCTTTGAGGAACGCCTTCCTGTGGAATAGCCTCCTCATATGCACCGCCGAGCAGCGAATTCAAACCACGGCCGAGGCCGCCGCGACCGTTTTTAGCCACGTGCAATCACTTCCTTAGCAAGACTCATGTACGACTGCGCACCTTTGCCGCTGGGGTCATACAAGGTTATCGGTTGACCGAAGCTAGGAGCCTCGGAAAGTTTCACGGTACGGGGGATTTGCGTCTCGAAAACCAAACGGCCGAAATACGCGCGAACTTCTTCAACAACCTGACGAGAAAGCGTGGTGCGACCATCGTACATAGTCATAAGAACGCCGTAGATATCAAGCGTCGGATTCAGGCGAGTTTTGACACGTTTCATTGAATCAAGAAGTTTTGTCACACCTTCCAACGCGTAGAACTCGCACTGGATGGGGATAAGCAGCTTATCCGCCGCCACAAGAGCGTTGACCGTCAGCAAACCCAGCGAAGGCGGGCAATCGATGAACACGTAGTCGTACTTGCCGCGCAGGCTGCCAACAGCGTCCTTCAAGCGGTTCTCACGGGCCATTTCGGCCACAAGCTCCACCTCAGCGCCAGCAAGGTTGATGGTTGCAGGCACCAGGTCCAAGCCCTCGCACACATCAGGAATGATGACTTCCTCGATAGGCACGTCGTTGAGCAGCACATCGTAGATGCAGTTGTTCACTTGGCTTTTCTCGATGCCAAGACCGCTGGAAGAATTGCCCTGAGGGTCAAGATCGACCAGCAGAACCTGCTTGCCAAGCTCTCCCAAAGCCGCAGAAAGGTTGATAGCCGTGGTGGATTTGCCGACGCCGCCTTTTTGGTTGATGATGGCCATGATCTTCGTCTGGCCAACCACATGCGTAACGGGCTTCTTGTCGCGATACGAGCGGATAGGAGTCGGCTCGATTACCGGGCACTCTTCAATCGGCTCTTCTTCGACGCTAGGCGTCTCGTGCGGCGCGCGCTCGACAACCTCGATGTGCTCGATGGCAATTTCATCCTCAACGGCATCCGCTTCGACATGTTGTTCCTGCTGAACCGGCTCAGCCTGCTTTTTGTCTCTCCTGAGGCCGTCAAAAAAACCCACAGGAACCCCCTTTCATGGTTTCGATTTCAGTATACCGTGTTTCGAAATGGTGACGAACAACTGGTGTGCCCAATAAACACTTTTGAACGATTCCAACGAAATCACCAAAATTCAAAGATGCCGCCTCTGCAAGCAAAAGCGGCATCGAAAGCGCTACAGCGGCTTCTTCTGGGCCAAACCCGTACGCCTTGGCAGCTTAAGCTTTGGCTTGGCAACCTTTTCGTAGGAAAGAATCCTGCGACAATTCTCACCAAGCTCAAACGTCTTGTCGTCCGCCAGCTCCATGCCAACCTGCTTCGCCACAACACGTGCATGGTCGAGCTCTTCCTGCTCAACACGCGCCTTGTAGCAAATCAGCCTTCCGCCACGTTGAAGCAGCGGGGAAGCTAGCTCAAGCAGAATGGAAATCTTCGACAAAGCGCGCGCAATGATAGCCGTGAACTGCCCGGGGCGCTCGCGACCTAAGTCCTCGATGCGGCCAGCATACGTCGAAACGTTCTGAAGCCCCAGTTCGGAGATAAACCCATCGAGAATCTGAACCTTCTTTGCTACGGAATCAACCAGAAGCGTTTCACGGCCCGACTCGATGGCAAGCGGAATGCCCGGGTAGCCCGCGCCCGTGCCAATGTCGGCATAGCGTCCTGCAGAGCAGGCATTCAAAGCATCCAAGCCAAGCAGAGAATCTTTCACATGCAGCAGCATTCCGTCTTCCCAAGACGAGATGCGCGTGATGTTCGTTGTCTTGTTTGCTTCGATAACCAAAGAAAGATGCTTCTCAAGCAACTCGTCGTGCATATCGTATATTCCTTATCGCTTATCGTTTCACGTGAAACATACTTTACCGGCTTGCCTAGATAAAGGAAACAACACCTCGAGGGAACGCGGCGAAAAAGAAGAAGAGCAACTCGATGAAAAACCGCTACCTAAGAAGAAGGGGTAGTCTGGCTTGAACGCCTTCTAGTCGACCCGCGTCGCACATGTCCGCAGCCGCTAAAAACTATCTCAGAGCTTTCAAATTAAGACGCCAAACAAATCCGCTCTATCCCACAAGAGTAAACAAAAAGGCCGCGTATCAACGCGGCCTTTTTAACATTTCGCAAGGGAAACACTACAGAGGTAAAACCACCACGTGGCGGGAGGCGCCCTCGCCCTCGGAAGCCGTCTCAACGCGATCATCATCGCGCAGGGCAATGTGCACGATGCGACGCTCATACGGCGTCATGGGGCGCAGCTTCACGCTGCGATGCTGCTTCGCCGCCTTGGAAGCGGCGTTACGGGCGATGGACTCAAGCTTCTCGCGCTGACGGTTCTTGTAGCCCTCAACATCGACGATAACGGGGTAGCGGAAGCCCATCGTCCGCACCGTGATGGCCGACACCAAGAACTGCAAAGCATCCAGCGTCTTGCCATGACGTCCAATAAGCACAGCCAGGTCGTCGCCGGTGATGTCGAGGATAAGCTCACCTTCGTCGCCTTCGTACTCGTCGATGGTCACCTCGCCCACATCGAAATGCTTGAGGATGTCCTGCAGCGTGGCGATTGCGGTATCGGCGATGCGGTCAAGATCCTCATCGGTGATACCGTTCTCTTCGGCCTGGGCGTCGAGAGCCTCTTCTGCGGCCTGTTCCATGTTCTCTTCTGCCATAACAGCTCCTTAGAACTAAAAACTACAATGCGCTGTGTTTCACGTGAAACACAGCGCATCATTACGCAAATCGGATTAAGCGTGCTTCTTCGAAGTGTCTTTCTTCTTCGGGCGCGGCTTCTTGGCCTTGCGCGTAACGTCCACCTCGATCGGCTTGACCTCGATGGTCTCCTCCTTCTCGGCGTCGTGCTTCTTCATGATACGCATCGAGATTTGCTGCTGGCAAACACCGATGATGGAAGACACGCCCCAGAACAGAAGAACGCCAGCGGGGGAGCTCCAGCTGATCCACAGCATGAACAAGCTCATGACGCCAGCCATGATCATGGTCTGGTTGCGCTGCGGGTTATCCTTCTGGCCCATCTGCATCAAGATCATAGGCAGGAACGTAGCGCCGGCGAACACGACCATGAGGATGAGGTACGGAAGGAACGTGCCGAAGCCGCCGGCAACCGCACCGGACGGCGTCATAACCAGGTTGGGAACCAGATTGAAGAACTGGTAGCCCTCGTCGGAACCCAGATAGTTCGGCATCTCACGCAGCACCTGGAACAGGGCGATGAAGATAGGCATCTGCAGGAGCATGGGGAGGCAGCCGGCCAAGGGGTTGAACTTCGCCTCAGCATACAGCTTCTGCATTTCCTCCTGCATGCGCGTGGGATCGTCGGCGAATTTCGTCTGAATCTCCTGCATCAAAGGCTGAACCTTCTGCATCTGATACGACGACTTCGTCTGCTTGTGCATGAGGGGCGAAATTATCAGTCGGAAGATGATGGTCACGACGATGATGGCCAAGCCCCAGTCTTGGCAGAAGCTGAAGAAGAATTGGATAATGTCAAATATCCAATTCTTGAATACTTCCCACATATTATGGATTTCCTTCCTTTAGTCGACAAAAGCCGCCGACTACGCGCCCGACCCCCTTACGGGACAGGATCGTAACCGTGCGGCCCTCCAGGTCGACACCGTAGAATACGTTTTACCGTCAGCCTTAAGCCCTTTGCGAAACCGTAGCGTTGAAACGCGATGAGCCCGTATTCCGAGCACGTCGGGGTAAAACGGCAGCACGACGGGAACATAGGCGAGATCGCCGCCCTATAAAAGGTAATGAGAAACATAGCCACCTTACACGGTATGCTTCCGAAACCTTTCTTCATTCCAATCAGACCCTACCGAATTCCAGCGCGTTTCAGCGCTTCGTCGCATGTTTCGAGCACTTTACTATACTTAGCGCGGCAAATACCCGACTTCGCGAGAAATATCACATCGAGATTCGGGAATGGGCCGCCCAGCTCATGGCAAATAGCTCTCATTCGACGTTTTGCGCTATTACGCCATACAGCGTTACCGGACTTTTTTCCTGCAATAAAAGCAACACGACCGTGAAGGCCGTGCTGCTTCGCTGGTAACACTATGAGCGTAAGGTACGGTGTACGCAGGCGCTTTCCGCTAGAGAACAGATCGGAGATGTCCGCTTTGGACTTGATCGTCTCCAATCTAGAGCTCTTTACACGCAAAGACGCTTACGGCCCTTAGCACGACGAGCAGCCAGAACCTTGCGGCCGCCCTTGGTTGCCATGCGGGCACGGAAGCCGTGGCACTTGGCACGCTTACGAGTGTTAGGTTGATAGGTGCGCTTCATATCGTTTCCCTTTCATGGTTTAGAGCAACTTGTTGAGTATAACCGGAACGGCCCGACTGTCAAAAGGTTTTTACCTATATATGCCAACCGATGCACAAGATACCCACATTATGAAAGCCCACCTGCGAAAACACGAAGTTTTCCACAATATTACCAGCGCACTAGAAAACGTTGCTTTCAACAAATTCATTGGGGGATCGAAAACGTGGGTCGCAACATCTAGTGGGGATATCTTTTCGGCGGCTCGAACGCACCGGTAAGGGAAAAATCGAAAAGGGATTCCCCTTTATGTTGCTTGGGGATGCCAAATCATCTTCATCTAACGGAGGCACTTTCGGCAACCCGAGGGAAATCGCGCGAGAAGCACGCTCCACCATCACCAGCAGCACCTACCCTCAACACATGAGGGGATAGCAGTGGAAAACCAAGGCGGGTAATGAAACGACATTCAACGAAAACGGACCTTGCGACCGATCAATGCTCGGGAAAAGAAGGAAACGCACCCCAAAATCCGCACCTAACGGCTGAAAAAACTTATCTCTCATCATTGAGCGATTCAGGCGATTGTGGAAAACGTTGAAAACTTGGAATTCATTCGAAAATCGCTGTGGAAAAATATCGAAACATGCGGTTTTCAATCGCTCAAAACCGTAAGCAAGCAAGCGCTTGACCAGGCAATTAATCATGTGCATAGTTTTCAACACGCTTCTGAACAGGCATTTTTCCGTCCTTTATGGCACCATCAGAATGCTTTTCATCGGAATGCTCAACTGACCTGGTGCTTTCCAAATCCTGCAGCAAAATCCTCTCACCAGTTGAAAAAAGCCGTCGGAACGGGTCGGAACAACCTGGAATTTCAACAATGTCAAAAACCTTTGCACCTCTGTTTTTCATACTTATTCGAGTTTTCATTCCAGTTTTCAACAATCTTTGAATAGAAAGTGGAAAACCAAGGAAACAATGAGTTCATCGTTGTGAAAAACTTTCAATCGAAAGTGATTTTTCCACATTCGATTCCGGAATTTGCCCAGTTGAATGGAATTCGATGGGAAAAGAGGGTACACTTTTCAAGGATTTTTCCCGAAAATGTGTAAAACTTTGGAAAACGACGAATGTGGAAAGCGGTAAAAGCGCAGATGAGCGAGCAAGAACAGCATCAGGAATCGCCTGAAAACAACGATGATGAGGGTTTCGACTTCACTCACGTGAATTCGGTTGCACGCATCGCCCTATACGACAACTTGCTGAGCGCGCCGCGTGTCACTGAAGTCCAGCCCGCTCCCACCGGCGAATTCATCGAAAGCCTGGCAACGAACGTATACCAGCAATCGCAGGCGGCAGGCGGCACCATCCCCTATACGGTTATCCGCGAGGTTTCGGAAAACTTCATACACGCACGATTCCAGGAAGCTACGGTATCCATCCTCGACCACGGCCGCACCATCCGTTTTGCGGATCAGGGGCCGGGCATCGCTTGCAAAGACCGCGCGCAACTGCCCGGATTCACCTCCGCCATCGAGCCCATGAAAAGCTACATCCGCGGCGTGGGGTCGGGCCTTCCCATCGTGAAGGAATACCTTGACTTCACCCACGGCACCATCAGCATCGAAGACAACCTCGGCACCGGATCGGTAGTCACCATCAGCGCAAACGGCAGCAATCCGCAGCTTCCCAAGGAGCTTGAGATCGACCACGCCGAGGAGGACGAGGACGCAGAGCTTCCCGAGCCCACGGCGCCGCGCTACCGAATCGCCGAGGAGGATCACGAACCCGCGTACAACGCCCAGCCCGCATACGCTCAGCCTTCGGCTCAATACGCACCGGGGTTTGCGGCCCAGCCTCCTATGCAGGCATACCAGCAGGCTCCGCAGGTGGCGTATGCAGCCCCGCAACAGTTCGCGCAGCCCGGATACGCGCCGGCTGCTCAGCAGGGCTACATGCAAGCACCCATCCAGCAACCGATGGGCTACCCCTACGGCCAGCAAATGCAACAGCAACCGCAGATCCAGCCCGCGGCTGTGGATGCGCAGCCGATCATCGCGTCCCTGTCCCAGCGCGAGAAGGACTTCCTCGTCATCTACCTGAAAGAAGGGGTGCTGGGCGTATCGGACGTGGTCAAACTGACCGGAGCGGCGCAGTCGAGCGTGCATAACACGCTGAAAAAGCTGGAAGGAATCGGCCTTTTGAAAATGTCCGGCAAAAAGCGCATGCTCACGAACCTGGGCATCCAGGTTGCGCAGCTGCTGTAAAACACGGCGGCAATCAGTTTTCAACGAACCGAAACCGCGTAAGGCGAACACACCTGTACGCGTATGATCGAAGGCCTGCTTATGAACACGGAAGAAATCAATCAGCTATGGGCGGAGGTATGCAGCCGCGTCAAAAGCTACGAGGGCATCATAGGCCCCCAGGTGGATGCGCTGTTCAGCCAGCTATTTCCCCAAGCCGCAAGCGACGGGTTCATGATGCTGACCGCTAATACAGAATTCATCAAGAACTTCATCGAACGCCATTACATCGACTGCATCAAGCGCGCCCTCGAAGAGATTCGCGGGGTGCCTTTCGACGTGCTCATCGGCATCGACGAATCGCAGGCTCCTGCACCGCAAGCTGCACCGGCTCCGGCAGCAGCACCCGCACCGGCAGCCGCACCCGCTCCTGCCGCAGCGCCGGCCATGCCGACCGCCGCGGCTCCGGTCGCAGCCCCCTCGCCCGCGCCGCAAGCGACAGCGCAAACCACCGCTACGGCAGCAGCCGATCCCGTCGCCGCACAGCAAGCAGTCCTCGCAGCAGCGGCAATGCAGGCAACCGAAGCGCCGGCCGCGATGCAGGCCCAAACGACAGCGCAGCCCAACCCCAGCCAGCCGGCAGCCCCGACGCCCGTCCCCATTACAGCACCGGCTACCGCAATGGAGCAGCAAGTCGCCGCTGCCCCCGTTGCTGCTCCCGCAAGTGCACCGGGGCAACAAGCTGCTCCGGCACCCGTTGCTCCCAACCCGGAAGATTCCGCCCTGCAGGCCATCTCGACCGATAGCGGCGAGACCGGTCAACCTGCGCCGAACAACTCCGTCACCTCGACGCTCACGTTCGAGAACTTCGTCATCGGCGACTCGAACCGCATGGCGTATTCCATGGCCGTCTCCGTTGCCGAAACCCCGGGCAAACCGCATCTGAACCCGTTGTTCATCTACGGAAGGTCGGGCCTGGGCAAGACGCATCTGCTTCGGGCCATACAGAACTACATCAACAGCAACATGCCCAACCTGCAGGTTGTCTACAAAGACTCGAACGAGCTGCTCGAGGACTACATGGACGCATCAGCGGCGCACGACACGGAGAAGTCCAGCTACAAGAATTTCAAGATGTACTACGAGGAGGCCGACGTCCTCTTAGTCGACGACGTCCAGCAACTGCAAGGCAAGAAGCAGACGCTCGACATCATGTTCCAGATATTCAACAAGCTGACAAGCCAAGGCAAACAAGTCGTGCTCTCCGCCGACCGCGCGCCGAAGAACATCGACATCGACGAACGCTACAAGACGCGCTTCAACTCCGGCGGCACGTTCGACATCCAGCCGCCCGAGATCGAGACCAAGCTGAGCATCGTCAAAAGCTTCATCCGCGAATACGAGGATATGGAGCAATCCGGGCCTATCAACATGCCCGAAGATGTACAGATATGCATCGCCGAGAGTTCAGGATCGAACATCCGAGAGCTGAAAAGCGCGGTAACCAACGTCATCGTCAAGATGAAATGCGGGGAAGGCTCGGATATCACCGTGGCCGACGTGCGCAAACTGCTGGAAAACCACTTCTCAGGCGGACCCAGCAAAAGGCTCACAGCAGACGATATCCTGAAGGTGACGGAGGACTTCTTCAAGGTCAGTCACACCGACATCGTGGGAAAAAAGAGGACGCGCAACATCGCCCACGCACGCCAAACCGCCATCTACCTGTGCCGACAACTGCTCGACATCCCCTATGGGGACATCGGGAAGAAGTTCAACAGGGACCACTCGACCATCATGTATTCGGTGGGCAACATCGAGGCGAAGATGAAGGAGAACCGCGTAGCCCGCGAGGAGATGGAAGCACTCAGGCAGATAATTCGCGAGCTATAACGCAACACCATCGAGAAAAACGCAATGTTTCACGTGAAACAACCAGGTTGACCAGGAACTTTAAAGGATTCGGGAAAACATGGGGATAAACATCGTAAAACATGGCGAAAACCATCGAACTCAAGGGGAAAGATAATGTAGTCAATAATCGCGGTGGATGGAGGGAACAGGCAACCCACATTCGAAGTTGAATTACTTTTCAAGGATGACATGGAGTTTTGCGAGTTCTCAACATTTCCACCGCGCTTATTATTACTACTATTCAAAAACCTATTATTAAAAGAAAAGCATTGAAGATAAATAACAACGTTGCATGAACCATCTATCATGGAGCAACGTCTTACGTAAAAGGAAAGAGGAGCCAGTGAAATTCAGCATCAACCAATCGGAACTGCAGGATGCGCTCGCCGTTGTGCTCAAGGGCATTGCCACCCGTTCCACGCTGCCCATTCTTTCGGGTATCTATCTTGATGCCCATAACGACAACCTGACGCTGCAGGCAACCGACTTGGAGCTGTCCATTCAATTCACCATCCCTGCCTTGGTGGAAGAGGAGGGCCGCTCGGTATTTCCCGGCAAGCTGTTCTTCGACATCGTGAAGAACCTGCCCGACGCCGCCGTGCATGTTGAAACGGGCGAGGATTCCGCCGTCATCACGTGCGACGCTTCTTCGTTCTCCATCAAGACGTTGGATGCCGAGGACTTCCCGGGATTCCCTCATGTTGATACCCAGCAGGCTATCTCCATCCCGTTCTCCCAATTCTCGTCCATGGTCAAGCGCGTGGCGCGCGTGGTTTCCAAGGATGAGAGCCGCGCCATCCTCACCGGCGTGCTCATCACGTTCGAGGGCGAAACGCTGAAGATGGTGGCAACCGACTCCTATCGCCTCGCCATCACCGAGGCTCAGCTTGGCGAGCCTGCAGCCGAGGGCTTCCAGGCCGTTATCTCCGGCTCGTTCCTGCAGGAGCTTGCCTCCCTGACGCGTACGGACGACCCGCTGACCATCGCCTTGGCTGAGAACCAGATCGTGGTCACCTATCACGACACCGTGTTCATCAACCGCCGCATCGAGGGCAATTTCCCGAACTATCGTCAGCTGCTGCCCGATTCCTATGCGACGCGCGTTCGCCTCAACGTGAGCCACCTTGTCTCCGGCGTGAAGCGTACGTCGATTCTGGGTCAGCAAAGCTCGCCGGTGAAGTTCACCATCGACGTGGAAAGCCAGACCGTGCAGCTTTCCGCCGCCGCCCAGGATGTGGGCAGCGCTCAGGAAACGCTGGCGTGCCAGGGCGAGGGTGACAACGTCGAGATCGCCTTCAACTACGCGTACGTGCTCGACGGCTTGGGCTCGGTGAACACCGATGACGTGTTCCTGGAAGTCCAGTCGGGTATGAAACCGGGCATCTTCAAAGCCGGCGAAGGCGAGAACTTCCTGTACCTGGTCATGCCTGTGCGCATTTCCTAACAACGAAGGCGTTGCATGAGCCTTCGCATCAAAGACGTTGCGTTCGATGATTTCCGCAGCTATGAGCATTTCCATTTGAGCGGCATCGGGCCCCTGACCGTGCTTGTGGGGCCCAATGCCGTCGGCAAGACCAACGTCGTGGAAGGGATTCAGCTGCTTACGGCGCAAACGTCGTTCAGAAATCCCACCGGAGTGCAGCTTGTGCGCGATGGCGCCGATTTTGCGCGCCTGCATGCAACCGCCGCCGACGAGAACAGGTTGCTGGAGCTGGGCCTGACGATTGAGGCGGGCAAACGCCGGTTCACCCTCAACGGCAAGCAAAAGCGTACGGCGGACCTGAAGGGCGTCATCCCCTCGGTCACGTTCACTCCTGACGATCTGAACCTGGCGAAGGGTTCGGGTACCACCCGCCGCAATGCGCTCGACGCCGTGGGGTCGCAGCTCTCGCGCAACCATTACCTGATACGCCGGGACTTCGACAAGGTGCTGCGTCACAAGAACTCGTTGCTGAAAGACGAAGCGTCGCCGCTTTTGCTGGAAAGCTTGAACGACCTGATGGTCACCTGCGGTGCTCAGCTGGTGTGCTATCGGGCGGCCCTGTTCGGCAAGCTGGCGGCATCCATGGCAAGCTATTACGCCGAGATCGTGGGGAACCGGGAAACGCTGTCGGCCCGCTACGCGCCGTCGTGGCTTGCCGAGGGTGAATGGCTCGATGCCGGCGAAACGCTCGATCGCGACGAGGCTCGTGAACGTTTCGCCGCGGCTCTTGCGGCGTCGATGGCGCAAGAGCGCGCCCGCCACCGCGCGCTGGTGGGACCCCATGCCGACCGCATCGAGTTCTTCGTCGAAGGGCGTCCGGTGGGCGTATACGGAAGCCAGGGCCAGCAGCGCTCGGCGGTGCTGGCGTTCAAGCTGGCGGAAGTCACGCTTATCTGCGACCTCCTGGGCCAGCAGCCGGTGCTGCTGCTCGACGATGTGATGAGTGAGCTCGACGAGCAGCGCCGCCGTGCGTTGGTGAAGTTCGTCTCAGGGGATATCCAAACGTTTATAACCACGGCGAATCTGGCGTATTTCGACGAGGATCTGCTCGCGGCGGCCCGCGTCGTGCGCTTGCCCCTTGAGCAGAAGGACGGTGAATGATGGCCGATCTTGGCAGCGGGCTGCGGCAATTGCTGCAAAGCCTCGGCGCCTCCGGCGCGCAAGCGGCTCGTTCCCAGCGCGTTGCGGAGGTGCATGTGCGCTGGAAGTGCGCCGTGGAGGCCGTGTATCGCGATTCGGCGTCACTGGTGCTCGACCATACCAACGGCGTGTACATCATGAAGCCCGAGCAGGCCAACGACCCTATGGCAGCGCGCGTGCCCGCGGGCAAGACCCTGCTCGTGGTGTATTGCGATGATGCCATGATCCGTTCGGATATCGATGCCCGTCAGGAGATGCTCAAGATCCGCCTCAACGAGCAGGGCGAGCATGTGGCCCTGTTCTCCATCAAGCCCGCCCGCTTCGATATGAAGGCCCGCCACCCGTTTCGCGAGGAGGCCGCGCGCGCCGCACAGCAGGCGGCACAGGCTGCGCGCACCCCGGAGCCGCTCATCAGCTCGGAGGCCGCGGCCCGTTTGCGTGAGCAGGCTGCCGGCGTTGAGGACAAGCGCCTCAGGGAATCAATTTTGAAAGCCTTGGAGGCAAGCGAAAAGCCGGGAAGCTCAAAAAACGGCAAAAGTGGTCTTTAGAGCGAAAATCATGCCTTAGAAGGCATCTGAAGGCCTGTAAAGGGCGTGAAGAGCACCGGTGCCAAGACGCGTTGTGGTAAAATTACTAGGTTCCAGAACAATCCGGAATCGAAACATTCAATACTAGAGGAGCGTGTCAGTGGCAGCAAAACCTGATCATTACGACGGCTCGGACATTCAGGTCCTCGAGGGCCTTGAACCTGTTCGCAAGCGTCCTGGCATGTATATCGGCTCCACGGGCCCGCGCGGTCTCCATCACCTGGTTTATGAGGTCGTGGACAACGCGGTCGACGAGGCTTTGGCCGGTTACTGCAGCCATATCGAGGTGACCATTCACCCCGACAACTCCATCACCGTCTCCGACGACGGACGCGGCATCCCGGTCGACGAGCATCCCAAGGAGAAGATCCCCACGGTCGAGGTCGTCCTGACCGTGCTGCACGCCGGCGGCAAGTTCGGCGGCGAGGGGTATAAGGTGTCCGGCGGCCTGCACGGCGTGGGCGTGTCGGTTGTGAACGCGCTGTCCACGCGCGTGCAGGTGAACGTGCGCCGCGACGGCAAGGAATACCAGATCGCTTTCGAGCAGGGCAAAACCTGCGAGAAGCTGCACGAGGTGGGCATCTCCGATCACACCGGCACCACGGTCACCTTCTGGCCCGATCCCGAGATCTTCACCGAGACCACCATCTACGATTACAGCGTGCTTGCGGCGCGCTTCCGTGAGATGGCGTTCCTGAACAAGGGTCTGAAGATCACGTTGACCGATGAGCGCGCAAATCCGAGCCTCATCGTGTCGGACGCCTCGCCCGAGCCGCATAGCGACGTCTTCCAATACGAAGGCGGCATCATCGACTTCGTGACTTATCTTAACGAGGGTCGCGAAACGCTGAACAAGCCCATCTACTTCGAGGCCGAAAGCGCCGACGGTACGGTCGAGGTGGCCATGCAGTGGTCCACGTCGTTCTCCGCGAACTCCGTCATGGCGTTCGCTAACAACATCAACACGCACGAGGGCGGCACGCACCTCGACGGCTTCAAGCAGGCCG
>OLPC01001874.1_pt1 | contig 16970 bp, 8 predicted proteins | sample 1672341 | NCBI WGS metagenome assembly OLPC01 (sample SAMEA3136673, study PRJEB25190) | human gut metagenome | reverse complement strand
TTCAGAAAAGTTATTTTGATGATTGGGATTCTGATCACAGCAGCGGGCCTGTGTCTGGCGATGTATGCCACAGTAAGCAACTGGTATTGTGAATACAAGGCCGGAAATGAAATTGAAATTTACAGTGAGACTGTCAGAAATACCAGTCAGGATGAGTTGAGACATATCAAAGAAAATGTGATAGAATATAATCACAGTCTGGCATCAGAAGAAAGTAAGTCATCGATAAGCTATGATGAGATGCTTGCAGCAACAGATGCCATTGGTTATCTGGAGATTCCGAGGCTTCAGCTGATGCTTCCTATATATGAAGGAACAGAGGAAGATGTTCTGGCAAGAGGAGTTGGACACATGGAGCAGACATCTCTTCCAGTGGGTGGGGCTTCTACGCACTGTGTACTTGCCGGACACACAGGACTTCCTACAGCAAAGCTTTTTACACATCTGGATAAAATGAAAGAAGGAGATCTGTTTTATATTCATGAACTGGATGAAATACTGACCTATAAAGTGGACCGGATCAGTGTGGTACTTCCAGATGAAACAGATGCCCTTCAGATAGAAGAAGGAAAAGATTATGTAACACTTCTGACGTGTATCCCCTATGGCGTAAACAGTCACAGGCTTCTGGTCAGGGGAGAACGTACAGAGAATCCGGTGACTGCGGATTCACAGGAGAAGGCAGACAAACCTGTAAGTACAGTCGTTTATGCAGTTTTTGTGGGAATCATTCTGATCGTGTTTTATATATGGTTCAAACATAAAAGGAGGAGATCGAATGAAAAAGAATAAGAAATGGACAGTACTGGCACTGATCTGTCTGCTGATGCTGATGGTACTGCCGGTAAAGGCAGAAACAACAGGAAGCATTGCAATACAGCTTCATTCAGATGCAGCAGAAGTAGAAATGACGTTGTATAAGGTTGCTGCGTATGCAGATGAAGAATATACAATGACAGAAGAATTTCAGGGTTGTGGCATCACGACGAAACAGCTTTTAGAAGCAAAAAACGTTTCACAGATTACAGAGACACTGGAAAAATATGTGGCAGCACAGAAACTGAAGGGCATACAGAAAACAAAAAAAGCAAATGAAATACTTCTTTATGAAGGACTCCCTCCGGGACTGTATTTTGCAGTACAGACAGCCGGACAGGATAAGGCACTTGCAGAGAGCACGCTGATCCTGCTTCCATCTACAGAAAGCGGAGAAAAAAACTATCATCCTGAGGTTACAGTGAAATGTGTTTCACAGGTGGGTGCAGTGATCCTGAATAAAACAGATCCGGATGGAAACGTTTTGGAAGGCGCCTGCTTCAGGCTGAAGCAAAAGAACGGAGATTCCTGGAAAGAGTTAAATGTTTCACTGACAACAAATAAAAACGGACAACTGCAGGTTTCCGGGCTTCCTTTTGGAAAATATCAGTTTGTTGAGACAAAAGCACCGGATGGATTTGTAAAATCTGACAAGCCAGCTGCATTTGAAATTTCCAAAGCCGGGGAAGTTACAGAAAACGGAGGAAAATATGAAACCCTGTCAGGAACAGTAGAGGAGGTTCAGGTAGTTAACCAGCCGGAAAAAGAAACACCACCAGGATCAGGAAACCCGGGCAGCCATGATTCGGGAAGCAGTACGAAAATGAGCGTAAAAACAGGAGACAATACACCGATCGCATTGTTTGTGTTCCTTCTGGCAGCAGGTGCATGCGCAGGACTGGCAGTAGCTGTTAAAATAAAGAAAGGAAAAAAATAGAGATATCGAATCCGAAAATATTCGGGGGGGAGACTAAATGAGAAGCGTTCTGATTGTTGACGATGAGAGAATCGAACGAGAAGGAATCGCAGCTCTTCTCCAGATGGGAAATTATAATCTTGAAATTCTGGAGGCAGTGAATGGAAAAGAAGCATTAACAATATTGAAAGAAAAAAAACCGGAGATTTTGCTGAGTGATATCCGGATGCCATTTATGGATGGAATTGAGCTTACACGCCAGGCAAAAATTATGAATCCAGATATGGCAGTTGTGATCTTCAGTGGATTCAGTGATTTTAATTATGCTAAAGAAGCAATCCGCAATGGCGTGCTGGAATATATCCTGAAACCGGTAGATCCACAGGAATTTAAAAATGTCATGGATAGTGTCATGTCATATCTGGATAAAAAGAAACAGAACGAAGAAGCAATGCAGAAAAAACAGGAGTTTCTTGGGCAGTATTTTCTGCATAAATTTATCCATAATGGAAAATCTGAAATTATGGATGATGCAATGAAAATTCTGGATGTTTCCTGGTGGAACAGAACCGGAAGAATGCTGCTGCTGAATGGTGAGGATGGCTTTTTTGAGAACTATGACGGCGATTTTGAACAGATGCTGACAGAAGAACTTCCATTTTCATTTCATTATCTGAATTATGACTCGGACAGTTCCATCCTTTGTTTTGAACAGAATGTTAAAGTAGATTTTCAGATTCTTGCGAAACATATATTTGAGTTTGTTGAAAAAAGCTGCGGCAGACAAATTTATATTGCAGTTTCCAGTCAGCTCGAAGGGAAAGAGGCAATTCCACAGGGAATGAAAGAACTGGAAAGTCTCATGGAAAACAGGTATTACCGAGCCGATCAGTGGATTTTTATGCCGGATACAAACTGGGAAAACAAAGAGAATTATGAGCTTCCTCTTGAAATGGTCGAAAAAATGGAAGAAGATATCAGGCTTCATGATATTGCACATCTGTGGGAGCATTACAACAAGTTTATGAAATATAAGGAATATGGAGCAGGATTTTCTTATATTTATATGAATTTCGTATGCACTAATCTGATCAAGAGCATGTATACGCAGATGGATTATCCGGTTGAAAAATATTCAAATGTCATTGAAAAAATGTTTCATGTAGAAAATATTCAGGAAGTTGCAGAGGCACTGGAAGAGACGATACATCTTTTTGAGCAAAAACTGTTTTCTGTCAAAAACAGTAACAGGAGTGAAGTTGAAAAAGTAAAAAGCTATATCTATGCACATTATCAGGAAGACATAAATCTTGAATTCCTGAGTGCGGAAGTGTACCTGTCACCGGGCTATATGAGTTATATTTTTAAGAAAGAGACAGGCGAAGGTCTTGCTCAGTTCATCAGGAAATTCAGACTGGAAAAGGCAAAGGAGCTTTTGTGTACAACAAATAAAAAGATTGTACAGGTTTGTGCGGAAACAGGATTTACGAATCCATCGTATTTCTGCAAGAGCTTCCGCGAATACTATGGATGCAGTCCGGATCGTTTTAGAAAAAATGAGATTCAGAGAGAGACCATGTGAAAAATGAAATAATATTTAAAATATGCAGTGAGGAAATTATGTGAATATACACATAATTGAAAAAGATGTAAAGCAATATTGAGGGAAGGGTGAGAGGATGAAGAAGCGCAAGTGGCATAAGATAACAGCAGCTCTGGCAACTGTTGCTGTAATACTGTCATCGCCGGGAATTACAGATCTGGTGAAAGGATCGTCAACTGAATTTGTTGATATGGTACCAATATCTGAGGAAACCATTCCGGCAAGTGAAAATGAAGAAAACATCTCAAGAGCGACAGAAGACTTCTCAGATACAACAGAAGACTTCTCAGATACAACAGAAGATTTTTTTGAAACAACAGAGGAACCTGAAGAGAATTTCGGAAGTGAAACAGCCGCCGAGGAAGGTTCGGAAAATAACGAAGCAGACAGTGTAGACTGTATTGAAGATTTTTTCTGTGAAGACACAAGCAATACAGAAAATGTCAGTCCAGATTCTGCTTCCGCTGTGACAGTTCTTCAGAAGGCAGACGAGACAGAAAACACAGAGCTGGCACAGGGAGAGGTACACAAAGCAAAAATTTCTTCAAGCGTTCCAGAGGGACAGGAGGCGGCAAAAGTCAGACTTTATCTGACAGATGCACAGAATGAAACTCCGGTGACAGACCTTAAGATCACTCTTTCAAGTGGAGAGAGTACACAGGAGATCGCAGAGAATCCGGTTCAGCTTCCGGAAGCTCTGAACCAGAATGAACCTCTCACAGTCACACCGGTTACGGAATACCAGCTGGATGAAGATGGCGATTATGTATTTGACGAAGACGGTAATTATCAGATCGCAGCCTGCTATCTGGAATATGAAGTACCGTCTGGTGGAAGTACAGCGTTTGAGGCATCTTTCACTTATACAACAGATGCCGAAGAATATGATTTCCAGGCAAAACTCAGAGCCAGAATGTTCCGTGAGCCAGAAGGAACCGGCGAAGAGATTTCACTGAACGAAGAGGAAAGCAGACTTACACTTATCTGGAACAGCCAGGCAGAGCAGGAAACGGAAGATGATGCTCTGGTGGAGATGGAAGAACTGGCAGCCGAGGATGTAGGGGAATCGAGGCCTTTGAAGGCTGGAGACTGGTTGTTCCTGGATGTGGAGCAGACTACTAGCTGGAAGCTCGATAATGCACAGGTATCCATCAGGTATGGAGTCTCGGGGCAGAGTTGGAATAAGAAATCAATGACAAAAGGAAATGATGGAAGATTTCGGATCAAGCTTACTGAGGAGATTGTTGGTACGAACAACAGTTTTAAATTTACTCTGGATAATGCAAATGGTGGGAATAATGCAATATGGATGCCGAACGGAAATAATTTATCTTTCACTCAGAATAATGGCTCAAATCTCTATATAGCAAATGGTGACGATAACGGAGCCTGGGGCAACAAGTGGTATGATCCATTGAATGATCACACTTTCTTCGCCGGAAAAACCATGTATTTTGAGAATAATACAGAAGAACCTCTGAATGCAGTTAACGCAGTCTTTTACGAGAAAAACACAGAGGGGAATTTACAGCAGGTAGGACAACCTGTTGAAATGACAGCCATTCAGATGACAGCCATTCAGAAGGGTTTCTCAGTAACAATCCCAACTGAAGCATGTTCGTATGTACAGTTTCAGGATGCATCTGAAAAGGTATTAGGTGATACTTACTCAAACTTCTATGGTCAGGGAGCAGGTGAAGATGGTGTCGAGAGTGTTCTTTTTGCAGCCGGCTCCATGGACTGTTATAAATATGCCGGAACACCTGAAGAATCCACCTGGGGAGTGCTGGGAGAGAGAACCGTTTATTACGATGCGACCCTGTCAAAGATGTCTTATGCAGGAAGCAGTGGAAATGATGGCAAAGGAATTCCATGTGATAGTAATTCAAAGGTTTACTACTATGCCACCAAAGAGAATGGAAAGGATCCAGTTTATGGTGAGATGACACCTGTGAAAGATTCAGATCTGTGGAGTGTTAGTCTTTCCGGAGTTTATACAAAAATCCGTTTTGCGGGATACGAAGTGGAAAATGCAACTACTTCGGAGAATGGTAACGGAACAGACCTGGTGGACATTCCAGGAAACCTGAAAAATCCATGTTATTTTGGAGATGACAGCGACGATGTGATCTACAAAGGCGGCAACCGCGGCGGATACTGGGGCGAGAAAGGCAGCGTCCGAGATGCGGAGAGTGGCAAGAATACGACGGTTGTCAATGTGCCAGAGGGGACTTTCACCAGGGATTCCAATACTCTGTATGTAGATACTACCCTGTACGATTATTATACAGACTATGAGCTGAACGGACAGAACCGTGATGCATATGATTTAGTAGATATTGCCAGTCACAGAATCTATCAGCCGTTCAGACAGTTTAATCAGGCTTTAAGTACATATTATGAACAAAATAATGTAACCTATCCGCTTTATTGGGGAAACTTCCAGAACTTTACTGGTTCTCATTATAGTGAGATTGCAGGAACTTTAAATCTATATGGATATTCAGAAAATGAAAAAAACAAGTTTTTTTATGAGAACAACTCAATGTGGGATAGTAACGGACAGAAAATAGAACAGGAAGGACAGAATGCAACACAGGGCTTAAGTGGAGCACAGTTGGCAAGTGGATCACTGACACTGGCAGGAGGTGCGATCGCTCCATTCTTTAATGAAGATTTTCTGAAAGGCAATAACAGTAAGCATACAGTCCTGGGAAATGTATACCATAATGTTACTTTTCCCTTTATAAAAAAAGCACTGACCAGTTCTGCTGATACCTCAAAGGAAGGAACCGTTGACTACTGGTGCTTTGACAGTGCAGATCAAAGTAATTCAAATAAAAACCTTCGTCTGAAATATGATTCCTCGAATGGATATTTTCTGCAGTCAACGAATTACATTGTAAGGGGGCAGACAGTAGGGAATGGACATCCGGCCACAGCAGTTGGAAATTATTTTCCTTTAAACTCATCATCAGAGAGTGGAAAAGCCTGTAGGCTGAATTATGGATTTGGACAGAAACTTCAGCTTAAATTTCGTCTGACACAGGATGGAACAGTTACAACTACAAGCAATAAAGAAGTTCCGATAGAATTCAACTTTTCAGGTGATGATGATGTATGGGTATTCATAGATGACCAGCTGGTTCTTGATGTGGGCGGTGATCATGATGTTGTATCCGGTCGTATCAATTTCAGAGACAAGAATGCCTGGGTAAGTAAAGTAAAGAATCAGTCAGTCGGCGGATTTAAGAATGATAAAACAACAGATTTTCCGGAATCTTTAAAAAATGATTCGGATTTTTACAAAAAAGAACATACTTTGACCATGTTCTACATGGAGCGTGGACTTTGGGAATCTAATATGAAGGTTACCTTCAACTTTCCGGATGAGAACCAGCTTCAGGTGGAGAAGCAGCTGGACACTACAGATGTAAATGAGCTGTTCAAAGGCTTATTCGAAGGTACAGACCTGTTTGATTTCAAAATTAAGAACCTTGCAACACATTATGGAGAAAAAGCTGCTTCAGCCACAACAACAGCACCGGTGAAGATCAGTGATTTGGCTTACAAGGTTGCTCCGGTACCAGATACCGGTAATATATTTGAAAAAGCTTCAAATGAGGGATTTAAAGATTCCGTTCACTGGTATGCGAAAGAACAGGACGTGGAAAGTACTTGTCGGTCACAGCGATATGGAGAACTGACTTTAAACGATCCGTTAGATATTTCCAATATGCAGTATCTGAAATTTAAGTTCTATTACGATTACGATGACACACCATCACTGTCAAATATGTATCTGCAATTGGAAGATTCAAGTGGTAATACAGCAGGCTGTCTGGATAAGGAAACTCTTTCCGGACGAACTTATGGTACTGTTTCCGTTGCAAGCAAAAAGTGGATAACTGTAAAACTGGATCTCACAAAATTGTCAGGAATTAAAGGCTTTGGCAACTTGAAAAAAATCCGTTTTGGTTATAACTATCCCAGAGATATTTATCTGAAGAATTTTATATTCCGTCCGACAGCAGAACTGACAGCTTCTACTGGATTTGCGACGAAGCAGTATGATATTGCGGACTATGGTTCAGCCAAATCAGGTAAACTGGAAAATCCAAAAGGTGCGGTGTACACTTCTTCTGCAAAGTCAGGAGCCTATGCAATTGAGGATGATGGAAGCTTTGTATTGCGGGATAAGGAAACCATTACATTCAGAGATCAGTTCCGTCGAGGCAGTTATATTTACCTGAAAGAAAAAGTCGATCCAAATCTGTTTGATACGACTTGGACCATGCTTGAGAATGGACAGCCGGTGACTTCCATGGGAACAGGCGAAACTGTAACAAATGGAAGCGACGTGAGCAGCCTCAATAAATTAACAGGGCTAGGGCTTTCCGTCAATGATGGAAGAACAGAAAATAGAGTTTCGACTGATGCCGAAGGAATGAATCCTCAGGATCATAACAACTATAATGGTACGAAACCGTCAGAGGATACCTTCGTATTCCGTTCTTATGCGAATCCGGATGATACTACGACTTTAACTAAATTGAAGGCAGTCTTTTACAACAAAGTTAAGACAGGTTCACTGACAATCAAGAAAAAAGCTGCATATCCGACAGACCAGTTGGATGGTACTTATAAATTTAAACTTACATTTACCAATGTTGGTGGTGCAGGTCTGGAGACAAAGCCGATTGAGGTACCGGAAATATCTCTGGCAGCCAATGAATCCTATACGATCACAGGAATCCCGATAGGAACCTTCTTTACGATCGAAGAGATAACACCGACCGATGGCTCTACCCTCGAAAGTATCTGGCTGAATGAAGTGCGGCAGGAAGCTGGAACGACAGTGCTTCATGGAGACATCAATACAACAAAGCCACAGGCAGAAGTAGTGTTTAAAAATACGAAAAAACCAAAGGTAAATCTGTCTGTGGAAAAACTCTGGAAAACAGAAACTTATACAGGAACACTTCCGGATAAGATTTATGTCCAGCTGCAGAGATGGTCGTCAGATACAGCTGCATGGGAGGCAGTAAAATATAACAACAGCAGTTATACAGAACTGACATATAACAGTTATACTAGAAAATGGGAAACATCATTTAAGAACCTGGATAAATTTGTGGATTATACACAGTCACCGCAGGTTGCACGGCAGTATCGTATCGTTGAGGTAACCTTGACAAAAGATGCAGATGGAAAAGTGACAAAAGTAACACCTGTGGAAAATGGAGGCTGCATCGAGTTCACGGACGCTGGTATGTTTAAGGTTTCTTATGATTATGCTAATACCAATAGTGATTCAGGAATCTCTATTGGGGAAGATAATAATGGTTCTGCAACGATTACCAATACCTATCAGCCGTTAACAAGCATTCAGATTCTGAAGATAAAGGCAGGAACATCAGGAGAGAATCAGGTGAAACTTGGCGGGGCAGAATTTAAGCTTGAAAAACTGACTGCCGATGGAATTATTGATCCTGCCTTTACAGTACAGACTGTTGAAACGTGTGATATCATTGGAAATGAAGAATTTGGATCTGCAAAATTTGAAAATCTGGAAGATGGAACCTATCAGATCACAGAGACAAAAGCTCCGGAAGGATACAATCCAGAGACAAAAGCTCTGGAAAGATACAATCTTTTGAAATCACCGATTAAGGTTGTGATCAACAGAAGAGAAAACTTCATCACAGTAGATAGAGACCCCAAAAATTACATTGGAAGTCTCAAGAATAATACACTTACGATCCAGGTTGCCAATCAGGCAAAATTCCAGCTGCCGGCAACAGGAAGCTGGAGCAGACTGATCCTTGGCTTTACCGGTGCAATCATCGCCGGAACTGCGGTAATCATGTATCTGTTGTTACAAAAGCGGAGAAAGGAGGGCAAAACTTCCTGACCGCTTGAAGAAGCAGACAGATGATTCAATATATGATACCAGGGTTGTGGCGTGCAATGCACGAAACAATCCACAGGTATCTTAAAAAGAAAAATGAAAAAGGAAATGAAGAAAGAGAAAGAGAGGAAACGAGTATGAAGAAATTCAAAAAACTCCTTGCCGGTCTCCTTGCCGGTGCAATGATGCTGGGCAGCATGTCAGCAACTGCATTTGCAGCAGAAGAGACAAATACACCGAAAATGACTGCTGCTACAATTGATACATCACTGAAAGGATCATTGACAATCCATAAGTATGAGTATAATGGTAATAGCGGTAAAACGGGAACAGGAGAAACATCTGATGAGAGCAATGTGCCATCCGATGCAAAAGAAAAACCTCTTGAAGATGCAGGATTTACTATTTATAAAGTAGCAGATGTTAATGAACTGACAAAATATTACAGTACAGATCCGGAAGCTCTTCCAGATGTAACTACTTATGTAGAAAATGGAAAAATCAAAAGTGCTTATAGTGACAAAATATTCGGAGAAGAAGTAAAAACAAATAATGACGGAATTGCAGAATTTAAAGCCCTTGATCTTGGTTTCTATGTAGTAATCGAGACAACAACTCCTGACAAAGTTACCACTCCGGTAACTCCATTCCTGGTATCTATCCCGATGACAACGGTAGACGGTGACGACTGGTTATATGACGTACATGTTTACCCTAAGAATAAGACAACTTATGGTGGTGTGACATTAGAGAAACATGGAAAAAATGGTGCAAAATTGGAAGGTGTAACCTTTGTACTTCAGAAAAAGAACACAGCTGAAAATAAATGGGATAATGTTACAATTAATGAAAGTACAAATAAACCACTGGGAGAACTTACAACAGATAAGAATGGACAGATTACTGTAGATGGTCTTTCACAGGGTACATACAGATTTATCGAGACTGACCGTGGCAACAATGATGGATATATCATGGATGGTGCTACAGCATATCAGTTTACTGTTAATGCTAATGGTACAATCAAGTATGGAGATAATGATCCAAAGGCAAATATCACAATCACTGTAACCAACGAAAAACCTGACATGACCAAACAGGTAAAAGATAGAACAAAAGAAACTGAAACTTGGAAACAGGATGCAGATTACAATGTAGGTGATATGGTACCATACAAGATCACAGTAGATGTACCATCCAACATTACTAGATTAAAAGAATTTACACTTACTGATACACCAACAAACCTCAAAGATAATATCGATTCAGTAGTAGTAAAATGCGGAGAAACAAAGCTGACAAAAGGTACAGATTACACAATTAGTAAAGATACAACTGATGGAAATGGATTCAAAATCACATTCAATACATCAGAGATGGGTGATTATGCAAGAAAACAGCTTGTAATCACATATAATGCAAAACTTCTTGACTCAGCAGTTACATCAACAGATGGTAACACGAACAGAGCAAAGCTGGAATACTCCAACAAGATTCTTCCGGGACAGGATGATCCAGATAACCCGAATAAACCAGAAAATCCAGATACAAAACCAGGAAAAGATTATATCGAGAATACAACTATTGTATATACCTTCGGACTGCAGGTATTAAAGAAAGGAGAGCAGGCAGATGGTACCCGTACCCCGCTTGAAGGTGTGCAATTTGATCTTTACAAAGAAGTGCCAGAAGGTACTGCTAAAGCAATAACTGGAGATGCTGCAAAAGCAGTAGGACTTGATTCCAATAAAACATGGCTCAAAATTAATGAAGCTCCTTTAACAACTGATGAAAACGGTAAAGTTTCTCAGAGTGGTCTTGCAAATGGAACTTACTATCTGGTAGAGACAAAGACAAACGAGAAATATAATCTTCTGAAAGCACCGGTTAAAGTAGAATTAAATATTGACTATGTGACAACTACAAAAAATGAATATTATAAAGGTGAAAACGGTGTGAAAACTCTTGTGAAACATGAAGTTGAGACTACAACATTCACAGAAAAATCAGAAACGTCCACAGGAACTCACACAGAAACTATCATCAACAAAAAAGGCTTTACCCTCCCAACAACTGGTGGTATGGGTACAATCGCTATCACAGCTCTTGGTGTTGCCCTAGCATTCGCAGGTGTTCTGATCATCGGCGCATCCAGAAAGAAAACTGTGAAATAAGAACTGAGGAATGACTAAATAATAGAAGAACTCATTAATTAGCTACCATAAATCCTCTTTTTGAATAAATCCTACAGGACAGACTCGTCACTCTGCCGTAAGGCAGAGTGTGGGTGTGTCTTATTTGCCTTATATGAAGCTGTCTGAAAAACAGCTCAGGCCGCTTCATATAAGACAAATGAGAGGCAGGGTCAAAAGCCCCGGCTATCACAGGGAAAGGAACTACAGGTCATGAAGAAACCAAGGCTGACGACGATTTTCAGTATGATCCTGATCTTTGCGGGAATCTCGCTCGCATTATATCCGACTATCAGCAATATACTCGCACAGAAGCATGCTTCGCAGGCAATCACGGAGTACAATGATGAGATTAAGGGCATGGATGAAGAAAAGATCGATGCGGTAAAGGAAGCTATGCAGCAGTACAATGAACAGCTTGGAAATGCAGTTACTCAGGATGCTATCGGTGAGCAGCAGACAGGCACCAGTCATGTGGATATGCTGGATATCGGAGATGTGATCGGCTATCTGACCGTGCCGGTGATCAATGTAAATCTTCCTATATATAAAGGTACATCACAGGATGTTCTGGCCAAGGGAGTTGGCTATATTCCGGAGACTTCTTTTCCGCTGGGAGGAGAGAGCACACACAGTGTGCTGACAGGGCACAGAGGACTTCCGGATGCCAAGCTTTTTACAGATATGGACAAAGTACAGAAAAAAGATCAGTTTTATATTCATGTGCTGGATGAGGTACTTGCGTATGAAGTTGATCAGATCAAGGTGGTCGATCCGGAGGATACTTCGGATCTGGATATTGTGGAAGGAAAGGATTATGTGACGCTTGTCACCTGCACACCGTATGCTGTCAATACATACCGCCTTCTTGTGAGAGGACACCGTGTGCCGTATACAGGGGAGGAGAAGGCAAAAACAGTTTCGCAGATCCGCCCGGCGGCAATGGCGAAGCGAGTGGTAGATGTATGGCCATGGTTCCTGTTTATGATGGCAGGTGTGGCAGTAACAGAAGGTGTGATCATTTTACTGATCCTCATAAAGAGGCACCATGATAAGAAGAAAAAAGGATAAAAGCACTCTGACCCAGGGTCAGAGTGAATCGTGATGATACTGAGAAAGACAGGAGAAAGTGAAAAATGGAAAATAAAAAAACAGAAGAGATCATGAGAGAGGTCCGTAAGGTGATTTTCGGCAAGGATGAATGTATCCGTCAGGTAATGACGGCGATTCTTGCGGGCGGTCATATTCTGATCGAGGATATCCCGGGGGTCGGCAAGACCTCCATGGCACTTGCTTTTGCAAGGGCAATGAACCTGACACAGAACCGTGTTCAGTTTACTCCTGACGTACTGCCGTCGGATATTGTCGGATTTTCCATGTTTATCAAGGAAAAAGAGGCATTTGTCTATCAGCCCGGAGCGGTGATGTGCAACCTGTTTCTTGCAGATGAGATCAACCGAACTTCTGCCAAGACGCAGTCTGCGCTTCTTGAGGTTATGGAGGAAGGAACGGTTACCGTAGATGGTGTGACAAGGAATGTTCCGGATCCGTTTATCGTCATTGCGACAGAAAACCCGATCGGGTCTGCCGGAACGCAGAGACTTCCGGAATCTCAGTTGGACCGTTTTATGGTCTGTATTGAGATGGGCTATCCGGATATTCAGGATGAAGTGCAGATTCTGATGGAGCAGTCCGGCTTTGGGGCAATGAAGGATGTAAAGGCTGTGATCAGTGCGGATGATCTCGCCCGGATGCAGAGAGAAGTCTCGGAGATTTTTGTCCATGAGACGGTCTGTCGATATATCGTGGATCTTGTAAATGCAACGCGCTCACATGAACTGGTGTCTCTGGGACTGAGTACCCGTGGTGCCCTGGCAGTGACCAGGATGGCAAAAGCCAGCGCATATATGCAGGACCGTACATTCGTACTGCCGCAGGATGTGGCGGAGGTTTTTCCAGCGGCTGCAGTGCATCGTCTCAAATGTAGTGCGAGGGCGAAGTTAAGTCAGGGAGACCAGAAGCAGATCATCGGGGAGATCCTGAAATCTGTCAGACAGCCGCGGCCGGAGAGATAAGGTATGAAAAGTAAGATCATATATATGATACTGGTGCTGGCTACGTTGTGGGCGGCAGCAGCCGGCAGGGGAGAGTTTGCTTTTTTTCTGCTGGTTCTTGAGCTTCTTTTTGCAGTGTGTATGGCAGCCGGTGTATGGTATGTGGCGGGAAAGCTTCGCGTATCAGCGAAGACAGAAGATTCTGCAGTCACCAGAGGCGAGCGGGGGAAATTTATTCTTGAGATCGAGAACTCGACGGTTTTTCCGGTCGGAGATATCCAGATCGTGATGGATATCACAGGCGCAGGCAGGATCATCCGGCACACTGCGGCAGACAGAAAGAGCAGGGATTCGTGGCAGATTTTTCTGGAACCGGTACATTGCGGTTTTTTCAGAGTCGGTGTGACAGAACTCAGAGTGTTCGACTATCTTGGACTTTTTTCGGCAAAGATCAGGATTCCTTCTCTTGCCAGGACAATCGCAGTCATCCCCAGGATCTATCCGATGGACGAGGAAACAGTACAGGGATTTTACGGGGAAGAGGAAGACAACGAAAATGCAGCCGGGGTAGGTACGGACAGTCAGGAGATTTTTGATACGAGATATTACCATCAGGGAGATATGCTCAAAAATATCCACTGGAAGCTCAGTGCCAAGGAAGATGAACTTCTTGTAAAGGAATTCAGCATGCCTGCCGGTCGGATGGTCAGTGTTTATCTGGATACATCGGGCGGGACGGAAGAAAAAACAACGCCGGATCAGCTGGATGAGTTTCTGGATCTTGCGGCATCTCTGGGAGATGCGCTGGTTGAGAAGGAGCAGTTGTTTGAATATGTCTGGATGGAAAAGGGAACGAAGGAAGCCCTGCATTTCGAGGTAAACGGAAGAGAAGCTTTTTATCAGGCACTGGAGTGTATTCCGGGAATCTGTCAGGGAATATCCGACAATGTCCTGGTGCCGGAGCATGGCGGTGTCAGGATCACGATGGACGGACGGATACAGCGATATTTTCCGGAAGGTGAAGGACGTTTATGAGAAAAAAACAGACACAGAAGGAACAGAACAATATGGAGGTGCTTATCCTGGATTCAGGGTATGTTCCTCAGTCAGAAAAGAAGCAGACAGAGAAAGGTGGAATGTTTCTGTCTTTTCTGGTGCTTTTTGGGGCGGTCGGAGTTCTTGCTGGAAGTCTGGTTTCAGCGTTTTCGATAAGGGATGAGAGATTGTGGCTTCTGATACCGGGAATCTTTCTGTTCAGCCTGTTTTTCAGCTGGTTTTATGCGGACAGAAGGCTGGATTCGAAAAGAATCTATGGTTTTCTTGCAATTGTGATCCTTTACATGGCAGTCTGTTTTGTGCTGCAGAACAGGATCACCGCAGGCTTTTATCAGACAGCTGATTTCGTGATGAGCAGGATCAATCAGGTCTATCATGGAAACATGAGGCTGTATGGAGCATATGAAAGTGGTGATATGGTGATCTTCTGGCTGCCTGTACTTTTTCCGGTGACGGGGCTTCTGGGGGCTGGAATTGTCAGAAGGAGAAACTGGCTTCTGATTCTTTCCATACTGTTTCCGCTGGTCGCGCTGATGATGATCGCCGGAGGCAGACCGGGAAATCTCTGGATGTATTTTCTGGCAATGAGCATTCTGCTTTTGTTTACTGCAGGGCGGAGCCATTTCTGTGGATGGAAAGCGGGGCTTACGGCACTTCTTGCTGCTGTGGTCGTATCTGTCCCGTCATGGTGTATTTCCATGCCATTGGCAGGAGTGGAGATCCCGGCAATTCAAAGAGGCACGACAAGGATACAGAATCGGCTCCTGCAGTCTCTGTGGAGTTTTCTACCGAAGATTTCAGGGGGAAATCTGCAGCTCTCTCTGGAAGGAATCGCCGGAGGGGTGGACAACGGAGAACTCGGAAGGACAGACGGTGTGTTTTTTACCGGGGTGGATGCCCTGAAAGTGACCAGTGTGCAGAGACCTTCGGAGACGGTCTATCTGAGAGGATATATCGGTGAGACTTATACAGGGAACAGTTTTGAGCCGGGAGCGGAGGAAAACTTTCAGAATGCAGCGGCTGTCTGGAAAACAGACGGGGATTCCTCAATCTATATACAGAATCTTCCTTTTTTGAGGACGATGTATTATGAGAAACAGTCGTCAGGAGAGAATACCGGGGAGTCGGATAGTGCAGTGAACCAGATCACAGTAGAGAATCTGAATGCCAACCCAGAGTACACGTATGTTCCATATGATGCTTTTTTGAATGATGTATATCAGATCAGCAACGGGGATGGGGCAGTGTGCGGACAGAGCAGGCAGGATGATATTTTTTCCTGCTACTGGAGAAGCAATGCCAAAGAGATCCTGGAAAGCTATCGTGACGGTAAGGATACTTCCGGTGTGCTGAATGATACGGAAAAATCGTATCGGAATTTTTGCAGTACCTATGATCTTCAGATCCCGGAAAAAGGGCTTGAAAGGCTGAAGAAGGAATGTGCGGAAGCGAAGGAAGAGAATCACTGGGGAGAATCTGAGACGGGTGCAGAGATGCCGGACTGGGCAGTTGCAGATGAGTATGAAGAGATTCGCAAGTATGTGGTAAAAAGACTTCTTCGTGACTGCAGCTATGAGACAGATACGGACAAGCTGAAGGACGGCCAGGATTTTGTGGAGACTTTTCTTTATGACACAAAGGAAGGCTACAGTATGCATTTTGCGGCGGCTGCAACGATGATGTTTCGTATGTTTGGCGTTCCGGCGCGTTATGTGGTGGGATATGTGGCACCACAGGAGCTTTTTTCGGAAAATGCCGACCAGACTTATACTGCCGTTCTGGAGGATGACAATGCGCATACCTGGGTGGAGATCTATCAGCCGTTTCTCGGATGGACTCCGGTGGAAGTGACACCGGGTATGGAAACAGAGTTTGTTGATCAGACAGAAGAGAAAGAGCAGAGTGACCGTGTTCCGGAGGAAGCGAAGACGGAGACGGAAGAGGAAGAAATCAGTGTATCCGGTTTTGCAGTCCGTATTGCCGGCTGGTTCACAGGACACCTTGCAGATATTCTGAAGTTATGCGCTGTACTGTGCTTGCTGATGCTTGTTATTGGAAGCGGAATAAAAATCCGTGCCGCACATAGGGCTCGTTACGGAGCAGGAGAAGATCCGGCAGAGGCAGTGAGGGCGATTTATCGCTATATCTGTCATATTCTGTACAAAAAGGGCATGTCGAAGGACTGCACGGCGGCAGATGGCGGAACGATTCGCTTTATCAGGGATTTCTGTCCTGTATTTACGGAGGAAGATGGCAACAGACTTCAGGAACTGATCCTGAGGGCAAGCTATGGAAATGAACCGGTGACTGAGGAGGAGCGTCTGTGGATGCGTCAGCTCTGCCGGCAGATAAAGCGGTCCGTACGTGGAAAAAAACGTTGACAAAGACCATGTCGGTTGCTATAATACCTGCATGAACAAAG
>OLPC01001873.1_pt1 | contig 16975 bp, 14 predicted proteins | sample 1672341 | NCBI WGS metagenome assembly OLPC01 (sample SAMEA3136673, study PRJEB25190) | human gut metagenome | reverse complement strand
ATTACGGAACTCCTGTACATCGACTGAACACACTGCTGCCGTGGATCGACCACATCAAAGAGATCGGATGTACTGCCTTATATATAGGGCCGCTTTTTGAAAGTGTCGGACATGGCTATGAGACAACCGATTACAAAAAACTGGATTCCCGTCTTGGAACCAACGAGGATCTGACAGCTTTTGTAAAAGTCTGCCACGAAAAAGGAATCAAAGTTATTTTTGACGGTGTATTCAACCATACCGGACGTGATTTTTTCGCCTTTAAAGATATCCAGAAAAACAGGGAGCATTCGCCATATCTTAACTGGTACTGCAATGTCAATTTCTATGGAAACAACGAATACAATGATGGATTTTCCTATGACAACTGGGGTGGATATAATCTGCTCGTCAAACTTAACCAGCGCAATCCGGATGTTCAGAATTATATCTGTGATGTGATCCGTTACTGGGTTTCTGAATTTGATGTAGATGGCATCCGTCTTGATGCTGCCGATGTCCTTGATTTTGATTTTATGCGTATGCTCCGTCGTACTGCCGAGGAAGTCAAGCCAGATTTCTGGCTGATGGGCGAGGTTATCCACGGTGATTACAGCCGCTGGGTAAACGGCGAGACGCTGCACAGTGTCACGAACTACGCGCTTCACAAGGCACTCTACAGCGGTCATAATGACCACAACTATTTTGAGATTGCCCATACGGTCAAATATTTACAGAATATGGGAAATCTCGATCTTTATAATTTTGTGGACAATCATGATGTCGAGCGAATTTATACAAAACTGTCCAATAAAGCGCACTTTACACCGGTTCATATTTTGCTCTATACTCTTCCGGGAGTTCCGAGTATTTATTATGGTTCCGAGTTCGGAATTGAGGGCCGCAAGGAGCGTTCTTCTGATGACAGTCTCCGCCCTGCCCTTTCACTTGATAATTATGAAACTGCTCTGGAAGACAATCCATGTACTGCCCTTATTGCAGCTCTCGGACAGATCAGACAGCACACACCTGCATTAAGTTACGGAAGCTATGCAGAACTGCACCTTACAAACCGTCAGTTTGCATTTGCACGTGATCTGAACGATGTGCGTGTCGTTGTAACAGTCAATAACGATGACAATGCTGCTTCCATGGATCTTCCTGCTGGAAACGCTGTGGAATACATCGGTGCACTGTCCGGTCAGAAAGTCGCTGTACAGGATGGCCGTATCAATGTAACTGTTCCGGCAAACAGTGGCGAGATCTGGGTACCTGCCGGCGATATGCCTGAGTATAAACCATTTAAGGTTGAGATTTCGGTGAAAGAGGAAACAGTGACAGATGAAGAATCCATACCGGCTGATTCTGAAGCACCATCCTCCGCCACAGAACCGGTTCATTTCGATCCGAACAAGTCGCCGGAAGACATGTCTGTTGCGAAATTACAGGCCGCCATCCTTGCCAAAATGGCAAACAACGGTCCGGTTAGCGATCAGATGAAGAAAACTGTCAATGAAAACATCTGGCATGATTCCCTTGTCAACTGGTTAAAGAGTTTCCGTTGATATTCTTTCCTTTTTGAGGCAATGCAAAAAAAAGAGCTGCGTACCACCGCGAGATCATAATCTCGTCAGGTACGACAGCTCTTATTTTATAATTTTACGCTCTGTTATGCACACTTCCTGTCAGTCTCTGTTTCATTTCTCCACTGAGCATGGTCACAAATACACTGACGACAAAAACTGCGATGCAGCGATCGAGATAATCGCTCAGGAACTGAACTACAAAAATGCTTCCGGTCAGGCCAAGTGGTGTATGTGAAAGAAGCTGCACTAAAATTGAAGATCCGGAAGAAGTAACTCCGCCAAACAGCACTGCGTTGATTACAGAACTTACCACCGTTCCCGGGACAGTGATCATTGCAGCTGCCGCCAGCACTTTTACTCTCTTTACGGACAGTTTGCGAAATACAAGACCACTCATAATACCGGTGATCATTCCTACCGGCGCAAAATACAGGGAATAAATATCGACTGTCATTCCCATGAAGATTCCGCTGATCAGATTTGGAAGCATACCAAACCATGGTCCAAGAAGTGCACCGGTCAGAATCGTACCAATGCTGTCCAGATAAACCGGAAGTTTCAGAAGAAGTGCGATCTGTCCTCCGGCAATATTAATTCCGACTGCCAGCGCTACCAGACAGATCTGATAGGCATTGATCTTGCTGCCGGCAGTATTTTTCTTTGTGTTATTTACGTTGTTCGCTTCCATGTTTGCGCTCATTTTTCTTCCCCTTTCACAGTTCATGCAGAAGTTTTAAGTCCTCGTCGTTCCATTTGCTGCCATCTTCTTTCTTAAGCACACGTACCATAAAGAAGCGGAAAAACTTCTCCGGATCCGTCTCTGTAAGAATATGACTGTTCGGTTCTTTTTTCCAGAAATCCATAGAGTCTACTACCGTCTGTCCACGACAGATACCATCGGTTGCAACGGCTGTAAAGCTGTCAAATCCACTACACATTGACCTGTCAATGAAATATGCCACTGCAAGTGGATCATTGATCACGCATCCGATGATGCCTTCCTGATCCCAGTGAAAATCCATATAAAATCCTGTGATCTTGCGGATGAACTCACCATTTTCTTTGTCGAGGCGGCACATATATTCCAGACGATTCGGTGTCAGCACGATTTCTCTGGTGACATCCAGACCAATCATATGAATGATATTGCCTTCTTTTTCAAAAAGATCATATACAATGGCAGCCGCATCCGGGTCACACCAGTAATTGTACTCCGCCACCGGTGAACAGTTTCCGTGACTTCTGAAATTGCCTCCCATAGACACCAGTTCTTCCACATTTCGGATAAGGTGTGGCTTCTTCGAAAATACTTTTGCAAGATTTGTCATCGGACCAAGAGCAATGATCGAGATCTTTTCTTTTTCCAGAATCTCTGTCAGAAAATCCACCGCACTCTGCTTTTCACACCCGCTGGAAACTTCCGGGAGAAAACTTTCCCCAAGTCCGTCCATGCCATGTGTATCACGTGCATCGATATATTCTTCCCGAAGTGGTGCATCTTCTCCGATATAGACCGGAATATCCAGTCTGTTTAACTGTTTGAGGACTTTTTTCGCATTGACTGCTCCCATATCAGAAGGTACATTTCCTGATACAGTCGTAATCGCCACAATCTCCAGCTCCGGAGAATTGACCGCAAGCATGATGGCAAGTGCGTCATCGATCCCCGGATCACAGTCTATAATAATTTTACGCATAAAAAAACTTCCAACCTTTCCCTTTTCTATGTAAAAATCCTCCACAGAAAAGGTATCAACGATCGGAAGATACCTGAATGACCTAGTTTTTTATACTGGGAGGGTTTCGAACCAGTTATTTAATTTCTATGAAACTTTCTGTAGTATAACAAAAGAATTCCCGAAATGCAAGTCTATTTTGTAAAACAATCCTGCATTCCGGGCATTTAGTTACTGTTCACAGATAGTATCCTGTGAACAGTAACAGCGTTTATTCTTATTCAAACAGTTTCTTTACCATCTCTGCATCAAATGTTACAGAAGATACATGATTGACTTCAATCTGATACAGTGCATTTGCTGCAATGTGCTCAGCCGCCTGTTCAAGATCACGGATACCGGTCGTATCGGCAAACTGCTCAATGACTGCATCCAGACCGTCCGATGCCACCACACACTCTTCCGCTTTCAGGCTCATTCGTTTCAGGACTTTCGGAAGAGCAAATTTCGAAAAGATCACTTTCTTTTCTTCTGCTGTGTAATCCGGAAGTTCAATAACCGCAAAACGGGACATTAACGGCGCACTGATCTGTGCCTTGTCATTTGCTGTGGCGATCGGATATACACCGACGGTCGGAACCATACATTCCATATAGTTGTCTGTAAATCCGAGATTGTCAAGAAGCGTCAGAAGGACATCGGCCGGGTTGCCGTTTCCTTTACCATTCGTCGCCTTGTCAAGCTCATTGATGATAAATACCAGATTTGACTCACCCGCCATAGAAAAAGCTTCCATGATGATACCCGGCTTTGCATTTGCATAAACACGGGAACTTCCTGTCAGCTGCTCTGGATCGTTGATAGAACTCATGTCAAGTGTTGTCCATGGAAGTTTCAGAATACGTGCCACAGCATAGGCGATCTGGGACTTACCGGTACCTGCCGGTCCTACGAGAAGCAGACCATATGCCGGAAGGGTGTGTGTACGGTTGATCTGGATGATCGTCTCAATGATTCTCTGTTTTACTTTTTCCATTCCATAGAGTTCTTCGTCGAGAATGCGGCGTGCCTCTACCGGATCAATGGATTCGAAATAATTGTTTTTCCACTGAATATTCATCATAATGGACAGAGCTCTCTGTGCATGTCTCCGCTCTTCCTGCGAAACTTCATGAGAGCGTGCCACTGCAAGGTTTCTTCTTGCCCAGAGGCGGATGTTGTCCGGCATGGTTCTTCCGGCACAGGTCATAAAGTCCGTAATACTCTGTATACTGGTGAGTTTCATATCGTCACCATCTTCATCTTCCTCATCGTTTTCCGGAAGTTCCGCCGGTGCATTACTTGCAAGAAGTCGTTCGATCATAAACTGCAGGAATCCATCCTCTGCTGAAAGCTTCGTTCCGCCTCCAAATGCTGTCTCACGAATCTTATAAACCGCATAGCCCCCTTCATTATTCTGTCCCGATAATCGTACACTGATATGATTTTCGCCAAGCCATTTTACGAGGCTCACAAAACGTGCATCAATCTTTAAGATATCTGCCGGAAACACGCCATCATCCTCTTTAAACTCGAAGGATGATTTCTGGTTTGGATTGGAAAATACACCACAGGAATGATGTTTCCACTGACGGTTTCTGTTCTCAATAACCAAAATCGGTTTTTCTGCTGAAGGTACTTTTTCATTGGACTGGAACGTCGTATAAGTACATTCCGGATCTTTCTTCTCCGTTTTTGTATTGCTGAAATCAAATACTGGCATAATAAACTGTTACTCCTCTTTTAGTATTTATAAAATTCACCTGCACATACATCATAGATGCCTCGCGGTGTAATACGAATCTCCGGAATGACCGGAAGCGCCATAAATGACAGTGTGATAAATGGTGCGATTCCATCCGGTACACCCATTTCATGGGCTTTTTCAATCATTCTTTTCAGTTTGATGTGACTATACCGGAAACCGGCATCACTCATCAGTCCCATTACCGGTAATTCCAGTGTATCAAAAACCTTATGGTCTGCAATAAGCGTATAGCCTCCCTGCGTACGGATCAGTTCCTGTACCGCAAGTGCCATATCCTGATCATTGTCACCTATCACGATAATGTTGTGAGAATCATGTGAAACACTGGACGCAATCGCTCCGCCGCGGATTCCAAAGCCACTTACAATACCCACTCCCGTTTTACCGGTTGCTTTGTGACGCTCGATCACCGCAATTTTCTGATAATCCTCATCTGCCCGGAACACACCCGGTCCGTCAAATAGCTGTACTCTTTTACGGACAGTTGTAATCTCACCTTCCTGCATTTCAATTACATAAAAACTTCCGTCTGGTGATTCCAGTGTCAGATCATCTACTGTAAAGTTTCCGACATGAACTGTATTTTTTAATTCAGCCGGACATTCTCTTATCGTAATCTCGCTGTCCTGATCGATTCTCTGTCCGTTATAATAGACATCATAAATTGTCATATTTTCAATATCATCCAGAACCAGAAGATCCGCCTGATATCCTGTTGCAACTGCACCAAGTCTTCTGAGTCCATAACATTTCGCAGAATTGATCGTGGCCATGCAAATAGCATCGATCGGATCCATGCCGAGCTTTATTGCCTTACGTACATTATGATCGATATGTCCTTCTTGTTCAATATCTTCGATATGTTTATCATCGGTACAGAAGCAGAAGCCTTCTCCGTTCATCTGATGCCTGACAATGCCGGATACAATTGCCTTGAGGTTTCTCGCCGCACTGCCTTCACGGATATGTACCGTCATTCCACAGCGCCGCTCCTGCATTGCATAGTCAAAATCCGAACACTCATGATCTGTCGTGATTCCAGCCATCACATAAGCCTGCAAATCCGCTTCAGCCAGAAACGGTGCATGCCCGTCTCTCACCCTTTCTCTGAACAGATCCAGTTTGCTGTGCATGGCTTCATCAGCATTCACTACAGATATATAGTCCATTACTTCTCCCAGTCCCAGTATTCTTCTGTTGTTAAGATACGGTACCATATCCTGTGCAGTAATGGTACATCCATTGTCGTCAATTGCAGTTGCCGGTACACACGACGGCATCATCACAAATACATTTGCCTCTACATCTTCTGTCTGATTCAGGATATAATCAATACCCTTTAAACCGGACACATTTGCAGATTCATGCGGATCCACAATAAACGTCGTTGTCCCATGGCGGGCAGCCACTGTTACAAGCTCTGCCGGTGTCACAAGAGTTGATTCCAGATGCAGATGACTGTCGATCAGTCCCGGACAGACGTACCTGCCTTCCAGATCAATTTCTCTTTTTCCTTCGTAACTTCCGATTCCTGAAATCAGACCATCTTCTATCGCAATGTCCCCTTTCAGGATCTCTCTGGTAAAAACATTCACAATACGGGCATTTTTCAGTACAAGTTCTGCTTTTTCCAGTCCACGGGTAACTTCTGAACATTTTTGATACTTCTGTAACTTCATAAGCCCACTCTCCTTTTATTCTGCTTTACCTTGTTTTTAAATTCTGTCAGTGCTTCATGCACCTGATTTCTCAATCCAGCTTAATGCCTGCCAGCGCCTGTGCAAATGCATTATTTACCGGCTCTGCCGCCTCTTTTTGCTGCTTTTTCAAATATTTCTGCACGTCTCTTTTATTTACGCCTGCGCCTTCTTTTGCACGTCTTGCCTGGAAGGAAGAAAGCTTTTCTTTATAGCCGCATGCACATACGAAAGTTTCTTCTTTTCCTTTGACCAGCATCTCCATACGTTTGTGGCACTTCGGACAGCGCGCATTGGTCGTACGGGAAATAGTCTCTCTGTATCCACATTCTCTGTCCTGGCATACCAGCATCTTACTGTTTTTACCATTTACTGCAAGAAGACGTTTTCCACAGTTCGGACAGATTTTATTTGTCAGATTGTCGTGACGGAATGTACCTGTTCCTGTCTTTATCTCACCAACAATTTCTTCCGTATATTCCCGGATTCCGTCAAGAAATACTTTTTGCTTCAGCTTTCCCTTTGAAATATCAGAAAGTTTCTTTTCCCAGTCTGCTGTCAGCTCCGGTTTCTTCAAGTCTTCCGGTACCAGTTCCAGAAGCTGTTTTGCCTTCGATGTCAGATAAATCTCATTTCCACGTTTTTCCATAAGGAATGTGTGAAATAGTTTCTCAATGATATCGGCTCTTGTGGCAACAGTACCAAGTCCGCCGGTCTCTCCCAGCGTCTTTGCCGCCTGTGAGTCTTTCGTCGACATATATTTTACCGGATTTTCCATCGCAGCAAGAAGTGTTGCCTCGGTAAAATGTGCCGGTGGTTTTGTCTTGCCGTTAGTGAGCCTTACACTGTCTATATGGATTTTTTCTCCTTGACGGAACACAGGAAGTTTCTGATCTTTCAGTGCATTGTCCTCCGTATCTTCTTCCTGCATGCCCTCCTCATAGACAGCTTTCCATCCGGCTCTTATAACTGTTTTTCCGTTTGCTGCAAAAGTCTGTCCTGCTGCCTTTGCTTCAAGAGAAGTCTGCTCATATTCAAATGCAGGATAAAGCACACTCAAGAACCGACGCACGACCATATCATATATTTTGCGTTCTTCGTTCGTCATATGATCGAGCTGTACAAACTGTTCCGTCGGAATGATTGCATGATGGTCACTGACCTTTTTATCATCCACAAAGCCTCCGTTTGTCTGAATCGGTTTGCTGATCAGTACTCCGGCAAGCTTTCTGTACGGGCCTGTTCCACAGGCTTTCAGACGTTCTTTAATCGTCGGTACAACATCCTTTCCGATATAACGTGAATCCGTTCGCGGATATGTAAGTACCTTATGATTTTCATAAAGCCGCTGCATAATATTCAGAGTTTCTTTTGCGGAAAATCCGTATTTCTGATTTGCCTCTCTCTGAAGCGTCGTCAGATCATACAGACCTGGTGCATATGTTTTCTTCGGTTTCTTTGCTACAGAGGTGATTTCCAGTACACCGTCTGAAATATTTTTGCGTATGTCTTCTGCACGGTCTTTCTGGAATGTACGGTAACTGCCACTTCTGGTGTCTTTCCATGTCCACTGTATGCCACCCGCCTGCAGAGTAACACCATAATATTCTTCCGGCTGGAATTTACGGATCTCCTCTTCTCTTCTTGCAATGATCGCCAGTGTCGGTGTCTGCACTCTTCCGCAGGAAAGCTGGGCATTGTGCCTGCATGTCAGCGCTCTCGTGCCATTGATACCAACCAGCCAGTCAGCTTCTGCTCTGGCTACCGCTGCGCGATAAAGATTATCATATTCTCTGCCGTCTTTCAGATTATGGAACCCATCACGGATTGCCTTATCTGTCACAGAGGAGATCCAGAGACGACGGATCGGTTTGCGGCATCCGGATTTATCCAGAATCCAGCGCGCCACAAGCTCACCTTCTCTGCCAGCATCTGTAGCAATAATGATATCCCCGATATCCTTTCGAAACAGTTGAGCTTTAACTGCCTGATATTGTTTGGAGGTCTGACGGATGACCACAAGTTTCATCTTCTCCGGCATCATCGGCAGAGTCTCCATATCCCATTTCACATATTTCTTATCATATTCCTCAGGATCTGCAAGCGTCACAAGATGTCCAAGTGCCCATGTCACCACGTATTCTTTTCCCTCCAGGATTCCGTTTCCCTTCTGGTTACAGTGGAGAACTCTCGCAATATCCCGTGCTACAGATGGTTTCTCCGCAATTACCAATGACTTCATAGATGTTCCTCTTTCTCAAGTTGATATTTTCTGAATTTTCTTTGATGTGAGTATAACATATCCCAACAAAAAAAGGAAGATAAGCACTCAATGATAATAAATGCCTGAAATATTTGTAAATTTCTGTCGGTCATGCTATGATAAACAGGAACATAAGGGAGGAAATTATGTATTATTTTATCGTAAATCCTAATTCCCACTCCGGAAAAGGTGCCCTGATCTGGCAAGGACTCGAAGGCATCTTAAATGAGCGAAATGTTGAATATAAAATATTTTTTACAGAATACAGAGGACATGCCGTTCTTCTGTCTGAGTCCATTACTTCCGATGCTGCCCCGGAAAACCCGGTAACCCTCATTGCAGTCGGAGGAGACGGCACGATTCAGGAAGTATTAAGCGGCGTACACGATCTGTCATATATTACTTTCGGCTATATCCCTACCGGATCCGGAAATGATTTCTGCCGCGGAATGAAACTTCCAACAGAACCCACCGAGGCACTTAATCTGATTCTTTCCGACTGCCGGCCTCATCCGATGGATGTTCCGATACTCACCTGCAGTACGGGAAGCAGCCACTTTGCGATAAGCTGCGGAATCGGCTTCGATGCCGGAGTATGCCATGAAGTCAGTGTCACACCGATGAAAAAAGTTCTTAACCGTATCGGACTCGGAAAGCTGGTCTATCTTTTTGTTGCATTAAAACAGCTTCTTTTTCTGAAACCATCTCCTATGACACTTATCATGGACGATGACAACGTGCAGCAATTTTCCAAAGTATATTTTACTGCGGTCATGAATCAGAAATACGAAGGCGGTGGATTTAAATTTTGTCCCAATGCCAGTCCGTCTGACGGATATCTCGATGTCATCGTAGTCGATGGCTTAAGCAAGCCCAAAGTCCTGTGTTGTCTTCCGACAGCATTTTTCGGAAAACACACGATTTTTCATGGTATCCACATTTTCCGCTGTAAAAAAATAGATATCCACAGTGATCTCGCACTGCCGGTGCACAAAGACGGAGAATCCGCCGGAATCCTGAAAGATTTTTCCGTATCCATCGGCTCCAGGCAGGTGCGCATGATCTCATAATTTCCTATTACATAAAAAACTTCTGCCGGTCACTCAGCAGAAGTTTTATTTTGATTTTAGTTAAATCCGTAGAATTTCTGACATATTTTATACGCAGCCACAAACATCTTACGTCCGCCTCTTCCCGGCAGATTTGCCGCACGGCCGAGGATGCTGTAACGCAGTTTGTGATAGAGCCACAGATCCTGCTCACGAATATAATCCAGCAGTTCTTTTTTCTTATCGAGAGCTTCCTGTGTGCCGGCACGAACCAGCATAATAGAAGAAACTGTCGTGATGATATCCAGATAACTCAGCATATATTTCTTTACGTGTTTGTTGTCAAACTGACAGTTATGGAAAATATCTGCCATCAGTTTATTTACTCTGATCTGTTGGTCGATTCTTTTTATCATTACCTTTTCGTTTACAGACTGGTCATCTCTTCCGATAAAGTAACGATAAAAATTCACATCCAGATAATACATTTTCTTCACAAACGGAAGCGGCTCAAACGCAAAGATGTTGTCCACATAGAATGTATGCTTCGGAAGTTCCATTCCACATTCATGCAGAAGTTTGGTACGGTAAATGATCGAATGCATCAAAAGGTATTTTCCCTTCGACATATGCACGCTGTCCCATCCGAACATCTCATTTACCGGAAGACAATGACGGTACTGCATAACTTTCTTGCGGGCTGCCCCCTGCTTCTCATAAACAAAATTGCTGATCAGCATATCTACTGTCTCCGGTCCACGCACGAGTTCTCCCAGTGTATGAAGAATCTTTGCATAAGCTTCTTCATTTACCCAGTCATCGCTGTCTACAACCTTGAAATAAAGACCTGTAGCATTACGGATGCCGGCATTAACAGCTTCTCCGTGTCCGCCGTTTTCCTGATGAACTGCCTTTATGATCGTCGGATATTTCTCTGCGTATGCATCTGCGATCTCTGCAGTACGGTCAGAAGATCCGTCATTTACTACAAGAATCTCCACATCTTCTCCACCCTTTAAAAGAGACTCGATACATTTTTCCATATATGCTTCTGAATTATAACAGGGAATTGCAATACTCAGTAATTTCATTTTCCTGATTTCTCCTTCATGTATTTTATATACGCTCTGAAAGCAGACGGTATCGCATACTGCTTTTCAGACTGTTTCTTTTCTGTAAAAATAAACGATGATTCCTTCCGTTCTTCCAGCGAAGACACACGGATACGGTAACCGGTCATTCTCCATTCTATGTGAGAAAAAACATGCTTCGCCTCAGGCAGTACTTCGATATGAAGCGGCTCCAGATTCATCTCTTTTACCTTCTGAAGTGCTTCATCCATACTCAGATGACCTTCGACATTCGGCAGTTCATAAAGCCCTGCAAGCAGCCCTTCCTGTGGTCGTTTGCGAATTGCAGTGCACTCTCCGTCCTGAATCACAAGAACCGTTTTGTTTTCGATGGTTCGCTTTTTCTTTGGTGCTTTTACCGGAAGTTCATCAACTGTCCCGTGATGATATGCCCTGCAAAATTCCGCAACCGGGCATTCCGTACATCTCGCCGGTCCGTTGGGTACGCACACCACTGCTCCGAGTTCCATCAGTGCCTGATTAAAATCTCCCGGTGCTTCTTTCGGCATAATCCCCAGCAGTTTCTCTTCGACCTGACTGCGAACAGATTGTTTCATGATATCCTGACGGTCTTCGGTGATTCTCGAAAAAACACGAAGGACATTTCCATCGACTGCTGGAACCGGAATATCATAAGCGATCGATGCAATCGCGCCTGCGGTGTAACTGCCGATTCCCTTTAAGGCGAGCAGCTCATCATAAGATGCCGGCAAAACACCTCCGTATTCTGCGACAACGACCTGCGCTGCGCTCTGCATATTCCTTACTCGATTATAATATCCAAGTCCCTCCCACAGCTTCATAAGCTTCTCTTCGGGATACTCTGCAAGAGCCTTCACATCCGGGAGTTCTCCGATAAAACGGAGAAAATACGGCTTTACAGCTTCTACTCTGGTCTGCTGAAGCATAATCTCCGACACCCAAGTATAATAAGCATTCTTCTGATCTCTCCACGGAAGGATCCGTTTATTTTGTCTGTACCAGCTTATAAGCGGCTGTACAATCTCATTTAGCATAAAATCCTCCGGATTTGATGGAATATTGTTACTGTAAACAATGCCAGATTATTTTTCAATACTGCTTAAGTATAACATAAATCCTGCCAAAAGACAGTTGATTTTTTTTATTATAACAGATAGAATATCAGACATGGTAACATAAATAACACTTCAGATGAATTTATCGAAAGGATTTGTACTATGGACAGTATCATTTTTGACGTAGACGGTACTTTGTGGGACTCTACAGATGTCGTTGCAAAAGCCTGGAACAATTATTTACAACAAGAAGAACATATGAATATCACTTTTACAGCAGACCAGCTCAAGACTCTCTTCGGAAAGCCTCTGGCAGAAATTGCTGCCCTGATTTTTCCTGAACATCCTGTGGATGTGCAATCTCGCCTGATTGATGGCTGTTGTGAAGCAGAGCACGCATTACTTCATATTACCGGTGCTCCTCTGTACGAGGATCTGGAAAAAGCTCTGCAGATTCTGTCCACAAAATATCCTCTTTATATTGTCAGCAACAGCCAATGTGGTTATATTGAGCTTTTCCTTGAAAAAAACGGTTTCGGCAAATATTTCCGGGGACATCTCTGCAATGGAGATACCGGACTCGATAAAGGTTCCAATATCCGTCAGATTGCTGACCAGAATGGTTTAAAATCCCCTGTCTATATTGGAGATACCATGGGGGACTTCGAAGCATGCCGTAAAGCCGGAGTTCCTTTTATTCTTGCCGAGTATGGTTTCGGAAAAGTACCAGAACCAGATATGCGAATCAGCAAACCGATGGATCTCGTTACACTGTTTTGCTGATACTCAGACATCCGTGATTGTTTACACTTACACATAATGCAAAAAGAGCATGGAAGATTCGATTTCGATTTCTTCCATGCTCTTCTTTTGTGTAAGCATCAATTTATTTTTAGATTTTCTGTAATTATTTTTTCTTAGCACATTTGGTTTTCAGATAGAATACCAGCCATGCAAGAATTGCAAGCAGTACAACGATATAAGCAACCTCTGCTGCAAGACTTGTCGTATAGCTGTCTATAAGAGTTGCAATGCCGATCAGAAGCAGGGCAACACCTGATCCCCATGTCATTTTTTTCTCATCGTATTTTTCTTTGCGAAGCTTTGCATTGCCGCCTTTCAACAGGATGTCTCCATGTCCTGTCAGAAGCATGACTCCGGCAATTAATGCTATCACGGCCAAAATGAGGCCAAAAGATTTATCCATCATAATTATTCTTTCTCCTGTGTTTTAATAGAAGCATACGATCGGCACATCATACTGTATCAGATCATACAGAACACCCGCATTTTCCGGTGGCATGTTGATACAGCCGTGCGAACCGTCTGTCAGGTAAATATCACCGCCGAACTCATCTCTCCATGAAGCATCATGGAATCCGATTCCGCCATCAAACGGCATCCAGTATTCAACCTTTGATTCGTACTCGTAAGTACCGTCTGCTTTCATTGTTCCTCTGAGTACATCCGGGCTCTTCTTATAATAGAGCGTAAAGATACCGGCATGTGTCTGGCGATCTGCGTAACTCATATTACCGGAAACGAAATCAGATTCAAAAATATCTGCACCGTTCTGATAATAGTACATATGCTGTTCACTTAAATCAACTTCGATATAAGTGTTACCGAGATCATTTACTCCGTAGGCATTTGCTGTCTGTGAGAAAACCGGCTCTCTCGTCGTCTGCGTACCGGACTGAATCTCCTTACTCAGCTGCGCTGTCTCCGCACTCTGGTCAATCTTCCATCCGTATACGGAACTGGATACATAAACGGTTCTGCCGCTTGTCGTCTGGAATTCTCTCTCCGTACCGACTGTATCATAAGTTGCTGCAAGCTGTGCCACGTAATCAGCCACATGCTGCTGGAAAGAATTGTCATCCCATACAAGCTGGCCCTTCTCGTCAAACTGCAGCCAGTCTTTGATGGTATTGCCATCGAGCGTTTCTGTACGGTCACCAAAAGTATAAGTAATACTTGCTCTCGTGTAGTTATTGCATGCTTCCAGAGCAGACTGCAGTGCCTGATCATTCTGTGTAACATCAGCACTTACGTATGCTTCCGGTGTATCCGCAAAATTAACACTTGTCTGACCGGCCGCAACAGCTGCATCCAATACCTGATATGCCTGTTTGATATTAAGCTTGCTTCCTTCTGTCTCTGGAACGATCACAAACTGTCCATCCTGAAATGCCACATATGCATTCTCAGGTGCTGTCTGATTCTCTGCCTGTGCACAGTTCAGTGATTTGAGCTGTTCCTGAAGCCTGGTCTTATTGTATCCTGTATTCTCAGAAACAGTATAGCTCTTCTGCTCATACATGCCTTTGATCCATTCATACGGCTTCTGCTGTTTCAAAAGATTCAGCACTTCTCCGGTAGAAAGATACTGGTAATCGATCTGATTCCCGGCAATTGTCTGCGGATCCAATCCTCTCGAAGAAACCTCGATAGAATAGTCTTGAAATTTCTGCCTGAACAGATTTTCTACTTCATATGCTGTCATCTGTGAACAGTTCACACCATTGATCCATGTGCCTTCAAAAAATCTGTCGGAAAAATAATAGCTTGCCGCTGCATAGGCACAGCCACCAACCACAAGCACCATCAGAAGCAGAAGACCAAAGATACGCCCACCTTTGTGTTTCTTTTTGCTTCCTTTCTTTTTCTGTACCGGCTGTTCATCCATATCATCTACCGGAACATACACGACCGGACCGGGACGTGCCGATTTATGTCTTGCGGGATGAGGTCTCTCCTCATACACTTCTTCAGCCTCATCATACGGTTCTGTATCTTCTATGGATTCTTCGTCATCCTCAGTAAATTCTTCACTACCATCAGAATTCTCCTCGTCCGGCTCTGTATCTTCATATTCTTCACTTGAATCATCATACTCGCCCAGATCATCCAACCCTTCATCGTCGTCCGGTGGATCTGTCAGTCTGTCCATAACCGCATCAATATGTTCTTCCATATCTGTACGCTCATCCGGTGCCCCTTCACCGTCAGATAATCTATCCTTAATTTCTTTGTTACTCATTTATTATACTCTCCTGAATATCAATACCTGCGTCCAACCATCCAAATCCTAACATTTTAAGATGATTTTCCTGTAACGTTTCCATTATAACATACTTCTGTATTTTTGCATCTTAAATTATCTCTTTTTTTATGAAATGTCAAATTTCTGTCACCGACATTCAAAGCGCGGGATACATTTCTGCAGCCCGCGCTTCAAATACTCAATTATTTTGTAACTTTTATGACAGTTCTGTATACCGCCCTTCCTGTTTTTACTGTAATCACAGCACTTCCTGTTCTTATTCCTTTTACTCTGCCCCTTGCATCTACAGTTACAAGTACTTTTACTTTTACTGCTCTTCTGTTTGTGCTTCTCTGAGCTGTAAGTCTGATGTCTCCGTTTTCCTGTCCCTGTGCAAATACGGTTGCTTTTTTAGTTACAATATATTTACTCCATTTATGTTTACCGGTTGCCGGAATATCTGAAAGCATACTGTTTCATCGTATTCCATATGAAGTCTGACGCTCTCATCCGGATTAAGTTCCAGAGTAAATTTATCTTCATTTACATCAATCTTATAACTATAATGCTGTACTTCGCCGGAAATATCAATATAAGCAAGTTCTACTACTGCTGTTCCTAATCTATTTGCCCGAATATTCCAGCCATCTTCCATCGGCTCAACTATCAGGACCGGTGTTTCGTCCTCTTCTTCCCATGAATTTTCAATGGATACGTCTGTTACTTCAAAAGGAACATTATCACCTTTCCAATGATCCTTATTTTCTACATAACAGATGTAGTCATGTCTAATCCAGTGATTTTAAGAACGCTGTTATTCTCAGCAGTTTCTGACCAGAAAATCATATTATCCGGCAGGTCTGTCATTGTAGTAAACTCATCTTCTCTGCTGCCTCATCCTGTACGGTTTCTGCCTCTTCTGCTGCAAAAATTTCTTCTTCATTTTCTGATGTTTCCTGCTGTACCTGCACATCCATCTCATTCGCAAGTACCGTAAAGGAATTGCCACTTAGGGTTACTGTTGCCGTCAGCAGCCATGCCATCATTTATCGTCCTTTTGGTTTCATTCGCCTTCTTCCTTCTTTTTCTGACTACTTTTATTTTTCTCAGAATATATAGTACAAGTATAAAGAAGGCACGAAAAAACAGCGATTCTTTTCCATATCGTAGAATATTTTTTGTGACTTTTCACCAGTTTTCCGCTTTAAAATTAGGTAAAAAAGTCCCCGGACAATTTTGGCAATCACCATAACCATCCGGGGATTTCATTATTTACTTATATTCAGATTAGTTTCAGTCTTTATTTTTCAATCAGAAGACTTTCTCCTGTCATGTCTGCCGGCTGTTCCATTCCCATAAGCTGGATCAGTGTAGGAATGATGTCTGCAAGGCATCCGTTCTCTCTTAAGGTGTATTTCGGATCTGCATTTACGAGGATGAACGGAACCGGGTTTGTTGTATGAGCGGTCCATGGTTCGCCTGTCTCATAATCGATCAGCTGCTCTGCGTTACCGTGGTCAGCACAAATGAACATCTGTCCGTCAACTTCTTTGAGGGCTTCTACTGCTTTGCCCACACAACCGTCAACAGTCTCGATTGCTTTTACTGCTGCAGCCTGTACACCGGTATGACCAACCATATCCGGGTTTGCAAAGTTGATGATGATCACATCATATTTGTCAGATTTGATCGCATCTACAAGTTT
>OLPC01001863.1_pt1 | contig 17053 bp, 11 predicted proteins | sample 1672341 | NCBI WGS metagenome assembly OLPC01 (sample SAMEA3136673, study PRJEB25190) | human gut metagenome | reverse complement strand
TCCGCTTGAAGGGTTACGATCATGAGATCGTGGATCAGTCCACCAAGCTCATCGTCGATACCGCGCAGAAGACGGGTGCAAAGGTGTCCGGTCCTATTCCGCTGCCGACGGAGCGCAACATGTATTGCGTCGTCAAGGGCCCGCACGTCGACAAGGATTCCCGCGAGCAGTTCGAGATGCGCACTCACAAGCGCCTCATCGACATCCTGGAGCCGACCCCGAACACGGTCGATTCCCTGATGCGTCTCGATCTCCCGGCCGGCGTCGACATCGAGATCAAGCTGTAAGGGGGCTCTTTTAAATGATTAATGCAATCTTTGGCAAGAAGATCGGCATGACGCAGATCTTCGCTGAGAACGAAACCGTCGTTCCCGTTACCGTTATCCAGGCTGAGCCGAACAAGGTCTGCCAGGTGAAGACGAAGGCTACGGACGGTTACGAAGCTGTTCAGTTGGGCTTCGGCGCAATCAAGCCGAAGAAGGTCAACAAGCCGATGGCGGGCCATTTCGAGAAGCTCGGCACCGAGCCTGTTCGTTACCTGCGCGAGGTTCGCGTCGAGGACGCGAGCGAGTACAAGACGGGCGACCTGCAGACCGTCGCGGCATTTGCCGACGTGAAGAAGGTTGACGTCACCGGCACTTCCAAAGGCAAGGGCTTCGCGGGCGTCATCAAGCGCTACGGCTTTGCCGGCGGCCCTGGCGGACACGGCGCGCACTTCCATCGCGCCCCTGGTTCGGTTGGCCAGTGCGCAACCCCGTCCCGCGTCTTCAAGGGCGTTCGCATGCCGGGTCACATGGGCTGCGATACGGTGACCGTCCGCAACCTCGAGGTCGTTCGCATTGATGAGGAACAGAACCTCATCCTCGTCAAGGGTGGTATCCCGGGCGGCAAGAACGGCATCGTGCGCGTGCGCATGGCGTAGTTAGTAACGAAGATTAGGAGCTGCATTACATATGGCAACGATTGATATCAAGGACGCGAAGGGTGAGAAGACCGGCACTGCCGAGCTCAATCCTTCCGTGTTCGGCATCGAGCCGAACGTCCCGGTCATGCACCTTGCGGTCCGCGCGCAGCGCGCTTCGTGGCGCCAGGGCACGCATGACACCAAGACCCGCGGCGAGGTTCGTGGCGGCGGCAAGAAGCCGTGGCGCCAGAAGGGCACCGGCCGCGCTCGTCAGGGCACCATCCGCGCACCTCAATGGGCTGGCGGCGGCACCGTGTTCGGTCCGCACCCCCGCTCCTACGAGATGAAGGTGAACAAGAAGGAGATCAAGCTCGCGATGCGCTCTGCGCTTTCCGCGAAGCTCGCCGACAACCAGCTCATGGTCGTCGCTGATTGGAACTTCGAGAAGCCCTGCACCAAGGACGCCGTTGCTGCCCTGAAGGCGCTCGGCATCGAGGGTCGCGCGACGCTCGTGATCGGCAACGAAGACATCAACACCTACAAGTCCTTCCGCAACATCCCGACCGTCACCATCGTCCCGGTGTGCATGATCAACACCTACGACTTCTTGGATAACAAGACGCTCGTGCTGACTGAGTCCACCCTGGCCCGCATCGAGGAGGTGCTTGCATAAATGAAGGATCCTCGCGAGGTTATCATCCGCCCCGTCATCACGGAGCACAGCTACGACATGATGGAGAAGAACACCTACACCTTCGAGGTCGCCAAGACCTCCAACAAGGTTGAGATCCGTCAGGCAGTTGAGGCCATCTTCAACGTGACGGTGACCAAGGTGAACACCCTGAACGTGAAGTCCAAGCCGAAGCGCATGCGCGGTGCGGCTGGCCGTACCCGTACGTGGAAGAAGGCCATGGTCACGCTCAAGGAAGGCGATTCCATCGAGCTGTTCAACGCCTAGAGTCCTATCTCTGAGCGTCTGACGCCTGCTAGTAAGCCCCAGGTTATTTGACCTGGGGCTTTTTCTATCTCGAGGCTCGTTATTCTTTGCTCTTGAGCAACCTCGATCGCGTTTAACGGTGAGGTTTCGCTATAATGGGACAAACGACGATAGTTCGAGGAGTCCGCATGGCGTTTATCGAGTTCCGCGATGTCCGTAAAATCTATCAGATGGGCGAGGTTGAGGTCGCCGCCGTCGACGGTATGTCGTTCACCGTCGAGAAAGGCGAGTTCGTCGTCGTGGTTGGTCCATCGGGCTCGGGCAAGACCACGCTTTTGAACATGCTCGGCGGCATGGATTCCTGCACGTCGGGCACGATTATGCTCGACGGGCGCGAGGTGAGCGCGTTCGACGAGAAGGAGCTTACGTATTACCGCCGTTACGACATCGGCTTCGTGTTCCAGTTTTACAACCTCGTGCAGAACCTGACGGCGCTCGAGAACGTTGAGCTCGCAAGCCAGATTTGCACCGACCCCCTCGATGCCGCTGAGGTGCTTGCCGAAGTAGGCCTCTCTCATCGCATGGACAACTTCCCCTCGCAGCTTTCGGGCGGCGAGCAGCAACGCGTCGCGATTGCACGCGCGCTCGCAAAGAATCCGAAGGTGCTTTTGGCCGACGAGCCCACAGGCGCCCTCGACTACAAGACGGGCAAAGCTATCCTCAAGCTTTTGCAGGACACGTGCGCGAACACGGGTAAGACCGTTGTGCTCATCACGCACAACTCCGCGTTCACCGACATCGCCGACCGCGTGATCCATATTCGCGAGGGCAAGGTTGCCGCTGTGGAGCAAAACGCCCACCCCGCCTCCGCTGAAACGATTGAGTGGTAGCCAATGGCAGGGGCATTCCGCAAAGAAGTAGTCCGATCGATCACCCATTCGCTTGGGCGCTTCCTCGCTATTGCCATCATCGCGGCGCTCGGGTGCGGTTTCTATGCGGGCTTGCGCCTCACCGGCCCCGACATGCGTCTTGCGGGCGATACATATTACGACGCGACCAACCTGTGCGATCTGCGCGTTGTCTCATCGCTCGGGTTCACCGACGACCAGATCGAAGAGATTTCCCAGGTCGAAGGTGTAAGCGGCGTCATGCCCGCCTACGAGTCCGACGTCATCGCGCAGATTGACGGCGTGCAGTACACAACGCGAATCCATTCCCTCAGCGTTGATAAGGCTCGGGCGAGCGAATGCGACGATGGGCTGAATGTCGAATCCGAGGATTCGAACTATATCAACCGACCCATCCTGGTCGAAGGGTCGTGGCCCGAATCGAATGACGAGTGCCTTTTGTCCGCTGACACGGTGTGGTCGACCGAGGTGAGCGTCGGCGATAAGGTCCTGCTTGCGGAGGGGACCTCCGACCTCGACGATACCTTCGCCGTCCACGAGTACACGGTCTCGGGTTTCGTTCGCTCTTCGTATTACACGTGTTCGACCTCGGTGGGGTCAACGTCTCTCGGGTCGGGGCAGCTCGCAACCTTCGCTTATGTTCCCGAAGGCGCCTTCGCGAAGGATTTCCCCTATACCGAGGCGTTCGTCACCGTCGCTGGCGCTCGCGAGACGCAGTGGGCGACCGACAACTACCAATCGCTCGTTGATGCGACGGCATCGCGCATCAACGGCATCTCTGATAATCTTCTGGCCTCGCGTCTCGACGGTATTCGGGCCGATGCACAGGCGGAACTTGACGAGAGCCGTGCCGACTTCGAGGCCGAGCGAGCCGATGCGCTCCAGAAGCTCGACGATGCGCAGGCGGAACTTGACGATGCGCAGGCGGAACTTGACGATGCGGCCGCGAAGCTCGCGAGCTCGCAGGCGACCCTCGACTCGAGCGCTCGCGATCTTGCAAGCGGACAGGCGCAGGTCGATAGCGGACGGGCGGAACTTGAAGCTCAGCGCGCGGCTGCCGAGGAGCAGTTTGCGGCAGCCAAGGCCCAGCTCGACGCCGCCCAGGCAAGCTATGACGCCGCCATGGCACAGCGTGCTCAGCTCGTCGAGCAGCTTGCTCAAGCGCAGGCGATGGGCGCGTACGATGTCGTGGCGCAGCTCGAAGCAGCCATCGCGCAAATCGACGCGCAGACCGCGGGCGTTCCCGAGCAGATTGCGCAGGGGCGTGCCCAGCTTGCTGAGCAGCGCTCTCAGGCGCAGGCGAGCATGGACGCCGCTGAGGGCCAGCTTGCAAGCTCGCAGGCGACCATCGACAGCGGTCGCGCCCAGCTGGAATCGGGACGTCGGCAGCTTGCGTCGGGACGCTCCGAATACGAGGACGGCCTCGCACAATACGAAGAGGGCGCAAACGAGCTGTCCGCCCAGCGTGCGGATGCCGAGGAGCAGTTCGCCGACGCCGAGGCGAAGCTCGCCGATGCCCAGGCCGACGTAGATGCGATCGCGGATACCGAGGGCGAGGTGTACGTGCTTGACCTCACGAAGAATATCGGCGCCGAGAGCTTCAAGTCGGACGCGGGTCGCATTGATCAGATTGCGCAGGTCTTCCCGTTTCTGTTCTTCCTCGTGGCGGCGCTTGTCTCGCTTACCACCATGACGCGCATGGTGGAGGAGGAGCGCGTGCTTATCGGCACGTTCAAGGCGCTCGGCTACAGCAAGGCGCGCATAACCTCGAAGTACCTCATCTACGCCATCGTGGCGAGCGGAGTCGGCGCGATCATCGGTATCGTCGCGCTCTCGAAGTTCTTGCCCTGGTTCATCATGGGTGCCTATGCGATCATCTACGCCGTTCCGTGTCGCCCCTGCCCGATCGACCCCGCCATGACCGCCGCCGCCGCGGGGCTCGGCGTGGGAATCACCGTAATTGCGACTTGGTTCGCTGCCGCCTCGACGCTGCGCGAGCGTCCAGCGTTCCTCATGTTGCCGCGTGCCCCCAAGGCGGGCAAGCGCATTCTGCTCGAGCGTATCCGCCCCGTGTGGCGTCGCCTGTCGTTCTCCTGGAAGGTCACTTCGCGTAATCTCTTCCGCTACAAGCGTCGCTTTATCATGGCAATCGTGGGCATCGCTGGCTGCACGGCGCTCCTGCTCACAGGCCTGGGGCTGCAGAACGCCATCAACGACATCATCGACAAGCAGTACGGCGAGCTCTATCACTACAACACTATTGTCCGCATGGCCTCCGATTCTACGGATGATGAGAAAAGCCAGGTAGAGCAACGGGTTGAAGAAGATGCATTGGGAGAATACGCCTGGCTTGCCACCGCGAACAAGCAAGCGCAGTCGATCTCGGACGACGAGGGTGCCGACGTGAGCCAGCACCGCGTCGATATCGTTGTGCCCGAGAATCCAGACACCCTCTCCGATTTCAACACCTTACGCACGCGTGAGGGGCACGAGGAGCTTGCGCTCTCAGACGAGGGCGTGCTCGTGAGCGAAAAGCTCGCGATGGAGCTCTCCCTTACGGTGGGCAGCACGTTTTCCATCTTCGACGAGGATGCTGTGGGCGACGCGACGGGCGACGGGCGCGAGGTCACCGTGGCGGGCATCATGGAGAACTACGTCGGGCACTACGTCTACTTCACGCCGACGCTCTACGAGCAGGTGATGGGCGAGGAGCCCGTTTTCACCACGCTCTATGCGAACGAGGTGGAAGACGAAGGCGCGCGCGAGGTGCTCTCCGACGAGCTTCTGGCAACCGACGGTGTGAAGACGGTCACCTATAACGATGAGACTATCGATAGTTACCGAACCATGCTCAAGAGCGTCGACAGCGTGGTCGTGGTCCTCGTCATCGCGGCGGCCCTGCTCGCGTTCGTCGTGCTCTACAACTTGACGAACATCAACATCACCGAGCGTGTCCGCGAGATCGCCACGCTGAAGGTGCTCGGCTTCACTCCGCGCGAGGTCGATGCCTATATCTACCGAGAAACGCTTTTGCTTGCCGTAATCGGTGCACTTGTAGGCCTTTTGCTCGGCATCGTGATGGAGGGCTTCGTCGTGGTGACGGCTGAGGTGGATCAGGTCATGTTCGGTCGCGACATTCATGCTGCAAGCTTTATCATTGCGTTCCTGCTAACCATGGTGTTCTCGGTAATCGTGACGCTTGCCATGCGCCCGAAGCTGCGCCGGATCGATATGGTCGAAAGCCTGAAATCGAACGAATAGGCGCCTATCTGTACTTGTGAATTGCCGAAGATGAGGGGGTAATCCGCCCCTTTCATACGTCTTGCAGGATGCGTATCGCGCAAGTTGCGCTACAATTTTTACAAATGAGTTGGAGTTTTCTCATTCGAAAGGGGAATTAGTTCAATGAAGGTTACTCAGCGAAAGCTCGATGACGGCAAGCTGCGTCTCGAATGCGTCGCAACGCCCGTTGAGGTGAACGAGGTGCTGCAAAACGCCTACATCCAGTTCGCTCAGCAGATGGGCCTGCGCCCGGAAAAGGACAAGACGGTCGCTCAGGTCGCCGAGGAGCAGATGGGCATCAAGAATCTCGACTCCATCGTGCAGGATCAGGCGATTGAGGGTCTTGTCCCTTATGCTATCGACAAGAAGAACCTCACGCCCGCGTACCCGCCGAAGGCCGAGCATGATCGCGCCATCGCTCGCGACCGCGAGTTCGCGTTCACCGTCGTGGTGCTCCCGAAGCCCAACTACGAGCTTTCTTCCTATGAGCCGGTTTCCATCACGGTGCAGCCTTTCGAGGTGAGCGAAGACGAGGTCCAGCGCCATATGGATGAAACGGCGGAGCATTACGCCGAGTACGTCGCCGACGACCCGCATCCGGTTGCGAAGGGCGACAGCGTGAAGGTGAAGCTCGAGTGTTCCGAGGGCGGCAAGCCGATGCCGGGTCTGACTACCGAGGGCCGCACCTACACCACGGGCGCCGGCTACATGCCCGACGGCTTCGACGAGAACATCATCGGCATGAACGTTGGCGAGACGAAGGAATTCACCTTCGAGGGCCCGAGCCTTGACGACGACGGCAACGAGTGCACCCAGAAGGTGGAATGCCGTGCCACGGTGCTCGAGATCCAGAAGAAGGTCACCCCCGCCATTACCGATGAATGGGTGACGAAGTACATGCCGATGTACAAGTCGGCAGACGACTTCCGCAACAGCATTCGCGAGAGCCTCGAGAAGCAGGGCCGCGAGCAGTACGACGACTACAACCGCCAGCTCGCTGCGAGCGAGCTCGCTCGTCGTTTCCAGGGCAGCATCGCAGACGAGGTCTACGAGGCAATGCGCGAGCAGCTGATGAACAACGTGCGCCAGACTGCTCAACAGCAGGGTAAGACCCTCGACGCCTTCATCGAGGAGCAGGGCGGCCAGCAGCAGTTCGGCATGATGATGATGATGCAGATCCGCGAGCTGCTCGTGCAGGGATTCGCTCTCGACGCGCTGTTCCGCCACGAGCACCTCGTGCTGAACGACGACGACATCAACGCCGCCTGCCGTGCTATGAACCCGCAGGTGAACCCCAAGATGCTGCGTCAGCGCCTCGAGCAGACGGGCCGCGGCTTCATGCTGCGCGAGGCTGCCGAGCGCTTGAAGGCGAACAATTGGCTGCTCGAGCACGCGAACATCAGGATTGCAGGCGAGCAGGCTGATGCTGACAAGGCTGAGGCTGCGGACGCTGCCGAATAGCCGACTAGCCGTTTTCCTGAATCACATGGAGGGGTGAGGCCCCGCTTAGAGGTCGACTTCCGTCTTCGCAAGCGCTCCGTTGGACGTAAGGTTCAGCGGGGCGCTTTTCTTTGGCTCCAGTGTCCCAATCGCTCGCGCGCCGAATGGTTCGGTGGATGCCATCGAGGCGCAATCATTCGCAACCGAACATTTCCCCAACTACGGTTTCAGCGATGTCGATCCAGGTGAGTGGTTTGCGAGCGACGACATCTTGCAGTATGTCCTCCAACATGGTCTCCGCGCTTGATCGCGACCCTCCCGAGCGAGCTTCTCGCTCCCGAGAGCACGGCCGTGCAAACGTTCACCCAGAAGGTAACGGTTACCCTGAATTACGGTCAGCTGCTGTATCTGGAGAACGCTCTGTTGGTCGCCAAACCTTAGGCGATGTAGCGAATGCAAGCGGGGCATGTCGTATAATACGGGGCATGTCACATTGCTTTCGAAAACTGCTCATCATTGCGAATCCCGTTGCGCAAAACGGTGAAGGCAAGGCGTGCGCTTATCGGGCGCGCGCCTTGCTTGCGTCTGCGTTAGGGGAAGACGCCTTCGCGCTCGAGTTCACCGAGCGCCCGGGGCAGGCGAGCGACATCGCCGCCCGTGCCGCATCGCGCGGGTTCGACTGCGTCTGCGCGCTCGGCGGCGACGGTATCGCAAACGAGGTTGCCTGCGGGCTCATGGAAGTTCCGGCAGGCGAGCGGCCTGCTTTCGCACTGCTGCCCGTCGGCTCGGGCAACGACTACGCGCGCACGCTCGGCATGTCGACCGACCTTCCCACGGCGGTCTTGCAGCTGTGCGATGGCGAATTGCGCTCGCATGACGTGGGAAAATGCAACGATCGATGGTTCTTGGAGACGTTGTCGTTCGGTCTGGATGCGGCAATTGCGCTCGATACCGTTGAACGCCGCGCCCGAACGGGGAAGACGGGAACGATGCTCTATCTGCAGTCGGGTATCGACCAGTTGCTCCACCATATGGACCTGCGCCGCTACACTGCCGTGCTCGACGGCGGCGAGCCTGTCTGCGGTGAGTCTTATCTCTTCGCGGTTCAGATTGGGCAGACTTACGGCGGTGGCTTCCGCATCTGCCCCGACGCTGCGCCCGACGACGGCCTGTTCGATATCTGCATCGCGCATCCGCCGTTGACACGGTTTTCCGGTACCTTCATCTTCCTTATGGCGAAGGATGCCCATCATACGCACTTCAAGCAGATCGAGTTTCGCCGCGCGGCGTCGATCGACCTTCGCTTCGACGCGCCGCTTCCCGTGCAGATCGATGGGGAGGCGCTCGTGGCCGATTCCTACCACATCTCGATTGCCCCGCGCGCCCTGCGCGTCGTCGTTCCCTACCAAGGCGAAAGCGCGCGCTCATGACGAAGCGCTCGGTGAATCGCAAGGACGCTGCGCGGGCAGGGGAGCGGCCTGGGGAACGGACTCGCTCCGATAAGCAGGCGGCGGAGGATGCGCGCGCCTATCGTGCGCGGTTTCTTCCCGTAAATCGCGAGGACATGCGCGAGCGCGGCTGGGACGAGTGCGACTTCGTGTACGTGTCGGGCGATGCGTATGTGGATCACTCGTCGTTCGGCGCGGCAATCATCTGCCGTCTTCTCGAGGCGAACCACTACAAGGTCGGCATAATCGCCCAACCCGATTGGCGCGATCCGGAAAGCGTCGCCGCGCTCGGGCGCCCGCGTCTGGGGTTCCTCGTGAGCTCGGGGAACATGGATTCCATGGTGAATCACTATACGGTCGCCAAGAAGCGCCGCCACTCGGATGCCTTCTCTCCTGGGGGTGAGGGCGGGCTGCGCCCCGACCACGCGGTTGTGGTGTACTCGAACCTGATCAGGCGCGTGTTCAAGGACGTTCCCATCATCATCGGAGGTATCGAGGCGAGTTTGCGCCGCCTTGCCCACTACGATTACTGGTCGGACTCGCTTAAGCGGTCGATTCTGCTCGATTCGAATGCCGACCTCGTGTCATACGGGATGGGGGAGCATTCCATCGTGGAGATTGCCGACGCCTTAAATTCGGGGCTTTCGGTAAGCGACCTTACCTTTATCGATGGCACGGTGTTTCGCACGCGCTCGCTTGAGCATGTCTACGACTACGAGCTGCTGCCCGCTTACGGCGCCATGCGCGCCAATCCGCGCGCCTACGCGGAAAGTTTCGCCAACCAATACGCGAACAGCGACCACGTGACGGGAAAACGCCTGGTCGAGCCCTATGGCGAGCACGAGTTTGTCGTGCAGAACCCGCCAGCCGCCCCGCTTTCGACCGCCGAGCTCGATGCGGTCTATCGCTTGCCGTTCGTCCGCGCCGCGCATCCCGACTACGATGCGGCGGGCGGGGTTCCCGCTATCAAGGAAGTGAAGTTCTCGCTCGCGAGCAACCGCGGGTGCTTCGGCGAGTGCGCCTTCTGCGCGCTCACGTTCCACCAGGGGCGCGTCGTGCAGGTGCGCAGCCGCGCCTCGCTTGTCGCAGAAGCCGAGGAGATGACGCACGATGCCGACTTCAAGGGCTACATCCACGACGTCGGCGGCCCGACGGCGAACTTCCGTGCGCCCGCTTGCCGCAAGCAGATGGACCATGGCGCTTGCCGGGGGAGACGCTGTTTAGCTCCCGAACCATGCAGGAAGCTCATTGCCGACCATTCCGACTACATTCGCCTCTTGCGCGAGCTGCGCGAGGTTCCCGGCGTGAAGAAAGTGTTCGTTCGCTCGGGCATTCGCTTCGACTACGTGATGCTCGACGAGAAGCATGGGCGGGAGTTCGTGCGCGAGCTGGCCGAGCACCACGTGAGCGGACAGCTGCGCGTCGCACCCGAGCACGTTTCTCATGGCGTTCTGTCGTGCATGGGCAAACCCGACCACGCAATCTACGAGCGCTTCGTCTCGCTGTTCGAAGAGGAGAACGCCCGCGCGGGCAAGAAGCAGTTCATCGTTCCCTATCTTATGTCCTCGCATCCGGGATCAACCATGAAAGAGGCCGTTGAACTGGCAGAATTCGTTCGCGATATGGGGTTTAACCCCGAGCAGGTGTCGGATTTTTACCCAACGCCTGGAAGCCTTGCCACGGTGATGTACTTCACGGGGCTCGATCCGCGCACCATGGAACCGATTTACGTGCCGAAAAACCCGCATGAGAAGGCGCTGCAACGCGCGCTCATCCAATACCGCGACCCGAAGAATCGCGACCTGGTGCGCGAGGCGCTGCACCGCGCTGGCCGGGAGGACCTTATCGGCTTCGACGCGAAATGTCTCGTGCGGCCGGAGGGGGCCCGTGGGGGCGCGCCGTCGAAGGGGAAGGGTGCGCCGAAGGGGGACTTTCGTGCGGACGGCTCTTCGCGCGGCGCACCCAGTCGCAAGGGGAAGTCGTCTCGCTCGAACGGCGGCAAGGGCAAGCCAGCTCGGCAGAGTGGCGGCAAGGATGAAGCCCGACGCTCGCCAGGCAGCAAGAGCGGGAATTCCCATCCAGGCGGCGGCAAGAGCAAGGTTCCCCATTCGCACACTGGCGGGGTTAATCGCAAAGAATCCCCCGGTCAGGGGCAACGTGGTCGAGGAACGAAGAGGAAAGGATAGGTTCGCATATGCAGGAAGGGAAGGCTTGTTCCTTCGATGTGGTGGTCGTCGGAGCTGGCATTGCCGGGTGCACGGCGGCCCGCGAGCTTGCGCGCTACGACCTTTCCATCTGCGTGCTCGAAGCAGGCAACGATATCGCCTGCGGTGCTACGCGTGCGAATTCCGCTATTGTGCATGCGGGCTTCGATCCCGTGCCCGGTACGCTCAAGGCACGCTTCAACGTCGAGGGCTCGAAGGCGTATCCGCGCTGGTGCGACGAGCTTGGCGTGCAGTTCCGCCGCAACGGGTCGATGGTGCTCGCCTTCGATGACGAGGGCCGTTTGAAGCTCGATGAGCTCGTCCGCCGCGCCGACGCGAACGGGGTTGAGGGCGTGCGCATCGTGTCGGGGAGTCGTGCGCGCGAGATGGAGCCGAATGTCTCTCCCGAGGTCGCCTGCGCGCTCGTGGCTCCGACGGGCGGCATCGTCGATCCCTATGGCTTTGCCTTCGCGGCGGCCGAGAACGCGTGCGGCAACGGCGTGAGGTTCCTGTTCAATCACCGCGTGGAGCGCATCGTTCGCGTGGACGGCGGTTTTAACTTCGAAGCTTCGGGGGAGCGTTTCTCCGCGCGGGCGGTCGTGAACGCGGCGGGACTTTTCGCCGACGAGCTGAACAACATGATCTCGGCGAACCGCTTCTCTATCACGCCGCGCCGGGGCGAGTACTATCTCTACGACACCGAATACGCCACCACGTTCGAGCACACGATGTTTCAGGTGCCCGGCCCGCTCGGCAAGGGAGTGCTCGTCACACCCACAATTCACGGCAACATGCTCATCGGCCCGAACTCGGTTTCCCAGGCATCCAAGACTGACCTTTCGACGACACAGGAGGGGCTTGCCGACATCGTCGAACGCGCGCGCCGCACCTGGCCTGCAGCTTCTCCTCGCGGCGCTATCACGAACTTCGCGGGGCTGCGCGCGGCGGGCGAGTCGGGCGACTTCGTCATCGGCGAGGCGGTGGATGCGCCCGGGTTCTTCAACATCGCCTGCTTCGAATCGCCTGGTCTGACGTCTGCTCCTGCGGTGGCGACCTTCATCGCCTCTCAGGTTGCGGCTTGCTTGGGGGCGGACGGCAATCCGTCGTTTAATCCGCGCCGCGCGCCACAGCTTCCCTTCACGGCCATGACCGATGAGCAGCGAGAACATGCTATTGCGAGCGATCCGGCGTTCGGGCATGTGGTCTGCCGCTGCTGCGAGGTGACCGAGGCAGAAGTGGCGCGCGCGCTGCATGGCCCCCTTCCCGTGCTCTCGCTCGATGCGATCAAGTGGCGCACGGGTGCTACGATGGGGCGCTGTCATGGCGGCTTCTGCTCGCCGGAGCTTGTGGAGATCATGTCGCGCGAGTTGGGCTGTTCGCCCGACGCGATCGACAAACGGCTTCCCGGCTCGAGGATGATTGCGTCAGCTCGCGCCGACTATGTCGAGCTGGTGCGCGCGGGCAAGCCCGCCGTTGCGGGCGGGCCCTTTGGCGAGGCGGATGAGCCGCGCTCGGAGGCGCGCGGGCGGCATGCGGAAGCGGGCTCGCGGCAGGCTGAGCCGGGCGGGCGCGCACGGATCGAGGACAGCTTCGATGTGGTCGTCATCGGCGGCGGCGCTGCGGGCATGGCGGCGGCGGTGAGCGCGCGACGTGCGGGCGCGGCTCGCGTGGCAATGGTCGACCGAGAGAAGCGCCCGGGAGGCGTGCTCAAGCAATGCGTGCACAACGGCTTCGGCCTGCATCGCATGAAAGCTGAGCTTACCGGTCCCGAATACGCTGCGCAAGAGGAACAAGCCGTCATTGATGCGAGTGTGACCTGCGAATATGGTGTATCGGTGCTGCACATCGACGATGAGGGCGCAGGAAAGCTCGTCGTCGGGACGCGTTTCGGAGCTGAGCTCTTCTTCCACGCAAAGGCCGTGGTCTTGGCGACGGGAAGCCGCGAGCGCGGGCTGGGGGCGCTCGGCATCGCGGGCGCGCGCCCCTCGGGGGTCTATACGGCGGGCTGCGCGCAGAACTTCATGAACCTGCAGGGACTTGTCCCTGGGTCGAAGGCGGTGGTGCTCGGCTCGGGCGACATCGGGCTCATCATGGCGCGCCGCATGTCGCTTTCGGGAATCAAGGTGTTCGGCGTGTACGAGATCATGCCGTTCTCCTCGGGGCTGCGCCGCAACATCGTGCAATGCCTCGATGACTTCGGCATCCCGCTGCACCTGTCGCGCACGGTGGTGCGCCTTGAGGGCGAGACGCGCCTTCAGGCCGTCGTCGTGGCGGACGTCGACCCCGCGACGCGGCGCCCTATCGAGGGCACCGAGGAGCGCATCCCTTGCGACACGCTCGTGCTTTCGTGCGGGCTCATCCCCGAAAACGAGGTCGCGAAAACGGCGGGGGTGGCACTCTCGCCGATAACGGGAGGCGCCATCGTCGACGAGCGATTGGCGACGAGCACGCCTGGAATCTTCGCCTGCGGAAACGCCTTGCATGTGCACGATCTGGCGGACTTCGCATCGGAGGAAGGCGAGCGGGCGGGGGCTTTTGCGGCCGCTTTCGCGCGAGGCGAGGTGCAGGGTTGCTCGGCGAGCACGGACGAGGCACCTATCGAAGTGGTCGCTGGGGAAGGCGTGCGCTACGTCGTGCCCCAGACGATCTCCCGCGATGCGGAGGGGGCGGTGATGCTTTCCTTCCGCGTGTCCGACGTCATCGAGGGCGTGCGGTTCGAAGTACGCGAAAGCGAGGGCGCGGGTGCGGGCGAGGTGCTTGTGCGGGCTCGCGATATGGTGGCGGTTCCCGCTGAGATGAGGCGCATGAAAGTCGACGCGGAGAGCCTTGCCGGGTGCTCGCGCATCGTCGTGTCGGCGGTAAGCGGGCTTTCCGCGAGACGGGCGCCAGCCGTGGAAGGTGGCGCGCGATGAGCCGGAGGATTACGTGCATCCAATGCCCGATGGGGTGCGTCATGAACGTCGGGTTCGCCGAGAACGGTGAGGTCACAAGCGTTGAGGGCAACTCGTGTGGCCGCGGGAAGAAGTATGCCCAGACCGAGGCGACCAATCCGGTCCGCACCGTGTGCGGTACGGTATGCGCTGCCGGATGCTTGGAACCGGTGAGCTATCGGACGAGCGCACCGGTGCCCAAAGCTCTTGCAGGGGATGTCGCTCGCGAGGCGGCAGGCCTCTCCTTGTGCGCCCCCATCGCATTGGGCGATGCCATTTGTGAGAACGTGTGTGGCACGGGGATTTCCCTCATCGCGACGAAGTCGATAGGGTAGAGCTCGCTGCACCGCCACCTGAGGTAAAGCACCCGACCCCCGTCCCATCCGCTGCCTCAAAGCGCGACCCGCTGCCGGCATTCTCCATCCGTGCAGTGTTTCTGCAATGCGGTCGGTTGTTCTCGCAATCGTATACAATCATAGGGTTGTGTATCGGCGGCCTCGGTGCCGTTAAACCCAAGTGAGGGCACGCATGGATTTGCATATAGCGAAGCGCACGGCGCCTCTGTTGATCATGGACATCATTGCCACGTACGTGGCCTATTGGCTCGCATCGCTTCTGACCAACGTGTTCGATGAGGTGTTCACCAGCAACGAGATCTTCTTCATCCTGGGAATCCTTGCCGTGGTGAACATCGCAATCATGGGCGCGTTTCGTCTGTATAACAACTTATGGGAATACGCAAGCGTCGACGAGGCGCTCCAGATCGTGCTTTCCGTGGTTATATCGACCCTGGTAGGCGCCGTGTTCCTGTGGGTTATCAACGTGAGGCTTCCCATTCGCGTGTTCATCGGCGCGTCGATTCTGCTCGTCTTCCTTATGGGCGGCTACCGTTTGCTGTGGCGCATCAAGCGCCGTAAGAAGCGCGCGTTCTCGGGGGATAACGTCGATCGCCCGCGGACGCTCGTCGTCGGTGCGGGGGAAACCGGCTCGCTCACCATCAACCGCATGGCCACGAAGGATCCGAACATGCCGGGCATCCCCATCGTCGCGACCGACGACGACCCAGCCAAGCGGGGCCTGCGCATCCACGGCGTGAAGGTTGAGGGCTCGACCGACGACATCGAGGAGCTGGTGCGCAAGTATGATATCCAGCAGATTGTCGTCGCCATTCCCTCCTCAACCCCTGCAGAGCGCAAGCGCATCTACAGGGTGTGCACGAAGACCGAGTGCGTCCTCAAGACGCTGCCCAACATCCGCGACCTGCGAATCGACGAACTGGGCGATGTGGCCCTGCGCGACGTTGACGTGACCGACCTGTTGGGGCGCGAGGAAGTGCAGCTTGACATGCGCATCGCGTATGCGTACGTGGCGGGCGAGACCGTGCTCGTCACAGGCGGCGGCGGGTCAATCGGCAGCGAGCTGTGCCGTCAGCTGGCGAAAGTCGCGCCGCGCCGCATCGTCATCTTCGACATCTGCGAGAACGACGCCTACATGCTCCGCCAAGAGCTGCTTCGCTCCTACGACGACATCGCGATCGACATCGAGATCGGCAGTATCTGCAATGAGGCGCGCGTGAACGAGGTCTTCGAGAAGTATCACCCAGCGGTGGTGTTCCACGCTGCCGCCCACAAGCACGTGCCGCTTATGGAAGTATGCCCGCGCGAGGCCATTGAGAACAACGTCTTCGGCACGTTGAACGTGGTGCGTGCGGCGGACGCTTTCGGCGTGGAGCACTTCACGTTCATCTCGACCGACAAGGCCGTGAACCCCACTTCGGTCATGGGCGCCACCAAGCGTATGGGTGAGATGATCATTCAGCATTACGCGCAGGAATCGAAAACGGTGTTCACGGCTGTGCGCTTCGGTAATGTGCTCGGAAGCAACGGCAGCGTTATTCCCCTGTTCAAGCGCCAAATTGCGGCCGGCGGTCCCGTTACGGTTACCGACCCGAACATCGAGCGCTTCTTCATGACGATTCCCGAGGCGTCGCGCCTGGTTATTCAGGCGGGCGGCATGGCCAACGGCGGCGAGATCTTCATTCTCGATATGGGCGACCCCGTGAAAATCGTCGATTTGGCGAAGAGCCTCATCCAGCTTTCCGGCCTCGAGGTCGATAAAGACATCAAGATTGTCTATACCGGCTTGCGCGAGGGCGAGAAGATGTATGAAGAGCTGCTCATGAACGAGGAGAACACGATTCCCACCAAGCTCAAGGGCATCATGATTTCCACGGGCAAAGAAATTGGTTACGAGGCCGTCGAACGCAAGCTTGGAGAACTGCGCGACGCCCTTACTCAGGACGATGTCACGGCGCTTCACACGCTTGCCGACGCCGTTCCTACGTACACCATTACGCATAACGTTATCGAAGAACGAGCAGCTGCTGCGCAGGGGAAATAGTTGATGCAGGATACGAACGTCGATTGCGCACGGAAGTGCGAAGCAGTGCGTACGGTGTCGGTTGCTATCGTCGCGCACAATGAGGCCCAGCATTTTTCGAACATTCTCGAAGATGTCGTAGCGCAAGATTTCCCTCACAATCGAATTGAGCTTCTGCTTATTGACAGCATGTCGAAGGACGACACGAAGCAGGTTATGCTTGAGTTTGCCGAGAGCGACCAAGCCAAGGGATTTCAAAGGGTTGCCGTTCTTAGCAATCCAGGCGAAATACTTCCGTGTGGCTGCAACGTCGCTATTAAGAATTTCACTGGCGATGCCCTGGTTCGCATTGACGCTCATGCACGAATTCCCCAATCGTTTATTTCCTCGAATGTCGAAGTCCTCGACGAGGGAGAGTTTGTTTGTGGCGGGCCGCGTCCAACGATTGCTTCCCCCGAAACCGATTGGAGCAACACGCTCCTTATGGCAGAGGAATCGGCATTTGGCAGTTCAATTGCGGATTATCGTGGTTCCTCAAAAAAGGAATACGTCTCGTCGGCGTTTCATGCGATGTTCCGCCGCGAAGTAATTGAACGAGTTGGGCTGTACGATGAACGTCTC
>OLPC01001851.1_pt1 | contig 17142 bp, 22 predicted proteins | sample 1672341 | NCBI WGS metagenome assembly OLPC01 (sample SAMEA3136673, study PRJEB25190) | human gut metagenome | reverse complement strand
CTTAGTGAATTTTAGATAATTCCTCCCCTACCTACTGATGTTGAGGAAGGGGAATGCGAACCTTAGTATTGTTCAAATACCATTCGCTGAAAACTACTAACCACGCCTTTTAATCCTGCTAAATTTTTCTTTTCTTTTTCAGACAACTCTCTATCTTCTCCGCTTGTAAAGTAAATTCTTTTTCCGATCTTTTTTACATTACTTGTTTCAGTAAAGCACTCAAATGATAACGGAACTGTAAAAATCAGATCATCGGCATAACGATTTGCCATAGAACATAACTGTTTTACTACCGACTTACAATCTGATATTCTATCTATTTCTTTTAAATAGATTTCTGGTTCTTTCCCATTCATTATCCATAATTCTTCGTCTTCTGAAAAATCAAAAGGATCAAGATATTGATAAAGAACATACATATTTTTTTCATATCCTATACGAAATCCTATGCGGAACGGATCTCTTGGTTCGAGATAAAGAGAGCATCTTTTCCCTGTATTATCCAGTTCGCATACTGGAATCATGTAATTATGCACCTGATTATACAAAGCAAAAAGAGGAGCATAATTTTTCTTAATGGCAGCATATTTCTTTTCATCTAGTCTGCCATTTGTTGCTAAAATAATTTCCTGTAAAATATGACTTTCTAAAGAATTTGAATTAAGGATTTTCTGCATTGTATCTGATAATTTATCCTCCGCAGCAAGTATCCATGTATTAGAATCAAAATCAAATGCAAATATTTTTTTACTATCATACATCTCTAATGATCCTTTTACATCAACAAATTCTTCACTGGTCTCCAGTAAGCAAATGGTCGCTCGGTATACTTTTCCATCTGCAGCATGATTCATATATATAACAGGAGCTAAATTGCTATCTGTTATACTTTCAAAAAATACTTCAATATCGTCTTCTTCAATGCAAAAATCTCGATAATCAAGTTTAGTTTGACCAATCATATCTTGGAGATATTCGTCTGCTATATCCAAATATGACCGAATGATTTCTGCCAGTTCCTGTAAAGTATCTGCATACTCTCTTAGGTATTCAGATGGTTTTGCTGATGAATTTTCGTCCTTTTTGAATCCTTTCATTTCTTTTTTTATCATATCATCTAAATTAAAAATTTCTCCCATTAAATGCTCCTTTCGATATTTTCATTGTGATAACCGACAGGCAACTGAAGCTGCCAGCGGTTTTCTGCGTGTGTTTGATAATAGCAGTTTTTTCAGTACAAAATCTCCCTGAATATACTCAGGGAGATTAACAAAGGAATGAAATAAGGTTATAGCGGGGAATGCCTTATTTACATCCTATTATTAGTATGATAGAATCAAGAAAAATAAATCAAAGCTAATTTTTCGCATATGTTCCAAATTCCCTATATATTTCTTTTGCTTCTCCCACATCTGCATCTGGAAGATACTTTTCGATGTATTCTCTCAAAGTGATTTTCCTATGATTGATTTTAATTTCTAGTTCGTTTTCTTCTGTAAAACTCCCTGGACTCAAATGTTCCATATACATTACTATAGATGCTTTTTGTGTTTTAGATAACCCAGAAAGAAGTTCTGCAAATTCTTTTGTGTCAGCAATAAAATTACGTTTTGCCTCTTGCGTCACAGGGATATTATTTCTTTTGCAATCTTGCTCATTCATATACTCAAAAAACAGTCCATTCATTTCCATAAGAGCTTTCCCTCTGTATTCTTCGTCTAGTTCACAAAAAATTTTTATCAAATTATTGATTTGCTTTGGATCTACATTCATAAAGTCTGTCCTCCTTTTCTATATAGTATAACAGAAATCTCATGCATTCAATTTTTCTGTATAATTATTTTACGGAGCAATTCATCATAAAAAGGTGGAGATTTCTTTCCAATGTCATTTAGTTAGAGACATTGGATTTCTTTCTCCACCTTTTCCATATCTGTTACAAAGTCTTTCTATACGAAAATTTCTTCTTTTGTTATTCCGACTGATTCATCAATATCAATCAAATTGTCGGGATATATTGAGTCCATCATATTTCCCTGAAAAAGCATATCACCATCGTAAACTAAACTTAAAATACAATATTCCAATTTGTCAAATACAACTTTTCCTTCAGCATAATCATAAAATTTTCCGTTTACACAGATTTGAACAGGCGTAACCTTTGTTACTTTCCCTTTTATAATCCTGCAGCCTTCTAAAAAAGTATCATATGTAATCTTATCTTGATGTTCAGCATTAACCGGGAATACAATTTCTTGTCCAATTAATTTCCTGTCAATGGGTATTGCCATTAAATCTAGCCAATCGCTTAACATGACATATAAATTTTCTATCTCTCCATTTAAGCAATCCTCTTCTGTAATATTTCTTTCTGACCATCTGATAAACCATCTATGATATCTGCTTAAATCTACCTTTAATTTCCTCATCACTTTTTCCTTTCATTGGATTCCCAGTAAACAATGTCATAATCTTCTGCATCAACAACTTTAATACCATCAGCTGCTACTTCCTGTCCATTGACGCATAACATCTTCAAATGACCATTCTCAAGTAATGGCAGCATGTTTTTTGCAAGTACAATTAAGTGGCTCAAACTTGTTTTAATCCACAGCCTGCATCCTTTATGCAGAGGCTGAATGCCGGTATTTCTTCCGGCAGGGCTTCACTTCATGTCAGCCGCCCACCACTGACGTTACACGAATGACAGATTTTATAAAAAGATTTTTTGTTAAACCAGTCTGATACTCACAGTATGAATTTGTAGAAATGTAGTGGCCAATGATTGCATATCTATGTATACTTTTTCCTTACCTGAAAGCCCAGAAAACAAATTCTTTTCGTGTTAAATTATCCCTTACGACTCCTTTTAGATACTGTTCCGAATTTTTTTCATGGTACAACTTAAATCTTTCCATTGCTTTTTCCTTACTTGAAAGCCCAGAAAGATAAGGATGCATTTTTTCTTCCTTATCTACCAGAAATAGGTCATACCCTTTTCTTGTAAATTTATCCAGTTCATCATTCATGATTTCTTCATAAGCGATTAGACACTCCCCATAAAGAGCAGCCATCTGTCGAATACTCTCCTTATCTGTAAGCAGAGTCTTGATTGTCCCTAACGAGACAAGATCAAACTTATCCGTTAAACCATAGTATCCTCTGATATAAAGGCTTAGATAATATCCTTCATTACTGCCTGGCTGCAGAGTGAATACAGGATTAAACTCATAATTATAAAGTCCTGTTTCATAACGGTCTTCCAGTTCATAGTCTATAATACTGGACGGCCATTTATCAGATTTTTTAACTTTTTTAATAATCTCATTAAATAAGTCCTGATTCGTGATTACATCTTTTTCTTTTTTAATCTCTTTCAACATAATCTTTCTCCTTTTGTTATTTCATCGGTATACCTTTTCTATATAGGATGGCAAAAATCTTGCTTATTCGATTTTTCTGTAGAAATATTTTTTATCTAACTTGAACAGAAAAGCCATTATTGCAATACCCATACTCATCAGAAAGCCAATCAGAAATCTCATCAAGATAGTCTTCATCTTCCGCAACGGAAGCGAATTGAAGAGGAAGAGCTATTTCCTGTGGCAATGAAGCAAATAATTCTTCATCCCCGTCTGTATCCCATTTGATATTGACAATATTATACTGTTCTGTTTTTAATATAGTAGCCATGTTTTTATTCATTTTATTATATGCGGGATATCCCCATCCTGGTCAAGCCATCAGGGGATATACTAATATTCTATTTCCCGCTTTCCTCCTTTTTTATTCTAAACATGTAATCTGAAAATCGAATGAACTGCTTCTTCTACACCAAAATAACGAAATACATTTGATTTAATTACACTGAAAATATCTTCGTTTTCGACCTTTGGTGGCAATATAATTTTCTTTACATTATCATTTGGCGTAACAAATGCAGCTTCATCTTTTTTTTCCTGTGCTAATTTGTTTTTTGCATATTCTGGAAAATAAGAAAGTTCTTTAATGATTTTTCTTACAGAAAATTTTGTTTTGTTAATAATATTCTCAGCGTATTTTTCTCCAATTAGTTCCAACAATTCTCCATGTAATTCAGGGGATTTTATGAGGTTGAAACCTGCCTTCCTTTCGAGTTTTCTATAACATTTTTGACAGTTTTTTGTTATTTTTTTATAGTCACATGCGGCGATAAGAACATCAATATTATCCATACTTTTTATCATCTCATATTTCCTCCTTTTATTTTTCTACTGGAATTTTACACAAGCAAACACAAAATGCTCCATCATATGTGTCTTCTTTTTCGTTGTAATTTACTGCGAAAAACAAACACTTTTCAGAACTTTTCGAAGGCAGAAAAGTATATAATATTTCCCTTTCATATGACTCTTTTCTTTTACTTATCTCCCGTTTTGCTGTTTCTAGTGATGAATATAATTTCATCTCACATTCCTCGATACAGTCAACATCATCTATTGCGTAATTTTTTTCATATACGAGATACATATTCATAATAATTTTCCTTCTTTCTTTTATTATTCTGTTATGAAATCAAATAATGTAAGTTGTTGTCCTGGTTCAAAATACTTTTCAGGTATTTTTATGTCATCCTTATACCAATCAGGTGCAAAAAGAATATTTTTTGGAAATGCATTAATATTTTCTCTGATTTCATCCTGCGAGAGATTTTTTAGAAAAATAGCATTTTTACAATTAGTAAGCACCTCTTGCATATCAGCCCGTCTTCTAAATTCAGGCTCTATATACTTTAATAACCATAATTTGGAATTCGAATTATGTTCCCTGCTCATAACATGATCAATGATTTTTTGAGTCTGAAACTCTTCAAAATCACTTGGCAAGATATGCCCTCGCGTTTCAAGATAAGCGAGCACATGATCCTCATCCTTTAATTTTGATGGAATATCGGAAAGGGAACAGCATTTTTCTGGGGTCCACGCCTGCTCCTGATATTTCTCCGGCAGATCTGAAACTTTATAAAACAGGTTTCTATCAATTACTTTTTCCCAGAAAGAATCTGTTTTCATATTTTCTGGGATATATCTCAGAGCAGCAAAAGAATTCGATTCCATCGCAATAAGACAGAGTTCTTCATCTATTGCATTTTTAGGAACCTGTTCAATATTTGTTCCTCTTTTTGAAACAAAAGTTTTATAAACTTCTTTTGTTCGCCATGCAGTAGGGATGATTTTTAACTCGTCAGTATGCCCCGCAACCGCAACAGCTAATTCTTCGTCCCAGTAACTTTCAGGTATCTTTCCACCAAATTTCCCTTCTTCTCTCTGGATACATTTTAATAACAACTCTTTCGAGATAGTGTTTAAATGAATACAATTTAAAAAACTGTTTTGTCCATGATCAGATAATATTTCATAAAATTTATCTATCTGATATCGTTTCGGCAAGTATTCTATCGCTGCAAAATGCTTTAAGCAGCACAACAAAGATACTTTAGCTGTCTTTAACTCATCGGGGATTGTCTCAAATAGATGGCATGGTCCGATATAAGACTTTGAATTTTTAAGAGTAAACAAAATTAGTTCTTCTGAAAGAATATTTTTGTATTTTTCTGGCAGAATACGGTAATAATAACCATCTGCCTTACAAAGATTTTCCCAATATACAGCACTTTGGCATTCTTCCGGTATGCATATTCTGTCATAGTAAGCCCCTTTATCCGCTAGTTTCTTACTAAACAAAATAGCCAATTCTGAATTCCAGCGATTTTCTGGCACATTATGCATCATACTCTCATCGTATAAAAGACATTCTGCCAGATCTTCATCTGATAAGATATCGTAAAAATTATCTGGAAAGTGAATGTAATGCTTTCTTTTTACAGCATCTAAAATTTCTTTCGATGATGGATTCTTTTTAGTCCGGATAACTTGTGGATAATAAGGAAATACTTCATTGTATAATTCTTTCTGTTTCTCCTCAGATAACTTAAAATATAAGTTAACGAAATCCTGCCGGCTAAATTCGATTGGCATCATTCCTTTCACAATATCTGCAGCTTCTTTAGCAGATAGGGAAAATTGTTTTTCATTAATCGTTATTTTAATATTTTTCTTGTTTTTTACAAAGTATTCTTCAATGTCACCTCCATTAAGTAACCAGACCTTTAAACCATCTAGTTCTCCATTTTCTAAGGCATATCTTATCGCAGCCTCTTTTCTTGTCATTTTTATTCCTCCTTTTTTGTTGAATTACACAAAAAAAGACAAACAGATATGTAATTACACTCCATTCGTCTTTAAATATGTTCACTATTAGTATGGTTGATTACCAGAAGAATAAAAATTATGTTTCCATTTTTGCTTGGAAATATTTTATATATATAGCTCTCAAATTATTATCAAAAATAAAATTCTTCATAAAATTACTATTTATAAACTTATCACTCTTTATTTCTTCTATATCCTTTTCTTCTATATGCTTTATTCCAATTCCCTCAGATATGTCTGCTGGAATTCTATTCAATATTTTGGCACATTTATAATAATACTCTAACTCTAATGGTTGAATCCAACCTTTTGCCTCTTTCTCCTTCATCAACTTATAAATCTGAAAAAACTCATTACACCAGTCTGGACTTTTCTTCTGATGGAATAACTCCGTTGCACGTTTAAAAAGCATACGATAACTTTGGGGGGCTATCTTCCCCATATGATGATATAACTTCCATGCTTCCTGTTCATCCTTTTCTTCCACTTCAAGGAAATGTGCTAACGCGTAATAAACAAAAGCGCTGTACTTATTATCCCCTTCTTTATCCAATACCTCTTGCATATATAACTGTCCCTGATTCCAAAACTTTCTTCTTCTTAAACCAACCAGACTTGCAAGTACATTCCCCATAGAAAATGCTTCATCTTCAACAGATAATTGATGTGCCACTTTCATTATAATTCCATCATCAAAAATTCTTCTAGTTTCTTTTGATAAACAAATTCTGTTAATCTTCCTCATACAATTCAGATAAGCAAACTTTCGATACGAACTCCCCTTCAGCTTTGCCCCTTCTGTATATATCATATCCATACATCCATTTAGAATATCTATCTGCATAAGTTTCATATCATCGCTAAACTGATCTAAAAACAAATGCGTTAGATAATTATTATAAGCAAAATCTGATCCTACAAATGCCTTGCATATCTTTTTGAAATCTTGTATGTACTCTTTATCCCATTCAAAAAGCTCTGCTATCTTTGATAGTAATTCCCTCTCTATCTTCCATCCAAGTCTCTTTCTTTTATCCCTGCCAGACAAGTCCGAATATCTTTGTAAATCAGAAAACATTACAGAGAACCTTGCTTTAAGCTTGCTTAAACACGCAGCATCTTCATCCAAAATGATATTGCAATCAACTATATCTTCATCTAGCATAGTATCGGAATATTTTGTAATATATTCACTGGTGTAAACTCCGCAAAATTTCCAGAACTCTTCAATATACACCGCCTGAACAGCTTGGCTTTCTTTTCTTATGATCCTAACAGAATATAAATTTCTCATATACACCTCATGTATCCTACTTTTTTTGTTTAACTCAACTAGCGAGAAGTCTCCCGCCTCTACAGGCGGAGAGAGGAATCACTATTTATGCCATTAGCCAGTTACCATTGGGATGTAACCGTTTCAGTTTTAATAATGGCCATTGTTTATATGTTTTTCCGGGCTGTGATACATAGCAGCCGTTTTTATCCACCAAGTAGACACTTGTTCCAGTAAAGCTGCAGATAAATGAATGAAGTTCGTGTTCATCCTTAAGGATCACTCTGTCCCCACAGGTAACTCCAACACCAATATGTTTTGATTTCCAGCCGGTATCTATTATGCGGAGACTGAATGCTAATATTTCTCTTCATATCTATGGAAGAAATCTCATGTATTTAATTTTTCTATAGAATTATTTTTTATCTAACACGAAAAAGATTTTCTGTTAACAAAATACATGCCCCTTCCCTACATTCTTGCATTCCATAATTTATCTATGTCTTGATAATTAGTGCCGATTTTTTTTGAAAAGTATGCATAAAACCTTAATTCATACGGAACCTTTTCTTCTAATTTATTCTCTATCAACATCAATGTTCTTGCTTTTAAACATTTCATCACATCTTTTTGCAATGTAACAATATTTATACGCTCCAACCATTTTTTACATTCTCTATAATATTGAAAGCTATTAACCTCTGGTAACCTATGAAAATGTTTCAATATAATAGATTCAAATTCCGCTTTACGTAACACTTGAAACATTGCTTCATATGACAGATTATCTCTATTATAAAAAGCTTTTTTCTACAAATCAGTCTTCCACTTGCAGTTAGTTCATATATTCCAACTTTTTGATCTTTTAAAAATTCTTTTACATGTGGTAATTGTTTATTTCCAACCACAACATAAATATAACTAAATACTTTATAATAATCTTTTAGCTGATTCTCTAATCGAATTAGATTATCTAAATCTGTTTTTATTTCGTATACTACTCCACGATCATTAATCATAATAAAATCTGCTTTTGAATTACCAATAGGCAATTCAGTAAGTGCAGCTGTATTATACAAATCATGTTTTTTTATAAGCAACTGGTTAAGTATTGTATTTTTATAATAATACTCATTTCTATATTCATAATTCATGAAATGATATATTTCGCTTATTGCTTCACCAATCGTTGCATCATCCGTTTTTACATATCTCCTTACGTACTCAAAAAAAGAGTCGGGAATACTATCTTCGCTTATCATTCTATCCAAATACGGTACTGTAAAAATTTTGTTAACCATATATGTATCAAATTTTTTCATAGTATCCCCCTTTCAAATGTTTTCTAAATTATAACACATTAACTATCCTTACTCAATCATAAGCATTGGTTATCTGTCTTGACTGCTTATGCAGAAAGTCTTTTCGTTGATTGGCAACCTTAAGCCTCTGTTTATTGCGATTGTTTTAACCTTTCTGCATTTTGGAAAGCTTATGTTGTTCTCTCGTTCATCATTGGGATACATTCTGAATTTATATGCTCTGTTTGCCACCATGCCACTTCCTTTTCCGCAAAAAACTGCCTGCGATACTTGACCACAAGCACACGATGCGTAAAAGGATAAAAAACGCCCGAACCGGACGTTTTTTATAAATAAGTTTTTGGTCACAAACTCCTGCTAAACAGAAAAACAAAGCCATCTTTGTATGTGATCCGAAAATGGTAATTTCTTTCCAGCCAATCATTAAATCCATCATCGAAATAACTTTTTTCCTGCGATATTTCTGGATGAATATTTTGCAACAACTCTGCAAAACACCCAGTTAATCCGAAATTGGACTCAGCGATAACAACTGGAGTACCATAGCTTACCGAAGATGGCACAGCCATAAATTGAACTTTGTTTATATTCGGATTTGTACTTACACATTTTTGAGCAACAATAGCTGCTTCATCACAAGATCCGTTCATAAACATATTGTAAAACTGATTGGCATTCTTTTTTCTTTCTTTTTTCGTTATACGCATATATTTGCTCCTTTACACATCTTCTCTTCCACAGATAGTATACAGTTCGGCATCCAAGATGACCTCATTGCAATCCTCGCATTTCAAACTGATATTTTCCGGATCATCCCAATCTCCATAAGAAGCAATACTTATATGATGTCCTCTGTGTTTTTTCAATTTGTCCCACAGTAAAGTATCACACCTGTTTCTTCTTTCATTTGTTCCCATTTTTATCCTCCTTGTTTTTGAATTTTTTTACAATCTTAATATGGATGCATTTTCAATATTAGATTTCATACAAGAAAAAGACTGCCATAAGCAGCCTTTTCTTTGGTTGGCAAGAGATATACTATTTTTCTAATAATTGAAGATTGTATTTTCCCAAAAGTTCTTTAATCTCTTCACAGCATTTTGGTCCTAAGTTCCGGACTTTCTTTAAATCGCTTTCCGTCAGTTGTGTTAACTGCCCCAATGTGTTGATCCCACTTCTGCGTAATGCATTAAATGTCCTTGTACTGATCTCTGTTTCTGTTAGTGGAAATCTCATACAGCACACAAATTCTTTTCTTGTGATTGGTGGCTTAACATCAAGGATCTTTTCCATCCCTGTAATAGAGAAACCAGGGCATATATCCTGCATTTCTTTGATTTTATTCTCATCTGCACTTAGATAATCATAAACAGATGTGATATGCAGGTCATGGAAAGAAGCGATCCATTCATCTGGGATCTCTGGGATATCTTCAAGATAAAACAATTTTTCAAACTGTTCTTTTAACTCCGGTGTAGTTTTAGCCAGTTCGATATTATGCAGCATCCTTTTACATTCTGTGGAAGCATTAATGTACTCGCTCTCTATTGTCAGATAAATCCTTTCCGTCGTTTTATACGTTTGTAACGCTTTTGTATACTTTTGATAATTTGGAAATAATCTTCTGCTACAGGATGGATGACGGAGTTTTCTCAAAGATTTGTTGATGATCTGCCGTACCCATTCTTTTTGTGTTCCTATACGTTCACTGATTTTTTGGTATGTCATCGGTTCCTCATCAAAACCATACCGCAAAGACATCACATAAAATTGTTTTTCCGTAAGGGTTTCTTTCATGACATGTATAAAATCTTCGGGATCCTCGATCTCGATGATCAACAGTTTGTTTTTATCTGTGATATTAAACATATCTTTTGCTACCCGGTCAAGCGGTGTTTCCATATCCTTTAGATACGCTAGGATATCATCCTCTGTTAAGATATTTTTCTTTTTTACATAGTTTGTAAAATTTCCTATTGTTTCATTTCGAAATTCCTGTGGTGTAATGCCAAGTTTTCTCGCTGCTTCTGTCTGGGTCTCACGGACGAAGCTCTGCGCGTACGCCAATGCCCGCATCTTTCTGTATATGCCGACCAGATAGTCTGGGGACGTTCTCCCGTCCGCATCGACATCGCCGGTGGCTGGACCGACACGCCTCCCTTCTGCCTCATGGAAGGCGGCAATGTGGTCAATCTTGCCATCAAGCTGAACGGTCAACCGCCGCTCCAGACTTACGTCAAGCCATGCAGCGAGCCTCATATCGTTCTGCGGAGCATCGACCTCGGCGCGTCCGAAACCATCACCACATACGAGGAGCTGGCAGCTTTCAATAAGGTTGGTTCGCCGTTCTCCATCCCCAAGGCAGCCCTCTCGCTCTCCGGCTTCCTCCCACAGTTCTGCAAGGACCAGTACAATTCTCTGGAAGAACAGCTGCGTGCCTTCGGATGCGGCCTTGAGGTGACGCTGCTCTCAGCCATCCCCGCCGGTTCTGGTCTTGGCACAAGCTCCGTCCTCGCTGCCACAGTCCTCGGCGCATTGAGCGACTTCTGCGGACTGGGATGGGACAAGGCCGAGATTGGTCATCGCACACTTGTCCTCGAACAGCTCCTCACCACGGGAGGCGGATGGCAGGACCAGTTCGGCGGACTCCTGCCGGGCATCAAGCTGCTGCAGACCGAGCGCGGCTTCTGCCAGAACCCGGAGGTCCGCTACATGCCGGACACCCTCTTCACTCTTCCCGAATACAAGGCATGCCACCTGCTCTATTACACCGGCATCACACGCACAGCGAAGACCATCCTCGCCGAGATTGTCCGCCGCATGTTCCTCAACGAGCATGACGAACTGGCACAGCTGCGTGAGATGAAGGCGCACGCCCTTGACATGTTTGATGCCATCCAGCGCATGGACTTCGAGCGTATGGGACGTCTTGTCGGCAAGACATGGAAGCAGAACCAGGCTCTCGACTTGGGCACCAATCCTCCAGCCGTGGAAGCTCTCACACGCCTCGTTGACGACCTTTGCCTTGGCTATAAGTTGCCGGGTGCCGGAGGTGGCGGCTATCTTTACATGGTGGCAAAGGACGAGGACGCAGCTGCCCGCATCCGCCGCATCCTCTCTGAGAACCGTCCTAACGACAAGGCACGCTTCGTTGAGATGTCGCTCTGCCAGAACGGATTCCAAGTAAGCCGCAGTTAAAGGCTGACATATCAAACAATAGCTTTATATGATTACGGATTCATCCATATCTTTTTATTATCTTAAAAGGATAGAGATGAATCCGTTTTTTATTTTTTCTTTGAAAACAATTCAATAGGCTATCTTTTGACATCCATGGCGTTGTTTTACGTGAAATATATATAACTTTGTAATCAAAAGAGTAAAAACGAGCCGTACATGACAAGAATTATCAGAAAATTATTAGCTACATTAATATTCGCCACCGCATTCTTCACTTCTGCATTCTCACAGCCAAAGCATGAGGTGCGTGCTGTATGGCTAACCACCATCGGCGGCATCGACTGGCCACATTCATACGCCCAGTCAGTATGGTCTATAGAGAAGCAGAAGGACGAACTGCGCTCCATACTTGACCGTCTGGAAAAGGCGGGCATCAATACCGTGCTGCTGCAGACCCGCATACGCGGCACCGTCATCTATCCCTCCAACATCGAGCCGTGGGACGGATGTCTGTCCGGACATCCGGGCAAGAGCCCAGGTTACGACGCGCTGCGCTTCGCCATCGACGAGTGTCACAAGCGTGGCATGGAAGCACACGCATGGATTGTGACAATGCCCGTGGGAAAGTGGGACGCACTCGGATGTAAGCGCCTGCGCAGCAAGATGCCGGACAACATCATAAAGATAAAGGCAGACGGATATATGAACCCCGAGTCGGCACAGACCGCCAACTACCTTGCGGATATCTGCGAGGAGGTGACACGCGGCTACGACATCGACGGCATCCACCTCGACTATATACGCTATCCCGAGAATCTGCCCAAGCTGAAGAAGCTGAACCCGAGCGTGGCACGCAACAATATCACACGCATAGTACGTACCATATCAAAGCGCGTCAAGACTCTCAAGCCGTGGGTGAAGATGAGTTGCTCGCCGATTGGCAAGTATGACAACACGTCACGCTATTGGAGTCATGGCTGGGACGCACGCAACACGGTTTATCAGGATGCCGTGGCATGGCTGCGTGACGGACTCATGGACGAGCTGTTCCCGATGATGTATTTCCGCGACAACAACTTCTTCCCCTTCGCTCTCGACTGGAAGGAGCAGAATCACGGAAGGATTGTCGTGCCGGGCCTTGGCATCTATTTCATGTCGCCAAGAGAGAAAGACTGGCCCTTGACTGACATCACCCGCCAGCTCTCCTTCCTTCGCGACATCGGCATGGGGCACGCCTATTTCCGATCGAAGTTTTTCACGGACAACACCAAGGGCATCTACGATTTCGCTACGGACGAATACGGCACGTATCCGTCCCTCATCCCACCGATGACATGGGCAAAGGCTACGTCCCCCCAAAAACCATACGACCTTACCTTTACGACGCAGGAGGACGGTGTCATGCGCATGACATGGCAACATCAGGTGAAGGACACCACCATGATGCTCTTCAACATCTATTCCTCCACATCCTATCCCGTGGACACAAAAGACGCCCGCAACCTCATGGCAATACGCCGCCAGGCACGCTCTCTGCTCATCCCATCAGAAAAGGGACGCCATTACGCCGTGACCGCCACCGACCGCTACGGCAACGAGAGTCTTGCCCTTCAGGAAGCTTACACCGCCGACACGTCAGCCCCGCAGCTTAGCCCCGACTTGCTGAAGTGCGACGGTCGCATCCTGCAAGTACCTGACGAAGTGATGCTCAATGACGCACAGTATCTGCTCGTAGAGACAATGCAGGGATCGGCTGTAGCCACACTCCCCTACAAACGCCTCTCCACCACCGTGAACATCATCAGCATCCCCAACGGCATCTACCACCTGCGAACCCTTAACCGCAAGGGAAGAAGCCACCGTCTGGGCACGTTCATCGTAAAGAGGATTTAGCCATAAGACGGAGGTTTTGCCGAGACAATATTTGCATTCCTGATGCTCAATACTATGAATTGAACGCACTAAGAAATCTTTGGTGCGAAATTCTTGAGTTTTGAGCGGTTAGAGATAATATACTTATACACAGTGTGTTATGCGGCTTCCTGACGAAGCGCTATGAAATCAGAGTCGCAAAAGAGCCACTTTTTGCTGCAATAGCGCCACTTTTACACTACAATACTGCCACTTTTATCATGCAATAGCGCCACTTTTACTGTCTAATAGTGGCACTATTGGACTGTAAAAGTGGCGCTATCGTTATGGGCGGGCGCTGTTTGCACAGCATAACACCGTAAAAACAGCAAACCAGAACTCTAGAATCAATTTTTATTTTGTAACAAGTTTTTACTCTTTGGACAATATTTGCATGGTTGACAGGAAGACATGTTTTTGACAAGAAGACATGAAGAACATGTTTTAGGCAAGAAAACATGTGCAGAGAAGTTACTAGTAAAGAGGATTTAGCCATAAAATGTTAAATAGCGGTATAAACATAGACATAACATTATCAAGCCAAGCATTTTTCAATCCAAAAATGCTATCTTTGTAATGTACCATATAGTGACAATATTATGAATACAGCAAAAACCCAACAGACACTGGCATTTGCTGCTATGTGTGTGGACTTGGTAGCACAAGCAGAAGGATGCAGCAGTCAGGAAATGTATCAACGACTAAAAAAAGTTGGACTTATACATGGTCTGACCACACATCTTGACGCTCTACATACCCAAAGCAAAGAATATGTAACAAACGACCTATTACAAGCCCTTCATCGTCTGGAGGCAGCACAAACCAATAAACAATAACTATGCGAAAAGTATTTCACGGAGCAACAAGGATTGTGGATTCTCCACTTTGCCATATAGGACGAGACAATCTCGATTTTGGCAAGGGATTCTACATTACTGACATCCGCAAACAAGCAATCAGTTGGGCTACACGAGTTGTCAACATCGGATTACCACAATGGCTGAATGTATATGAATTGGATGAAAACTACATCAAGCAAAATGCCCGATACAAAGTATTTACAGCATACGACGAAGAATGGCTTGACTTTATAATAAAAAGTAGAGACGGCAAGAAACCTTGGAGAAAGTACGACTATGTAGAAGGTGGCATTGCCGACGATCGAGTTATCACAACCATAGAGGACTATTTAAATGGTGACATTTCTATGGAATTTGCATTAAAACGATTATCAGAGCATCAACCAAATAATCAGATTTGCATTATCTCACAAGAAATACTTGATAACAGTCTAAGCTTTCTAAAAGCAGAACCATTAAATGATTTGGCAAGAAAGGAGGAATTGTCATGCTAAGAGACTCTCAACTTTGGATGAAGATAGGTAGAATATGTACTAAATTGGCAAAACGTTTGGACATTACTCCTGAAAGAGCTTTTGACATCTTTCAGATGAGCAAAACAAACAAGCTGCTACATGACGAACGCTCACTACTCTACCTAATGAGCGACTTATATATCGTAGATAGTATAATAGAAGAGTTGAAAACAGCAACTTACTGAATATTACTTCAAATGAAGTAAGCGCTTATACCAAAAGAAGCGAGAGCCCATTCCGACAGAAATGAGCTCTCGCTTCAATTTATTCTAAATACTAATAGCGCTGTTTTTAGACAATTCCCTGCGCCATCATTGCCTTAGCAACCTTCAGGAATCCAGCAACGTTGGCACCGCGGACATAATTTATGTAGCCGTCAGGCTGTGTGCCGTACTTCACGCAGTTGGCATGGATGTCGTTCATAATGTCGTGAAGCTTGGCGTCCACCTCCTCGCTGCTCCAGCGGAGACGCTCCGAATTCTGACTCATCTCAAGGCCCGAAACTGCCACACCACCTGCATTGGCTGCCTTGCCGGGAGCATAAAGCAGTCCGGCTTCCTGGAACACCTTGATGGCCTCCGGCGTTGAAGGCATGTTGGCGCCCTCGCTAACGGCAATCACACCGTTGGCAACAAGCGTGCGTGCGTCGTCGCCGTCAATCTCGTTCTGTGTGGCAGACGGAAGGGCAATGTCTGCTTTCTCGCCCCAAGGACGTGCTCCTGCCACGTACTTCACACCATACTCTTCAGCATACTCGCGGATACGACCGCGCTCCACGTTCTTCAGTTCCTTCACATAGGCAAGCTTCTCGGCGTCGATGCCGTCCGGATCGTAGATATAACCGTCCGAATCAGACAATGTCACAGGCACGGCACCAAGCTGGATGAGCTTCTCCACGGTGTACTGAGCCACATTGCCCGAACCGCTCACGAGGACACGTTTTCCTGCAAGCTCGATGCCGCGGGTCTTGAGCATGTTCTCAAGGAAATATACGTTGCCGTAACCCGTAGCCTCGGGACGGATGAGCGATCCGCCGAACTCCTGACCCTTGCCGGTAAGCACGCCGACGAAAGTATGAGTGAGCTTCTTATACTGACCGAACATATAGCCGACCTCACGACCGCCTACGCCGATGTCGCCAGCCGGAACGTCCTCGTCAGGACCGATGTGACGATAAAGCTCGTTCATGAAAGCCTGACAGAAACGCATCACCTCAGCATTGCTCTTGCCACGCGGAGAAAAGTCGGAACCGCCCTTGGCACCTCCCATCGGCAGCGTGGTGAGCGCATTCTTGAAGGTCTGCTCGAAAGCAAGGAACTTAAGGATGGAGGGATTGACGGAAGAATGAAAGCGAATGCCGCCCTTGTACGGACCGATGGCGTTGTTGTGCTGAATGCGATAACCCATATTGGTCTGCACGTTGCCCTTGTCGTCCACCCATGTCACACGGAAGGAGATGATGCGGTCAGGTATGCAAAGACGCTCAATGAGGTTGGCACGGTCGAACTCGGGATGGCGGTTATACTCATCCTCAATGGTACCGAGAACCTGGCTCACAGCCTGGATGTACTCAGGCTCGTTGGGGAAGCGCTGGTTAAGACGCTCTACGATTTCTGTTGCTTTCATTGTTTTTTGTTGGTGTTTTTGATTAATATGATTATTATCCTTTTCTAAAATTCTAACTATATCTATCTTAAAATGCGCAACAGAAGCGCCTCTGCTGCCTTTAAATTCTTTTACGACTGCAAAAGTACGAAAAATATTTTATTTCGTCACACTACTGTCCCGTTAAAGTGGACTAATCGCTCTTTGAATTAATTGAAATACAGT
>OLPC01001838.1_pt1 | contig 17263 bp, 13 predicted proteins | sample 1672341 | NCBI WGS metagenome assembly OLPC01 (sample SAMEA3136673, study PRJEB25190) | human gut metagenome | reverse complement strand
TTACCTACCATTTCTTCTGCACTGTAATGTGCTTTGATTCCGGATACAATCTGACGCACCTGGCTTCCGATCTGTACCTGTGAACAGAGAAGTTTTTTGGATTTCTTTACTTCTTCACATTTGATGATCTTACCAACCTGGAACTGGAGTTTGCCAAAATCTTCAAACGTGATCTCTGGTTTTGCTTCGAGATCGATCACATCTTCATTCTCTTCTTTTGCAGGCTCTTCAGCCTTTGGTGGATGAAGTTCTGCTACTTTTGCCATTACTTCTTTGAGGTCAAGGCGGGCAAAAAGGATCTCAGGTTTCTCAGTTACTTTGTTTCCTGATGGATAGAGACCAAATGTCTTAAGATCTTCTAACTCTCTGTCCTGAGCATTTAACTGAGCAAGGATTCTCTCTGTTGTTTCCGGCATAAAAGATTTCAGCAGAGTTGCACCGATGCAGATTCCCTCAACCAGATTGTAGAGAACGGTTGCAAGACGGTCTTTCTTTTCTTCATCTTTTGCAAGTGCCCATGGCATTGTTTCGTCGATGTATTTGTTGCAGCGTTTGAAGATAGTGAATACTTCTGTCATTGCGTCTGCTACACGAAGTTTGTCCATTTTTTCGTTTACTTTTTCCGGTACGGAGAGGATGAAGTTCTTGAGATCATCATCTACAGGCTCTGTTACGCCTTTGTTCTCTACTACGCCGCCAAAGTATTTGTTGGACATGGAAATCGTACGGTTTACAAGGTTTCCGAGGGTGTTCGCAAGCTCGGAGTTGAGACGCTCTACCATCAGTTCCCATGTGATAACACCGTCGTTCTCGAATGGCATTTCATGGAGTACGAAGTAACGCACTGCATCTACACCGAAGAAGTCTACCAGTTCGTCTGCGTAGATTACGTTTCCTTTGGATTTACTCATTTTGCCATCACCCTGAAGGAGCCATGGATGTCCAAATACCTGTTTCGGAAGTGGAAGATCCAGTGACATCAGGAAGATTGGCCAGTAAATTGTATGGAAACGGATGATGTCTTTACCGATGAGGTGAAGGTCTGCCGGCCAGAGTTTGTTGAACTGCTCTGTACTTTCTCCATCGCAGTCGTAACCGATTCCTGTGATGTAGTTTGTGAGGGCATCAAGCCATACATATACTACGTGTTTCGGATCGAAGTCTACCGGAATTCCCCATTTAAAAGATGTTCTGGATACGCAGAGATCCTGAAGTCCCGGAAGAAGGAAGTTGTTCATCATTTCGTTCTTACGTGATTCCGGCTGGATGAAATCCGGGTGTGTGTTGATGTAGTCGATCAGTTTGTCAGCGTATTTGCTCATTTTGAAGAAGTATGCTTCTTCTTTGGCAGGTACGCATGGACGTCCGCAGTCAGGACATTTGCCGTCTACAAGCTGGGATTCTGTGAAGAAAGATTCGCACGGTGTGCAGTACATTCCTTCGTAGTGTCCTTTGTAGATGTCGCCTTTTGCGTACATTTTTTTGAAGATTTTTTTGACCTGTTTTTCGTGGTCTTCGTCAGTGGTTCTGATGAATTTGTCGTAGGATGTGTTCATCAGATCCCAGATTCTTTTGATCTCGCCGGATACGTTGTCTACGAATTCTTTCGGGGTGATACCGGCTTCTTCGGCTTTTAATTCGATTTTCTGGCCGTGTTCATCAGTTCCGGTCTGGAAGAATACGTCATAGCCCTGCTGACGTTTGTAGCGGGCGATGGCGTCGGCTAATACAACTTCATAAGTGTTGCCGATATGCGGTTTGCCGGATGTGTAGGCAATTGCAGTGGTGATGTAGTATTTCTGTTTTTCCATGGTTGTTGTCTCCTTTTTTTGAATGTGGACGCCTGGTTTTTCAGAATGGTAACAACCGCTCCTTTCCTATGGAAGAAAAATATAAATTCTTCATAAGGGAAAATGAATGGAAGTGGGACTTATTAGTGCTCCTGGTTAAGATATGGAGGTTCATATATGTTTATAACATAAAAAAAGTCTCCCCAGAGTTATCTGAGAAGACGAGTGTTTGCCCGTGTTACCACTTCTGTTCGTTTCCTGCTCGCGCGGGGAAACCTTGGGAGGTACGTGTAATACCTCTACGCTATAACAGGCGTGCCTGTCGCTGCCTAAAGTCCATGACTCTCAGCAGTGCCTCTCGGAAGCCATCTTCGATCTGCTCCTTGCATATCCCTCTCAGCCTTGGAATCTGTTTATTGTGATCCGTGGGGATTTCTCTGTAATGCGGTCTGCAAATGTACTCTCTTCTTCAATGAGTTTGTATTATTTCGTGACAGCGGTTCGCTCTGTGATTGTGAAACGCTGCTAGTTATAGGAAATAGTTATTTCCTGTTATAGGGAAAATATAGCACATTTCGGTGGGTTTGTAAACCCACATTAAAGTTGTCTGCTTTTATATTTCTGATGTCTTATCCAGAAGTTCACTCCTTTTAATGCTGCATCATTTTTTTGTTCTTTTCAAAATAATATCTTGACAATTTAAATCAAGTATTGTATAGTAACAATATCAGTAATGATTATTGTTATTAAATAAGCAATTAAAGTTACTGTAGTTCAGAGAAGGGAGGAATACCATGGCGACACTGAAATACAGCCGTCAGAGAGAATCTATCAAAGAATTTCTGCGAAGCAGGACAGATCATCCCACAGCAGACGTGGTATATGAGAATATGAAACTTATCTATCCAAATATCAGCCTCGGCACGGTATATCGCAACTTATCTCTGCTGGCTGATCTGGGAGAGATCAAGAAGCTTTCCTCTTTCGCCGGAGCGGATCACTTTGACGGTCGAACCGAGAGGCACTGCCATTTCATGTGTACCAGATGTGAGCGGATCATTGATCTGGAGAATGAGAAGATCCACCATATTATGGAACTTGCAGGTGAGAACTTTGGCGGAAAGATTACAGATTACAGCGCAAGATTCTTCGGACTATGCGAAGACTGTTTAAAAGAAACAGTAAATGAGTCCGATACTTCCGAGAATACTTCTGATGAAAATTAAAGTTATTCTCTAAAATACCTACCATATTTAATGTCAAGATGAACACAATTTTTTATCTATACAATTAATGATAAAAGGTCGCAAAAAAGATAAAATAAAACTTGACTTTTTCAATCAAGTATGGTAACCTAAGAATGTAGAAAATAGTAATGATTACTATTATCAAAAATTACTTTTTCTACCGCACATGCGGAAAGCACCAAAGAACCAAACGATGCCGAAAACAAACAGATTTTTATCCGGCATCCAATTAATAAATTCATTAAAAGAAAAGGAGATTTTAATTATGACAAAATGGGTATGTAGTGTATGTGGTTATGTTTATGAAGGCGAGAACGCTCCGGAAGTCTGTCCAGTATGTAAAGCACCAGCAGACAAATTCATCAAACAGGGCGAAGAAATGACATGGGCAGCTGAGCACGTTGTAGGTGTTGCTCAGGGCGTCAGCGAAGACATCATCGAAGATTTAAGAGCAAACTTCCAGGGTGAATGCTCTGAGGTTGGTATGTACCTTGCAATGGCCAGAGTAGCTCACAGAGAAGGATATCCGGAAGTTGGTTTATACTATGAGAAAGCTGCTTACGAAGAAGCAGAACACGCTGCTAAATTCGCTGAATTATTAGGTGAAGTTGTAACAGACAGCACAAAGAAGAACCTTCAGATGCGTGTAGAGGCTGAGAACGGTGCTACAGCTGGTAAAGTTGACCTTGCTAAACGTGCAAAAGCAGCTAACCTTGACGCTATCCATGACACAGTGCATGAAATGGCTCGCGATGAAGCTAGACACGGAAAAGCATTCGCAGGTCTGCTTAAGAGATACTTCGGAGAATAAGAAAGCCGCATAAAATAAGCCTTTTGCAAGAGGGAACCACAAAGGTGGTTCCCCTTTTTTATGTCCTTCATTTTGGAAGGTACCACTTTGGTGGTACTTTCTTGTATTCTCTCTTTTTTACATCCGCTTTCTGGTTTTTTATAACTTCTGAATCTCAGGAATATAGACATACCTGCTTCCATTATTGACGTGGAATCGGATATTTATCTCCCATCATCCAGTCCTTAGCAAAATCAAGTGTTGGATAAGCAGAAGGATCTGACATTTCATTATTTTCAATTGCCTTAAATCTCGTATACTGATTTTCCGGTGCTCCAAATTCTGAGGCCGAACATAAATAGTAACAATCAACAATATAAGCACCGGAGGATTCCTCACAAATACCATATCTGGAGTTTCCAACGTTTACACAATTCTGAATAACCGATTCATTACTCGAATTATATCCTGCTATTCCACTTTGTCCATTTACTGTACCTGTGTTTAAACAATTATATATTTTTCCAAACCAGTTGAAAGCAGCAATTCCACCAATACATCCACCATCTCCATCATCAATAACAGTACCGTGATTTATACAATGATTTGTTAATCCAAACCAATTATAATCAACAATACCCCCAACATACTGCGAACCTTTTATTTCGCCATAATTTGTGCAGCTATCAATTCCCTTTCCTTCTGTAGAAATGTGATTATCATTGCAAATCCCGGCAACTTCTAAACGACGTGTCTGATTATTTCCAAGTATATCCTGATAATGTGCATTTCCCATTACCTGCGCATAATTAGTACAGTTTTTTATTAATCCGTTATTATCATTTACAATTCCGGCAGCATTCCCCCCTCCTGAGAGATAGATTTTTCCTCTGATAACGCACTTCTCAATTGTCCCATAATTATCCTTTGCTACCGCACAAATTCCTGAATTTTCACCTGCTATATTACATGAGTCAAAAATAATGTTTTTAATCGTACCATAATTACTATCACACAAAGGCTGTTTCAAATTTATGATTTTATGTCCGTTACCATCAAGTATTCCATAAAATTTTGACATTTTCTCTGAGTATGCGCTAAGATTTATATCTTTTCCCAATTTATAAATTTTCGCATTTTCATAATTTTTTTCAATGGAAAACAACTGCTCCGGTGTAGTAATGATTGTTTCATTATTTTCCGGTAAGTTTGGTTTTGAAGGTGTCGAAGAAGTTGAAACCGTTATCTTGCAGCTTGCTTTCTTTCCACTTCCATCCTTTGCTTTTGCCACAATCACAGCTTTTCCATTTCCAACTGCTTTTATAACACCTTTAGAAGAAACCGTTGCTACTTTTTCATTACTTGAACTCCAGGTAACGGATTTATTGTTTGCATTACCTGGCAATACTGTTGCCTTTAAAGTAAGTGATTTTCCTTTGTTGAGCGTAGCAGATGTTTTATTGAGTTTAATGCTGGTTACTGGCTGCTTAACTGTCACTTTACAAATAAATTTTTTCTTTCCATATTTGGCTGTAATTACCGTATTTCCCTTCTTTTTGGCTTTTACAACTCCTTTAGAAGAAACCGTTGCTACACTCTTTTGACTGCTTGTCCAGGTGATCTTCCCTTTGATTCCCGATACCTTTAATGTGTAAGTTTTGCCAACATTGAGCGAAACACTCTTTTTATTCAGCTTTGCAGCACTTACGGAAACAGGCATTACCATTACACTAAGCATCAGACATACCAATAACAGTATTGATACTTTTTTGAACCTCTTCATACTCTTTTTCCTCCTGAATCCTTTTTCTTTAACAGTATCACAATTTTTTCTTTCTTACAATCTTCACTGTATTGCGTCTCCCACAATTTACAAAAAAGGACAGCCGCCCGGCAAAGATCCTGCCGGTGCGGCTGCCGCATTTATACATTATAAAGAACCATAGAGACTTACTGCATAAGAATAATTCTTTCTGGTATCTTTGTAAATAATCTGCAGATAGTGCTGGCTGTCTAAAGTGATGCTACTTCCATTCTTAATCTTTTTCTGTACTCCTGTTCCATATTCACTGTAATATATTGCTTCTATCTTATAACCTTTCTTCGCAGTAATATTTATTTTTCCCTTTTTAGGAGAGCTGGAAGAAACTGTGACCGTATTTTTCTTATCAAGCTGTTTCTTATAATCCTTTTTTCCAACTACACATTTATTCAGCGGATTCGTATAATTGTAAACTGAAATCTTGGATTTAAAAGAATATTTTTTTCCATTTTTTCTCTTTACAGTAAATGATACTGTAGCAGTACCTTGTTTTTTAGCTTTTATAGTAATCGTATAGTCATCAATGAACTTCTCTTTTTTCACTGTCGCTACATTGGTATTACTGCATTTCAAATTCAGGATCTTATCAGATTTCACTGAATTCATGATTCCATACCCTATTTGATTTCCCTTCAACATCGTTATGGACTTCGCAAATTTAAGAGTACCGGCTGCCTGTGCTGTGACTGGTGCTGCTGCAAGATCCGCTACAATAAATGTAAATGCCAGGAATAATGCAATGACCAGATTTTTGATTTTTTTCATATCTGTTCCTCCTTAGATATATGATATTGTTGTATTCTTATAACTGCTTATTTTACAGTTATTTTGCAGGTTATTTTCTTTGAGCCGCTTCGAATAGTGATTGTCGCAGTTCCCTTACGCAGTCCTTTTACCACACCTTTGGATGTTACGGTGACTATCTTTTTATCAGATGAACTATAGGTAATTTTTTCCTGACTGGTTACCGGAGCGACTGTAATTGATGATGCCAGTTTCGTATAGGTGGTTTCTTTGGCAAGTGTCAGTTTTTTGACTGTAGAAGTAATCTTTGTGGTTTTCACTGTACTCTTCTTCACAGCTACTTTGAAAGATACCGTTTTCTTACTTGCAAGGGTAACAGTAACAGAGGCATTTCCTGTTTTCTTACCTGCTGTCAGCTTAAAGGTCCCATCTTTCTTTACAGCTGATACTTTTACAACTCCTGTATCGCTGGACGTAACCTTTTTAACATAATCTCCTTTGGCTAATCCTGATGCTTTGAATGCGGTTGTGGACTGTCCTGTTTTCAGTTTCAAAGAGGATGCTGTCAGTGAAATAGTCGGTTTCAGTTTGGCTGTTGTCTTCTGCTTTTTGATCACAGCACCACATACCTTACAGTGACTACCTCTTCATATAATTTCCCCTTTTTCCTTTTCTATAGTTTTCATAAAAGCTTATAAATTATCATACAACAATGCCAGTTTAAAATCAATTAACTGACAGCATAGTGTCCCCGCTTATTCCATAACCGGAAACTGTACAAAGGCAACATCATCAAAGCCGGTACAACTTCTCCATACAGCCTGTACAATGAATCTCTTGCATCTTTCACAACAGGTGACCTCTATGACCACCACGATGCAGATGGATTCATCACACTGTTCGGACTTCCACTGAAAGTTCGCGCTATGATGTTAAAAGAAGTTGAACAGAACAAAAAATAATTTCTGAAATGTGAAAATACTGCTGAATCCTTTTTAGATTCAGCAGTATTTTTTTGTTACCATATATCCGTAACAAGCTGGCAGTGGCAGGTCAGGTCCCGTAGATTTCAGAAATTCCCGTGCACAGCCATTTTACTGCAGCTACAATGGCTTCCGTTCTGTACAGAAATGCCCACAGCCCCTTCCAGATATGGCCTTTCCACATCAGTCACTTCAAGAAGCTTTTGATCATCTACCCACAAAATCAGTCTGCCTCCCTCAACGCTGACGCAAAGATGATATTCTTTTTCTTTCTCCCAAGCAAAGTCACATTGGCTCAGAATCCGATATCCATTTTCATTTTTCAGAATTGCCGCCCGTCCGTCCGCCAGAAATCCAGCTGCATAAGATCGTATTCCTCCCTGCACCCTTACATTCATCATATGCCAGTCTCCCGTATGAGGGGTCAGCCAGAATTCAGCCGTATAATCCTTCCAGTTATGACTGCCCGTATATGCCTCTCCGAAATCGCAGCAGGATAAATGAAGATTTCCATCTGCCAGATAGAAAAGCCCCTTCAATTTGGTAAACTGCGTAATTTCGCGATGAACCGGAGTCCACACTTCTTCCTCTTCTTTTCTCATTTCGACAGAATAATCAGGAGTTTCGTCCGTATAAAAATCATCCAAAAGTACTGTAACCTGCTGTGCAGATCCTCTTTCCCCGCCTACATGGACGCAGAATCCCACTTCATCCAGAAGCGCACCTTCCATGGCAGGAATCACAAACTCCAGCTGTTTCCACTGACCTTTCTCCAACACCACTGCATCTCCCTGATAAATCCTGTCGCCACGCACTTCATGTACATAAAGACTTACCTGCAAATCTGACAGTCCATATTCCGGCACCATTACACTTCCATGAACAGTCTGTCCCGGATAAACCAGCGGAGAAAATGCAGGATCATAACGGCTGTCATGAAAATCTGCCGGTCTGTAATAGGTCTTTTTATATACCAGAACATTTTCTCCGGATTCCATCCTGTTCGCTGTTACTTTCAAAGAACGGTTTCCAAACGCAGCGGATTCATCTGTGTTCATCAGATGATACTCCGGTTTCGGATAATCATCTCCCTTATTTAGGTGTTCTATCCTCACACGCATGACATGGGTAGAGCCCGGAAATTCAAAATGGCAGCTTTCAATCTTATCTTCTGCGATTTTATCATATGGAGCCGGCAATTTTTCCCCTGCCAGTTCAGCTGCCAGTTTCGCAATATAACATGCACCGTAAGGAATATCCATGATATTACGACTGCCCACAACACTGGAGCATGCCAGAAAATCATTGACCGGCTCACGCCACTTGCGATAATCAATTCCATCCAGTCCATTTCTGACTCCCATGATCGTTGCGATGTTTCCCACATTGCAGTCAGTATCCCATCCACATCGATTGCAGATCTGCAATGTATCAGAGAAGTCCCCGTTACCATACAGCAAAGCAAGTATCATCACTGCCGTATTCGGAATGATATGGCACATGCCTGGATATTTATCATATCCATAATTATCACGTATAAATTTCCAGCAATCCTTCCAGTTGTTCGGATTTTTTTTATGATAATCCATGACCACTCTGACAATCTTTGCATAATCGCAGTTTTCCGGAATATAACTGAGTCCTTTTTCCAGTATTTTGTTCATATCAGATTCCACAAATGCATAGCTAATGCACACAGCCACAAAAATACCTCCATGGATTCCGTCTCCGCCATGAGTAACACTTGCTGCTTTCCGTGCAAGTTTTGCCGCCATATCCGGATTCCCAGGTGTAACCAATCCCCAGGTATCAATAAAAATCTGACCACCAATCTGTTCTGCAGTTGTTTTTCCATTCTGTTCAATGCTTCCGCTTTCCGGAGCTTTGATTCCATTTCTCAGATTCAGATATGCTGTATGTTCTGTTGATACTCCATAACCGCCCCACCAGAAAAATCCATGTTCAAAAGGTGCATAATTCAATAAAGCCTCTGCCACATCCTGCGCTTTCATTTCGGAACCTTTCCCACAATCTTCCAGTGCTCTAAGAAAAAACAGTGGGCCATTGCTATCATCATCTGCCGCAAAATCTCTGTAATCCACCAGATATCCATCTGTTTCTCCATAAATATCCTCAATCTGCCGCTGGCTCCAACCCTCTACCGGAGCTCCCAGACGAATGCCGATTATTTTTGCAAGCCATCCGGCATAAATGTGTTCTATGTACTCTTTTTTCATAATATTCATAGTCTTTTTTCCTCTTCATGTTGTATGATTAAAATCAATATTTCAAGGCTGCATTTTCTTTTTTGCAAATCATTATACAGAAATAATATCATACTTATTCTTTTTGTCAATTATATTTATTTTTGTTTCAATTCAGCCATTTATTTTTGTATATTTTTCATAAATTTTTTGCGATTTTTTGCATTTAAACCTGCTCCTATGAGATATTATGCACAGATTATTTTTTACCATTTTACTGTTTTACTTTTTATTTTACAAATATGCACCCTGTCAGACGCAAACAGCACCAGGTAATCTTTACACATAAATCTGTTAAAATGCAAAAAAGCCGCCCAAACCGGCAACTTTTTTATGTTATGATTTTTATGATCTTTTATCTGCTTCTTAACTCTGCTCTTTTATGATCCAGAAGTGTCTGAAGTTCGTTCAGGTCAGCCTCTGTGATCCCTTCTGTCTCCAGCAGCGCATGCATCATTTCCACCGGAGTGATTTTCCTTCTCTCCGCATTATTCTTCAGATATGTCTCCCTGGAAAGAAGCGGTCTGTAATTTCTCGCATAAACCTTTCCATTCATGGAAGTCCCTGCTACCTCGATCAGTTTCTCTTTCAAAAGAAGCTCCAGACATCTGCGCACTGTTGGCATCTTTAACTCTGGTGCTATTTCATTGATCTCAAAAGCAGACAGAGGTTTTCCCTCTTCCCAAAGCACATTCATAACATCATAACGTTTACCCTTTAATATGTCCATTTTAAGATCTACCTCCATATTTAACCAGATATTATTATAATAAAGAACTATCAGATTAATTACAATTACAAAGCCCTTACACTCATTTACAGAGCATTTACAAATTTATATCATTTCTTTGATATTTTTGTCATAAAATAGATTATTTCTTATTTCATATATTCCATAATCAAAAAAACAAAAGAATTGACAGTTAACTGGAAATATTTTATAATAATTTTATAAACAATAATCAGGAAACTTATATATGTCCATAATCGGTTGGATGTTTCTACCAACTACCGTAATAGTTGTCTATAAGTTTTGTCATCTTAAGGGACAGGCATAGATAAGACATCTTCGGTAGATTTTTTTTGCCTTTCCTTATTGTAAGAAAGAGAGGGAATGATCATGAGCAGAGAAATATTCGCACTAAAGGGAACCATCTGTTACAGCACTTCTCCCACAGAACTTTCCATTACCGAGGGAGGATATGTGGTCTGTGAAAACGGACACTGCGCTGGTGTTTTTCCAGAACTTCCGGACAGATACAGGCAGATTCCATGTACAGATTTCGGAGATGAACTGATCATCCCGGGCCTGACAGATCTGCACATTCACGCTCCCCAGTACACATTCCGGGCATCTGGCATGGATCTGGAACTGCTGGACTGGCTGAATACCATCACCTTTCCCCAGGAAGCCCGCTATGAGGACACAGAGTTTGCCAGAGCAGCCTATACCATTTTCGCGGAAGATCTGAAAAAAGGCCCCAATACCCGTGCCTGTATTTTCGGAACTCTCCATGTTCCTGCCACAGAAATTCTGATGGAACTTCTGAACCAGACCGGTCTGAAAACCATGGTTGGCAAAGTAAACATGGATCGAAACGGTTCTCCTGTCCTGCAGGAAACCAGCGCCCAGACTTCTGCAGATGCTACCCTGTCCTGGCTTGAAGATACCCTGACGAAATTCAAAAATGTAAAACCGATCCTGACACCAAGATTTATCCCATCCTGTTCCGACGAACTGATGGAAAAACTTTCCGCGCTCCAGCAGAAATATCATCTGCCGGTGCAGTCCCATCTCTCTGAGAACCTGGGTGAAATTGCCTGGGTACAGGAACTTTGCCCAGATACACATTTCTACGGCGAAGCTTACAGTCGGTTCGGATTGTTCGGAGGGGATTGTCCGACGATTATGGCTCACTGTGTTCACTCCTCTGACGAAGAGATCGCACTTATGAAAAAACAGGGCGTTTATATCGCCCATTGTCCACAGTCCAACACCAACCTCTCTTCCGGCATCGCTCCTGTAAGGCAGTATCTGGATGAAGGACTGCATGTCGGACTTGGTTCTGACGTCGCAGGTGGAACCTGTTCTTCCATTCTGCGCGCCATGGCTGATGCCATTCAGGTTTCCAAACTGTACTGGCGGCTCATTGATTCTTCCATGAAACCGCTGACGCTGGAGGAAGCTTTTTATATGGGTACAGAAGGCGGCGGCTCCTTCTTCGGAAAAGCCGGAAGTTTTAAGGAGGGTTATGAATTCGATGCAGTTGTCCTGAACAGCTCCACCATTCCCACCCCTCTGAAGCTCTCTCCGAAAGACAGGCTAGAAAGACTTGTCTACCTTTCCGACGACCGCAACATCTCCGCCAAATACACAGCCGGACGAAAGATTCTGTAACTGCAGGAAATACGGAAACACCGGCAATACAATAAAAAGGGGGAAAGATTATGAATCTTAACAAACTGTTTCACCTGAAAGAAAACCACACAGATGTAAAGACCGAGATCATGGCTGGTATCACTACCTTTATGACAATGGCTTACATCCTGGCGGTAAATCCGAACATCCTGTCCGCATCAGGAATGGACCGGGGTTCCATTTTTACAGCCACAGCATTATCCGCATTTATCGCAACCTGCCTGATGGCACTTCTTTCCAATTATCCGTTCGTCCTTGCCCCGGGTATGGGACTGAACGCTTATTTCACCTACACGGTAGTCCTGGGTATGGGATATACCTGGCAGCAGGCTCTGGCAGCTGTTTTTGCAGAGGGTATCATCTTTATCCTCCTGTCACTGACCAATGTTCGTGAAGCTATTTTCAATGCCATCCCTATGAACCTGAAACACGCAGTATCTGTTGGTATCGGACTTTTCATCGCATTTATCGGTCTGCAGAATGCCAAGATCGTTGTAAACAACGATTCTACACTGGTATCTGTTTTCTCCTTTAAATCCTCAGCTGCCAACGGAACCTTCCATACAGAGGGAATCACAGTTCTCCTGGCACTGATCGGAGTCCTGATCACTGCTATTTTCCTGGTAAAAAATGTAAAGGGCGGTATCCTCTGGGGTATCCTTCTTACATGGATCCTGGGTATCCTCTGCCAGCTTACAGGCATTTACAGACCTGACGTGGAAGCAGGATGGTACAGCCTCCTTCCTGATTTTTCCGCAGGAATTTCTGTTCCAAGCATGGCACCAACCTTTATGAAAATGGATTTCTCCATTGTGTTCTCGCTTGATTTCGTTGTGATCATGTTTGCATTCCTTTTCGTAGACATGTTCGACACACTGGGAACTCTGATCGGTGTTGCTTCCAAAGCAGACATGCTGGACAAAGACGGCAAACTTCCGAAGATCAAAGGCGCCCTTCTCTCTGATGCAGTAGGAACCACAGTGGGCGCAATATGCGGTACCTCCACTGTTACCACTTTCGTAGAAAGTGCTTCCGGTGTTGCAGAAGGCGGACGTACAGGACTTACTTCCCTGGTTGCAGCCATCCTTTTCGGACTGTCCCTGTTCCTGTCACCGATTTTCCTGGCTATCCCGTCCTTCGCTACTGCTCCGGCACTGATCATCGTAGGATTCCTGATGCTTACTTCTGTGACCAAGATTGATTTCAACGATATGACAGAAGCGATCCCGGCATTTATCGCCATCATCGCCATGCCTTTCCTGTACAGCATCTCTGAAGGTATCTCCATGGGAGTTATCTCTTACGTGATCATCAACGTAGTTACAGGCAAAGCCAAAGAGAAAAAGATCAGCGCCCTGATGTATGTGCTGGCTGTTTTGTTCATCCTGAAATATATCTTTATCTGATTCGGCTATCAGGCTTAAGATCAGATAATCAGATAAAAGAAGCCTCCTGCAGGGGCTTCTTTTTTTGTTGCTATAATCTTCTTTTACTTTCTTACTCTGTGTTGTATAATTATGAAAGTATTTATTCATTTTACAATCAGTATGATACTTACAGATTATACTATTTCTATCCACACTGTATGAATAAATATTTTGTATTATCCACATTTTATACATTTCATTTACACATTATTTAAGGAAGGATTTTTTACAAATGCAAAAACAACAGATACCTTTAAAGAATTCCCTGTTCCTGCTGCTCGCGGCTGTTATCTGGGGCATCGCTTTTGTGGCTCAAAGCGTGGGAATGGACTATGTGGGTGGATTCACCTTTAACGCAGTCCGTTCTCTCATCGGATCAGCTGTACTGGTTCCTCTCATACTTATTCCCGGGCAAAAAAATTCTGATAACTCCGAAATCTCAGAAGCAGCTGCCAGCACCACATCCGGTATTCAGAAACGAAAAGATCTGATCATCGGCGGTATTTCCTGCGGGATCTGCCTCTGTCTGGCAAGTAATTTCCAGCAGTTCGGCATTAAATATACCACTGTGGGAAAAGCCGGATTTATTACTGCCTGTTATATCGTAATCGTACCGATCATCGGACTGTTTCTTGGCAAAAAATGCAGCAAATTTATCTGGGCTGCTGTTGCTATGGCATTGATCGGTCTTTACCTTCTGTGCATTACAGATGGATTTTCCATTGGAAAAGGCGACCTGCTTGTACTGGTCTGTGCGTTTTTATTCTCCATACATATTCTGGTCATTGATCACTTTTCTCCGAAAGCAGATGGAGTAAAACTTTCCTGTATCCAGTTTCTGACCTGCGGGATCCTGTCTGCCATCCCTGCCCTGATCCTGGAACATCCCCAGGTTTCCTCTATTCTGGCAGCATGGCAGCCCATCCTTTATGCAGGTGTCATGTCCTGCGGTGTTGCCTATACTCTGCAGGTCATCGGTCAGAAGAACATGAACCCCACTGTGGCATCCCTGATCCTCAGTATGGAATCCTGCATCTCCGTACTTGCCGGATGGATCATCCTTGGACAGCAGCTAAGCGCAAAAGAAATCCTTGGATGTGTGATCATGTTTGCAGCTATCATCCTTGCCCAGCTTCCTCAGAAGGATACCTCCCAGGTATAAAACGGCTTATGCTTCTTATATAAAAACAGGCGCTGTACAGCTTTTCCACTGTATAGCGCCTGTTTTTATGAATCTGTTTTACTCAACTTTACCAACGTTCTTATGGAAGTGTTCTTTTATCTTCGCGAAACTCTCATCGCTGAGGTCATGCTCTAACTTACACGCATCTTCTCTGGCGATCTCCGGATCTACCCCAAGGTACTCAAGCATCTTGCTTAATACCGTGTGTCTTTCATAAATATGAACCGCGATCTGTTCCCCTTTCTCAAGAAGTGTAACTGTTCCATACCTGTCCATGGCAATATAATCATCTTCCCGAAGCAGTTTCATGGCATGGCTTACACTCGGCTTAGACACCCCCAACATTGTGGCAATATCAATGGAGCGGACTGCCCCGCCCTGTTTCGACAGAACCAGAATTGCCTCTAAATAATCCTCTGCTGATTTTCTGATTTGCATTCAAAATACCTCCCGTGATATTTTTATGTTAACACAAAAAGGCATTTTTTTCAATGTTCCTTGTTGAGAACAGTAATCACTTAACGGTATCTTAGTTATCGTTCACACGCTACAGAAAGGGCAATCTCCATCATTTTCCGGAAGGATGTCTGTCTCTCCTCTGCTGAGATCGCTTCGTCTTTGAAAATGTGGTCGGAGATCGTCAGGATGCCTACTGCCTTTTTGCCAGCTCTGGCTGCGTTCATGAAGAGGGCTGCACACTCCATCTCTGTACAGAGCACGCCCATTTTCCTCCAGGCTGCAGCTGCATTGGGATTATCATTGTAAAATGCATCGGAAGACATTACATTTCCAACACGTACCGGTGTGCCCAGTTTTCTGGCTGCCTGTACTGCCTTTTCCACAAGTTCATAGCTTGCTGTGGGTGCAAAAGTTCCAGGGAGGCAGAACTGTGATGCATAGTTGGAATCCGTGCATGCTCCCAGTGCGATCACCACATCCATTACGTTCACATCGTCCTGAAGGCCTCCAGCAGACCCGATACGGATAATTTCATCTACATCATAGAAATTGTACAGCTCATAGGTATAAATGCCTGCTGAGGGCATTCCCATGCCCGCTCCCATGACTGATACACATTCTCCTTTATAGGTTCCCGTATACCCAAGCATATTACGAACTGTATTAAAACACACCGGATTCTCCAGATAATTGTCTGCAATAAATTTCGCACGCAGGGGATCTCCCGGCATCAGAACTTTCTTTGCTATGTCTCCTTTTTTCGCTGCATTATGGGGTGTTGGAATACACATATTGCTCTTTCCTCCTTTAATAAATTCTCATGCTCTGCAAATGCTGTATCATCGGCCTGAAACCGTTATTTGTCATCTCCTGTAAGGCGGAGCACATCACGGATCTCTTCTTCATCCATATCCAGAATGATCGCCAGCTCTTCCACGCTAAACTTCGAGTTTTCATCGTCTTCGTCCTCTGTGAGTTCACGGACAGCAGCCTCCAGTTTCTCCACCTTTGCTACCAGATAATCGTCTTCAAACTTTCTCTGTGTCTGTTCTTCAATAGCATGGCGGATTCCTGCCCGGATCCTTCCCATGAACCAGTTGTCATCCTTCTCATCTTCTGTTTCCTCTCCTACTGCCATCAGAAGGCTGATATTGGCCTCCTGGATCAGGTCAGCCAGGAAAATCTCCTCACAGTTCATCTCTGCTGCCATTTTCGCTGCTGCAGGAAGATATTTCAGGTACAGCTCTGTCTGTCCTTCCCCTGCCTTCTGTTCCTCAAGACCTTCCAGATATTCTTTCAGGTATTCTTCCTCCTCAGGGGTCAGCGGGACTTTCTGTTCCTGCTCTTCCGGCTCTGTCTCCTGTTCCTCCCCTGATGTATGAAGAGCAACCTCTGCTCCCTCGATAGTAATACCTTTCAGCTTCAGATACTGCAGGATCTTGATCAGCTGAGATTTATCTAAATCCATTTCACCGAAACATTCCTTTATCTGCTGAGGTTTTAATATCTTTCCACTTTTTTCTCCAAGCTCACAGATTTCTGCCAGCTTTTCCTGAAATTTCTGTATATCCATGATGTTCTTACTCCTTTTTTACTGCTGTCGGATTTCCGTCCGGCCTTTTTATATTTTTACTATAATCAATGGCAGCAGACTATGCAACCTCAATTTCTGCTTCTGCCTGTATCTCTCTCTTCTGATATGACAAAAAAGTACCGATTCTGAGATATTTCTCATTCTACGGTACTTTTCTGTTTCTACTGCGGATAACAGGACTTGAACCTGCACGGGATGCCCACTGGTACCTAAAACCAGCGCGTCTGCCAATTCCGCCATATCCGCATTTCCTGTTTCACATCTCTGTGAAATATTTTTTTATAAAAACAGCGGAAATCTTATCAAAAGATTTCCGCTGTTTTAATGAAGCATCGGGGATTCGAACCCCGGACAACTTGATTAAAAGTCAAGTGCTCTACCGACTGAGCTAATGCTCCATATTAAGACTGGGCTAGCTGGATTCGAACCAGCGAATGCAGCAGTCAAAGTGCTGTGCCTTACCGCTTGGCGATAGCCCAATGGGCGAAGGGTGGATACAGGGATTCGAACCCTGGGCCTCCAGAGCCACAATCTGGCGCGC
>OLPC01001836.1_pt1 | contig 17291 bp, 20 predicted proteins | sample 1672341 | NCBI WGS metagenome assembly OLPC01 (sample SAMEA3136673, study PRJEB25190) | human gut metagenome | reverse complement strand
CTTCTGTAAGAAAATCATGTAAATTCGCCTTTTCCCTTGACAATCAGGTTGCTACACCTTACACTGTTAAAAGTTTATAACATGTTTACCAAAGAGGGAAAACCGGGAGGAACTTTTGAATGGAAAAATGGAATGAAGTAAAACTGGTGCCGGAGTTTTCGGAACAGGGCGTGGACTGCTACCGCCTCGCAGGCGGCGATTATGAGAACGAATACTATGTCGTTTCCGAAGCAGAGACAAGAAAGCTTCTGAACACACCGGAGGTTGTCGGATATGAGGTTTATCACTGCCTGATTCCGTCCACTTCACAGATGCTTTATTATTTTAAAGAACAGGGAAAGGTAACCGCAGCCAACATCCTTTCCATCCTGCGCGGTGCTTTGAATTATCCGCTGGAGGAAAGCTGCTACCGCGAACACATTCGTGTACATGACATCAGCTTTCTGTCAAGTGAGCGTGTCTTTAAAGAGGAAGAAATCGCAGGGCTGGAAATCAAGTACAGCAAGCTGACGATGGTTCCAGGAAGCACACTTCTGATCGGCGATATTATCGCAACGGGTGAGACGCTGATCCACTGCCTGCGCTACGTAACCGATTTCTATCGTGAGCATGGTGCTTCCCTTCGCAACATTATCATCTTTACGATCGGCGGCACAACCGGAATCAAAATCCTGGAACGTCTCACAAAAGAAATCGCAAGATGCGAAGGTATGCTGAATAATCCGAACTTCGTAAACAAGGCACCTGCTGCCAAGGTGGATGCGGAGAAAGACAAACTTGCGAAATATAAAGAAATGATGGATAAGGTTAAAGGACAGTTAGAGCAGCTTAAGAAATAAGGGAGTGTTTAGATGAAATTGTATAAGATTTGTAACAAAATCTCCCTTTTACTCCATGTACTTGCCAGCGCAGCGGGATATTTTGTTATGGAGGCAATCTGCCGTCACTCATTTATAGAAGCCTGGAATTATATGACCCAAAAACCGCTGGTTTTCGCATATAATGCAGCTTTTATTTTCACTTCGTCACTGATTGTTTATCTGTTCAGGAGAAGAACGTTCTGGAGGGTCCTGGTTACGTTGTTCTGGCTGATACTGGCCATTATCAATGGCGTTCTCCTGCTGAACCGTGTTACGCCTTTTACCGGACCGGATCTGCATCTGATCACCGATGCGCTGAAGGTTGCCAACAAATACCTGCCTTTTGCAGGTGTTGTGACAGTCTGCATCCTGTTTGGAATCGTGATCCTGCTGCTTTTGATCCTGCTGATCAAAGGACCGAAATATACAGGGAAACTGAAATACAGATACAATATTCCGCTGATCATTCTGGCAGGACTGCTTTTCGCCGGAAGTACACAGCTTGCACTGGAAAAGAGAGTACTTTCCAATTATTTCGGAAATATTGCCTTTGCCTATGAAGATTACGGATATCCGTATTGTCTGGCAACTACTATTTTCAATACAGGTATCAGTTGTCCCCGGGATTATTCCGAGGAGGAGATTGCGAGAATAGAAAAGACGGAGAAAAATCTCCCCGAAACTCAGGAAGAAAAACGTCCGAATATTTTGTTTCTTCAGCTGGAATCATTCTTTGATCCTACGCTGGTAAATTACCTGAATATTTCAGAAGATCCTATTCCTAGTTTCCGTCAGCTGATGAAGGATTATTCCTCAGGATACTATAAGGTTCCGTCTGTTGGCGCAGGAACTGCCAACACAGAGTTCGAATCTATCACCGGAATGAGCATGCATTATTTCGGACCAGGAGAATATCCGTATAAGAGTATTCTGAAAGAGACTACCTGCGAGAGTGCTCCTTATGTGCTGGAAAGTCTGGGATATACCACTCATGCAGTACATAACAATGAATCGAACTTTTATGGCAGAAGATATATATTCCCGAATCTTGGATTTGATACCTTTACATCCGAAGAATATATGGCCAGAGAGGATGATAAGAATCCCAACGGCTGGGTAAAAGATGAAGTTCTGACAGATGAGATCATCAAATGTCTGGATTCCACAGAAGGTCCTGACTATGTATACACGATTTCCGTACAGGGACATGGTGCATATCCGGATGAACAGATCCTTGAGGATCCGGAGATCACTGTTTCCGGCGCATCAACAGAGGCAGAGAATAACAAGTGGGAATATTACGTAAATGAAATCCATGAGATGGATAATTTCGTCAAAGAGCTGACAGACAGGCTTGCGGATTATCCTGAGGATGTGGTTCTGGTTATGTATGGTGACCATCTTCCGACTATGGGACTGACTGTTGAGGATCTGGATAATAAATATCTGTTCCAGACAGAATATGTCATGTGGGATAATTTTGGACTGAAGAAAAAGAACGAAAATCTTGCTGCATATCAGATGGCAGCAGAGGTAATGGATCGTGTGGGAATCCATGAGGGAACCATTTTCCGTTATCATCAGGCCAGAAGAAATACCAAGAATTATCAGGTGGATCTGGAAACCCTTCAGTATGACCTGCTGTATGGAGAACGCTATTCCTATGGAGGGGAAAGCCCGTATCAACGTACAAGGATGAGAATGGGTATCTATGATGTAACGCTGGATTCCATACAGTGTATATCGGAAACGGATCACACGTATTATATCAAGGGAACGGAGTTTACGCCTTCCAGTGAAATCAAATTAAATGGAGAATGGTATGATACCATTTATCTGAATCCTACGACATTGATGATAACAGGAACAGAACTGACGGATTTTGACAGGCTGTCGGTGATTCAGCGAAGTAACAGTTCCACAAGGAAACCGCTGAGTAAGAGTTACGACCGCTCCTGTTATGCACTTTATGCAGAAAATAAATGGAAATTGAGTGAGAGCACAGATACAGCTGGGGATTAATCAACCAGATTTTGTCGGATAAAATATTACGATTAGTACTGGACATCTTCCACCACTATTATATAATGTTAAAGTAACGAAAGAGAATCATGGCTCCGGGGTCAGAGATCTTGTCATGCAGGCACGAACGACTTTTAGACTTTGGAATCCTGGATATCTCAAATACATTATAGATAAGTGGTGGAATTTTTTATGAATTACGAAGAAGCAGTTGCTTATATTGATGAAACTCCGAAATTTACAAAGAAAAACAGTCTGGATCACACGAAAGAATGTTTAAGAAGACTTGGAAATCCACAGGATAAATTTAAAGTTATCCATGTGGCGGGAACAAATGGAAAAGGAAGTACCTGTGCATTCCTGACATCTATTCTCAGGGAAGCGGGTTACTCCTGTGGATTGTTTACTTCTCCTCATCTGGTTGAGATCAATGAGAGATTCCAGATCAATGAAGTAAATATTGACAATGATACATTTCTGAAAGCTTTTGAGAAAGTAAAAGTACTTGCAGATGAACTGGTTGCAGAGGGAAGCTATCATCCGACTTATTTTGAAATGCTGTTTCTGATGGGAATGGTGATTTTTGCAGAGGCAGGAGTGGATTATGTAACTCTGGAAACAGGCCTTGGCGGCAGAATGGATGCAACGACTGCGGTGGAGAATCCGGTTGCCTGTGTCATTACTTCTATCAGTCTGGATCATATGCAGTATCTGGGTGACACAGTTGCCAAGATCGCAGGAGAGAAGGCGGGAATTATTGTTTCTGGTGTTCCGGTAATCTATGATGGAAATGATCCGGATGCAGCGGAAGTGATTTCTGCAAAGGCGAAAGAAATGGGAAGTCCGGCTTATGAGGTAAAAAGAACAGATACGGAAATTATCAGAAATACTTCGGCAGGCATTGATTTTTCATTCCGAAATGAGTATTATGGGGATACAGTTTTCTCAATTCCGTTTATTGCGAAATATCAGGTAATGAACAGTGCGCTTGCCCTGAAGACGATAGAAGTTTTGCAGGGTGTGATTCCTGTGTCTGTGGATAAGATTCATGAGGGAATAGCCAGAACACGCTGGCAGGGAAGAATGGAAACAGTACTTCCTGGCGTGATCGTGGACGGTGCGCATAATGAAGATGGAGTAGAGAAATTTGTGGAAACAGCGGAACATTTCCAGAAAGAATGTCCGTTGACGTTACTTTTCTCAGCGGTAGATGATAAAGACTATACGGATATGATACATACGATCTGTAGCAGAATCAGGTTTCGTCATGTGGTGGTGACTTCTGTAGGCGGATACCGCGAAGTTCCGGCAGAGAGATTCGCAAAACTTTTTACAGGGGCAGGAGTTGCATCAGTGGAAGCTGTGGAGGATATTAACCAGGCATTTTCCAAAGCTTTAGAAGCAAAGGGAGAAGATGGCATGCTTTTCTGTGTGGGTTCACTGTATCTTGTTGGTGAGATTAAAGATATTATCAGGAGAAATAAGAAATGATAGACTATGAAGAGGAACTGAAGAAATTTGAACCATGTCTGGACGTGGCAGATGCGGAGGGCGCAATCTATGACAGAGAACTGACAGATATTCTGGATGTTCTTCAGGAGGTTCTCCGGGAAGCGAAGAGCGGAAGACGGGTAAAATAAGGAGAAACACATGAATTGTATGAATTGCGGTGCGTTCCTGGTAGACAAGGACCTGGATTACTGTCCGAAATGTGGATGTAATGTACTGATTCAGAAGAAGGTAGATTATCTTTCCAGAAAGTGCTATAACGAGGGTCTGGAGAAAGCCAGTGTCCGCGATCTTTCAGGGGCAATCAGCTGTCTGAAGCAGAGCCTCATGTATAATAAGCATAATATTCAGGCAAGAAATCTTCTTGGACTGGTGTATTTTGAGACAGGAGAAGTTGTGGCTGCACTCAGTGAATGGGTAATCAGCAAGAATCTGCAGCCGTCCAGAAATCTGGCATCGGAATATATTAATAAATTGCAGGCGAATTCCAATAAACTTGAAGCAATCAATGAGACGATCAGAAAATATAATGATGCGTTGAATCTTTGCCGGGAAGGTCATGAGGATATGGCGGCTATCAGACTGAAGAAGATTCTTACACAGAATCCAAAACTGATAAAGGGCTATCACCTTCTTGCGCTGGTGCAGATTAAAGAGGGAGAATATAACAAGGCAAGGCGGACTTTAAGGAAAGCTGCGAAGATTGATAAAACAAATACAACGACGCTTCGATTTTTAAGTGAGATTGATGAGCAGACCGGTGTATCAACACGTCTGGACCGCCAGAATAAAAGAAGTAAAAAACAGGTGGACAGCAGTGAGAGTGATATGGTAATCCGCACGCCGCAGTATAAAGAGAAATCGAGAGTTTCTCTGTTCTTTACTCTGATTGCCGGATTTGCGGCAGGCTTACTGGCGTTTTATCTTCTGGCTGTTCCTGCGATACGTCAGGGAATATACAGAGAAGCGAATCAGCAGATCGTGAAATATAGTGATGCGGTGTCGAGTCAGGGAGCAGAGCTGACGAAAGCGCAGAGTCAGGCGCAGGAGTCCGGGGATACTGTAGAAGCGGCATCAAAGCAGATTGAAGAAGAGAAGAAAAAGAGCAGCAGTTATGAAGCTCTGATCGAGGCATATGCGGCGTTACAGCAGCAGAATATGGATGAAGCGGCGCTTAAGATTCAGAATGTCTATGCGGATCTGCTGTCAGCGGATCTGAAGGGAATTTATAATACTATCTGTAACAGTACGGGAACGACTGGAATCGAAGGAACTACGGATGGTACATCAGCAGATGGAACTGACAGTACAGATGTTAATGACAATGGAGATAGTGCAGATACATCAGGGAATTCTTCTTCGGATGTGACAGATGAAGGAAGCTATGATACGAGTTCTTATGACAGTGGAAATTATGATGACACTTCCTATGATGACAGCTCTTATGATAGCGGAAGTTATGACGACGGCTCCGATGATGGAAGTTATGATAGTGAAAACTATGATGAAAGTTCCTATGATGATGCAGGTTACTGATAATATCAAGTTAGGGACAAAAGACCTTTTGACACTGATATCATAATATGGAAAGATACAAAAGAGATGCATGTAATATATGCATCTCTTTTGCGTTATAGAGAGGAGAAGCTTTATGGAAAACAGATTTGAAATACAGGGAAACTGTCTGATTATTCATTTGCCAAAAGAAGTGGATCATATGGTAACAGATGAGATCCGCAGAGATTCTGATGAGATCATCAGAAAAAAATATATCCGGACAATTACCTTTGATTTTTCTGGAACAACATTTATGGACAGTTCGGGTATCGGACTGCTCATGGGAAGATACCGGATGATGGGAATGAGGGGTGACTGTATACAGGCAACAGGGGTGAATTCTTATATTGAGAAGCTTTTGCATTTGTCCGGAGTATATAAGTTTGTGGAAATCTGTTAATGGGTACTTAGATGAAGGGGGTAGGCAGATATTATGGAAAATACCAATGAAATGAAGATCGTATTTGACAGCAGGCCTGAAAATGAGGGACTTGCAAGAGTAGCTGTGGCTGCTTTCTGTACTCAGTTAAACCCTACTTTGGAAGAGGTGTCAGATCTGAAAACTGCGGTATCAGAAGCTGTTACAAATTGCATTATTCATGCCTATGAAGGAAAAGTGCAGAAAATAGAAGTCCGGTGCAGAATGCAGGGACGGATCATATGGGTTGATGTAATTGATAAAGGAATAGGGATAGAAAATATTTCGAAAGCCATGGAACCGATGTTTACTACCAAGCCGGAGAAGGACAGATCCGGGATGGGATTTACCTTTATGGAAGCATTTATGGACGAGGTGACTGTGGAATCACAGGTGGGGGATGGAACAACGGTTCATATGAAAAAAACAATCGGGAGGTAATAATGGATCATACTCTTGCTTTGATCACAAAATCGCAACAGGGAGATAAAAAGGCAAGAGATACAGTGTTTGAAGAAAATACAGGATTGATATACAGTGTGGCGAAAAGATTTGTCGGGCGCGGGGTGGAAATGGAAGATCTTATTCAGATAGGAAGTATTGGCCTGCTTAAGGCGGTAGATCATTTTAATGCTTCGTTTGAAGTGAAATTTTCAACTTATGCAGTACCGATGATCGCAGGTGAGATTAAGAGATATCTTCGGGATGATGGAATCTTAAAAGTAAGCAGGAGCCTGAAAGAAAATTGTGTCAGGATTTACAGCGCAAGGGAAAAACTGGAAAAAGAACTGGGGAGAGAACCGGTAATGGAGGAAATAGCCCAAAGTGCACAGCTTTCTGTAGATGAAGTGGTGATGTCACTGGAATCGGGGGCAGAAGTTGAGTCTTTGCATAAGATTATCTATCAGGGTGATGGAAATGATATTTCGCTTATGGACAGGCTTCAGGAAAAAGAAAATGGACAGGATGCTGCGTTGAATCGTATTTTTCTGGATGAAATATTAAAGAAGCTGGATGCAAGGGAACGCCAGCTGATATATATGAGATATTTTAAAGATATGACGCAGACAGAAATTGCTGTCGAGATGGGAATCTCACAGGTGCAGGTATCCAGAATGGAGAAAAGAATTTTAAAACAATTAAAAGACCAGACATAGTATATATCAGGTGGTAAATAGAAAAAGAGTATGCAGATAACCAGTGATATTTCCCGATAAGCAGGTAAATATCACTTGTTTTGCATACTCTTTTTGTGTTTGCGTATATACGTTGAGTTATATTGGTTATGGTTTGGGTTGCTTTCGATGACTTACATGGTTCTCTGAGATCTGAAGATTACATTCTTGTATTTCAGAAGAGCTGTCTGAAGAATTAGTCCTATTACAGCACAGGAAACAATCTCTCCGACACCTACAGTCAGCATCATAAGCGGAATCGGAAGATTCACTCCGTATCCGAAACGGAGTACGAATGGTACAATGACTGCGTTCGCCACGATTGGCGGAATCGGTGCAAGAAAACGATTACAGTTGCGAAGCTTGTAAGTAAATACAGCACCGATCAGTGTTGCAATGCTTCCGAAGATGATATCTACCGGAATCGCGCCGCCAAAAAGATTGGCGATGATACATCCGACAAATAACCCCGGGATTGCAGCTGGTGTAAAGAATGGCAGAATTGTCAGTGCCTCAGAAAAGCGGATCTGGACTTCGCCATAACTAAGCGGTGCAAATAAAACTGTCAGAACTACATAAATAGCTCCGATTGCAGCCGCCTCTACAAGAAACTGTGTACCTTTGTTTTTCATATTCAATTATCTCCTTTAGTATTTTTTTTACGAGTGGAAGGTTTCGAACACTCGGCTGAGAGTATATCACTTTTTCTGCATCCGGTCAATATCTTCTATGATAGTTTTATTGACATCATCTTCGTACAGGCGCATTTGTATCTGCATAGGAGTGGGATCGGTGGTGATCTTCATATGACCAAAGTGATTAAAGAAGAACAGGACGCCAAGCCCGATTCCTATGGAATATGTGATTTCCAGAACAGTAAAATGATTGGAAACCTGTCCTGTAACCTGTGTATAAATCTGATCAAAAAGGCTGCCAACGTCTACGTCATTATTAAATGTCATAATAGAAAATCCGGCACCGAAAAAAGTAGCCAGACCGACGAAAATAATTTTACACCACTGCCAGATGATGCCGGGATCAGGCTTATTCTTAAATGTAATGATAAAGTTTTCTTCACCAATCGTATTGATTTCAAGATCTGGTTCTTTTTTCTGAATTTCAGTGATCAGGTCCATGACAGACATCACGTAACGGCCGGGTTTATCAGGTGCAAGATTTGCTACAGGCATTACACGCAGACGGTTTAAAATTTTGCTGTTGCTGCAGGAGAGTTTAGCTATGTCCTGCAGGTAAATATGCGGGTGGGTTACCTGGATATTCTGATCTAATTGCAGATAGAGAGTATCGCTCATGTCAAATCATCCTTTCATTTTCGGCTTGAAAATAAGGCTTGCGAGATAAGAAAAAATAAGAGCTGCGGAGACACCGACCGCACATGCGGTGAAACCACCCATAAAAAGTCCGATCAGACCATTTTCATCGATGGCTTCTTTTATTCCTTTCCACAATACATTGCCAAATCCGAGCAAAGGAACAGATGCGCCTGCTCCTGCAAATTCTACAAACGGCTGATAAATGCCAATGGCGCTTAAAACAGAACCGGTGCAGACCAGAAGTACCATAATACGGCCAGGCATAAGTTTTGTCCTGTCAAGCAGAATCTGAACCAGGGCACAGATGAGTCCTCCCGTCCAGAAAGCATTAAAATAGTCCATGTTTTTCCTCCTTCTATTTACATCATCTCAGGAACTTTATATTGTTCAATAACAACGGCATGTGCGATTCCGGGAATAGAGTCCCCTTCGTTGAAACTTACTTTTGATAACAATGCTCCGGTGGGGACAAATAGAATTCGTTTCCAGTTATTATTTATGATACCTGGTAATATATGTCCGGCTAAAACAGAAGCAGCACATCCACATCCGCTGCCGCCGGAATGTGTGTCCTGAGTTTCTGAGTCATAAATCAACATGCCGCAGTCCTGATGTATGGAAGAGATATCAAATCCTTTTTCTAAGAGAAGGTCGAAGAGGATTTTCTGACCTATCAGGCCGAGATCACCTGTGAAAATAGCATCGTAATCTTCAGGCTTGCGGTTGAAATCTTTTAGATTCTGGGCTATGGTATCGCACGCGGCAGGAGCCATGCATCCGCCCATGTTAAAGGAATCCTTAAATCCGAAGTCAACCAGTCTGCCGGTGGTGATTCCTGTTATGACGGCACAGGTATTTTGATGGCGGAGAGAGTTGGAGTTTTTGGCAGCAGAACGGGATGGAGGTTCGTATCCGAGTACACAGGCTCCGGAACCAGTGACCGTCCAGGTAGCAGATAGGGGTCTTTGATTTCCATATCCCAGGGGAAAACGAAATTCCTTTTCTGCGCTGGCAAAATGGCTGGAGGTAGCGCAGAGGATATGCTTTCCGTAGCCGCCTGCTACACACAAAGAGCCAAGGGAAAGAGACTCGCCCATAGTGGAACATGCACCGAAAAGACCATAAAACGGAATTCCAAGATCTGCTGTTCCGAAAGAAGATGCAACAGTCTGGGCGAGCAGGTCACCGGCGAAAAGAAAACGGATATCAGATGCCTGCAGACCGGCTTTCCGGATTGCCAGCAATGCGGTTTCCTTTTGCATAGTGCTTTCGGCTGCTTCCCATGTATCCGTACCGAACAAGGGATCTTCGCATACTTTGTCGAAACAGGATCCTAATGGGCCTTCGCCTTCTTTCTGACCGACAATCGAGGCACAGCTTTGGATAAAGACGGGATTTTTAAATGAGACACTGGATGTACCGAGAGTTAGTTGATTCTTCATATGAAACCTCCTGTGAGATAAATCTGAAAAGATAAATATTCGGTAGTTGGCTGTTTCGCAAAATATTTTAACCAAATCAAGTAAGTCCCCTGCTTCAATTGCGAATATCTGATTGATTTTGTATCTACAAAAGCATGGAACAGTTATGTGAAAAGATAGTAAATAACACCAAGAATCCACGAACTTAAAATTCCATACAGAATTACGGGACCTGCGATGGTGAATATCTTGCATCCGATGCCAAAGACCTGCCCCTCTGCTTTGTATTCGATGGCGGAAGCGGCGACAGAGTTGGCAAACCCGGTGATTGGCACAAGACCTCCGGCTCCTCCGAATTTTCCGATTTTGGAATAAAGATTAAGACCGGTAAGGATAACGCTGATCAGTATCAGAATAAGGGAACACCAGGAACCGGAAGTATCTTTGTCAAGTCCGAGACTTTTGGCATAATTTAGGATAAACTGTCCCAGAACACAGATGATACCGCCTGTGAAAAAGGCTTTGCACATATTTAGCCCCAGGCTGTGAACAGGGGTGATTTTTTTTACGTAGTCCTGATATTGTTTTTGCTGCTTTTGTTGTTTTTGAGTTGAAATATTACCTGACATAAGATTTTCTATGTTCTCCTTTCTTTTATGATAATTATCTGGAAATCATGGAAGCCATCCGTTATAATAGTAAATCAGTGAGCCGACTGCTTTGCCGAATGCGACACACAAAATGGTAAAGGAGAGGCCCTTTTGGAAACGGATTCTTCTTGCAAAGATGGGAAAAATATCTGCCATTTCTGCAAGTGCCATGATCCATCCTCCGAGAAAGATTCCTGAAAAGAGCCCGTATAAAATCAAAAAAGGAGTACCGGCAGGGATGTTCCATTGAAAGAGATAGAACAGATTTCCAAGCTCTGTTCCGAATAATGTAATGTCCTCATATAGCATGATATGGTCTGCGGTATGTGTAATGCCTGCATAACGCGGGACAATAGAGAGCCCGATCAGAAGCCCGATCAGTCCTCCGGCAATGATAAAGCCGGAGCATAGTCCGATAAATCCGAGAAAGATCTGCTGTAGCATGTCTGCCTCCTGAATAAGATGACGAATTGCTGTGCCTGTGATAGGTATTATGGCGGAATCATAAAATTATATACATCAATTCTAAAGAATGTATGAAGAACTGTACTTTTGGGGAGAAAAATAGTATAATATCCTGTACAGATATTGATTCGTAGGAGGTTTTTGTATGCCGGATGCTTTTTCCAGAATGGAAATGCTGCTTGGTGATGCAGGGGCTGATAAACTTGGCAAAGCAAGAATCGCTGTTTTCGGGCTTGGCGGAGCAGGTTCTTTTGCTGCCGAGGCGCTGGCCAGATGTGGTGTGGCGAGCCTTACACTTGTGGATAATGGGATCGTGTCTGTTACTGACATTAACAGACAGTTATATGCGCTGCGATCTACTGTTGGAAAAAGTAATGTTCAGATTGCCAAGATGAGGATCCGAGATATTGATGAGGGCATTCTGGTGCACACATACGAAACGTTTTATAATAATGAAACAGCCGGAATGTTTGATCTGAAAAATTATGATTATATTATAGATGCCATGAATACTGTGGAATCTAAGCTTTTACTGATTGAGAATGCAAAGATCAGTAAAACGCCAATCATATCCTGTATGAGTACAGACGACAGGATGGATCCGTCAAAACTGGAGATCGTGGATATTTCCAGAAGTGTTCTGTGTCCGATAGCGAAACAGATAAGAACAAAATTGCGTAAAAAAGGAATCCGAAAAGTAAAGGTGCTTTCCTCGAGAGAGAAAATATCAGATATACAGCTGCATGGAAGTATTTCTTTCATGCCGGGAGCAGCAGGAATGATGCTGGCCGGTGTGGTGGTTAAAGATTTGCTTGGAAAATCTGACAGGAAGCACAGATACAAAAAATAATGTTACTGTTTACTTCGTTCTCAGTGACAAAATAATAAAATAGAAAGATTGAGGAATGAAATCTATGAATCAGAATATAATAGAGAAATTTACTGATCTGCTGGGGAAAGAGAAAGTCAAGGTAAATGAACCGATGAACCGTCACACGACATTTCGCATTGGTGGTCCGGCAGATTGTTTTTTATTGCCTTCTTCACAGGAGGAATTGCAGGAGATTATTAAGATATGCAGTGATGAAAAACTGCCATATTTTATTTTGGGAAATGGAAGCAATCTTCTGGTAAGTGATGCCGGCTACAGAGGCGTGATCATACAGCTTTACAGAAACTATGGTGAGATTACGGCAGAGGGGAATATGATTCGTGCAAAGGCGGGCGCTTTGCTATCTCAGATTGCCGCTGCAGCTAAGAATGCATCTCTGACAGGCTTTGAGTTTGCCGGAGGAATCCCGGGAACATTAGGTGGCGCAGTTGTCATGAATGCGGGTGCTTATGGCGGTGAGATGAAAGACATCCTGAAAGAAGTAACCGTTATGACTGAAAAAGGAGAAATTCTTACACTTCCGGCGGAAGAACTGGAAATGGGGTACCGTACAAGTATCATTAAGAAAAAAGGATATCTGGTGCTTGGCGCAGTAATCGTTCTGGAACAGGGAGAACAGGAAGTAATTAAGGCGAGAATGAAAGAGCTGACAGAGCAGAGAGTAAGCAAACAACCCTTAGAGTATCCGAGCGCAGGAAGTACGTTTAAACGCCCGGAGGGATATTTTGCAGGAAAACTGATCATGGATGCAGGACTGTGTGGATATCAGACTGGTGGTGCACAGGTGTCAGAGAAGCATTGCGGATTTGTGATTAACAAGGGAAATGCAACTGCGACAGATGTGTGCAGACTGATTAAGGATGTGCAGGATAAAGTAAAAGAGCAGTTTGGCGTGACTCTTGAACCGGAAGTAAAGTTCCTTGGAGATTTCGAAGATACAGACTTACAGATTAGTACATCGTTTCGTAAATAACTATACCGATTACGCAGAATGCGGATTTGAGTGTGTAGATAAGTGGTATAGTTATTTCGAAAACGATGTATTAGGTGACAGGAGATAAAAAATGCGTTTTGTAATAGTTACAGGAGTATCAGGTGCCGGAAAAACCGCTGCATTAAAAATGCTGGAGGACGCAAATTATTTTTGCGTAGATAATCTTCCGATTCCTTTGCTGGAAAAATTTGCATCACTGATGCCGGAGATACATGGAGAAGATGTACAGAATGTTGCGTTGGGAATCGATGCCAGAAGCGGACGTTCATTAGATGAACTGGAAGTTGTTCTGGACAGAATGAAGAAGGCAGGATATGATTTTGATATCCTGTTTCTGGATGCCCAGGACAGCGTTCTGGTTAAGAGATATAAGGAGACCAGAAGGAGTCATCCGCTTGCTATGGGCGGAAGAGTTGATGATGGGATTCGGCTGGAAAGAGAAAAGATGCGTTTTTTGAAAGAGCGCGCAGACTACATTATTGATACCAGCCATCTTCTGACAAGGGAACTGAAACAGGAGATTGACAGGATATTCGTTGATAATCAGGAATTCTGCAATATGATGATTTCTGTATTATCATTTGGATTTAAATATGGAATTCCGGCGGATGCAGATCTTGTATTTGATGTTCGTTTTTTGCCGAATCCGTATTATATAGATGAATTAAGGCCGCTGACAGGATTGGATGAACGTGTTTTTAATTATGTAATGGACTGTGATACCGCAAGAGCATTTGCAGATAAACTGGAGGATATGATAAACTTCCTTATTCCTAATTATGTGAAAGAAGGAAAGACAAATCTTGTGATTGCAATTGGATGTACCGGGGGAAAACATCGTTCTGTCACACTGGCGAGAGAATTATACTCCAGACTTTCAAAGAATACAAAATATGGTTTCAGGCTGGAACACAGAGATGTAGAGAAAGACCGTCTGGTAAAAAAACAGGAAGGATGATACAAAAAGAGATGTCTTTTTCGGGGATGGTAAAGGAAGAACTTTTCAGACAGATTGGATCTGCCAGACATTGTAAAATGGCGGAACTGGCTGCAATGTTGTGTTCCTGTGGAAAAATGGAATATTTTTCAGGGGAGAGCAAATTAAAGATCCAGACGGAAAATGAAGCAGTTGCAAGAAAGTGCTTTACATTATTACAAAAAACATTTAATATAGAGAGAGAAGTATCTGTACGTGAGAACAGCCATCTGAAGCGGGTAAAGGTATATGTGATTGAGATATCTGATCCCGAAGAGATCCAGGTAATTTTTCAGGCGTTAAGGCTTGTCGCGGACAGTGTCGGCCATGGTGCGCTTATGCTGGCGGATATGCTGCTGGTACAGCAGAATTGTTGCAAGCGGGCGTTTATCAGGGGAGCTTTTCTGGCATCGGGTTCAATCAGTGATCCGGAGAAAGGGTATCATTTTGAAATTGTGTGTCCTGATGTAAGAAAGGCAGAACAGTTACAGGTGGTCATTCGTAGTTTTTCAGTAGATGCTAAGATCGTACAGCGCAAGAAATCATATGTGGTCTATGTGAAGGAAGGTGCGCAGATCGTGGATATGCTTGCAGTTATGGAAGCTAACGTAGCATTGATGGACCTGGAGAACATCCGTATACTGAAAGAAATGAGAAATTCTGTAAACAGAAAAGTTAACTGTGAGACTGCGAATATTAATAAAACAGTAAATGCAGCTGTCAAGCAGATAGAGGACATCAGGCTGATTCAGCAAAGAATGGGATTTGAACAGCTTAATGAGGGGCTTGCACAGATTGCAGAACTCCGGATGCAATATCCGGAAGCTACATTAAAAGAATTAGGAATGATGTTGAGCCCACAGGTGGGCAAATCGGGAGTCAATCACCGCTTGAGAAAGCTGAGTGCAATGGCTGACGAACTGCGGGAGAAACAAGGAGGAGAATTATTATGATCAAAAAACCAATCACCATTAATTTATCCACAGGTCTGGAAGCGCGTCCGGTGGCACAGTTGGTACAGGTGGCTAGTCAGTTCAACAGTGAGATTTATGTAGAGATTGGAAAGAAGCGCGTGAATGCAAAGAGCATTATGGGTATGATGACGCTTGGGCTTGATGCAGGGGAAGAAATTACTTTATCTGCAAATGGTGAGGATGAGGAAGCTGCTATGGCAGGTATTGAGCAGTACTTAAGTAATCAGTGATCAAATAGTATTCAGGATAGAACACATCCGGAAGGGAAGACCGCTTTTCGGATGTGTTTTGTCGTGTATACGACAGCAATGTTACTGTTCACTTCGTTCACAGTAACGTAGCCAAAATTCATTCCAGATTGCCTACGGCAATGGAATGAATTTTGGCTTGTATGTCTCGGGATTTTGGCATATTCATGCCAAAACACCTCGCGGGATAGTGGTGTGTGAACAGTAACACAGCAATCAATTGCATTGCCATAACAATAACATTAGATTGACCATAAAGATAAAACAGGGTATAATGAGCGAAAAGAGTAGAAATGAGGAGCGTAACAAATGTCAAAATTTCTGAAATTTATTGTACATTTTATAGTGATATGCACCATTGTCTGTGTTGTCGGGCTGGCAGTTCCGCCGTTTTTGGGAATTACGACAGAGATTATGGATGATTCCGGCAAAGAAACGAATCTGCCCATGGGATCGGTTACTTATGCAATTCCGGTAAAGATCAAAGAGGCAGCGGTTGGTGATTCTATTCTGTATCAGACTGATTCTAAAGCATACCGTTATATGATTACGGAAATGGATAAAAAGAATCATATTTTTAAGGTGATAGATTCCAGTGACAAAGATGCAGAACCTGTTGCCGTTGAGGTGAAGGATTACATACCGAAGGTTGTGATCACAGTAGGATATGCAGGATATCTCCTTCTTGCAACAGAAAGCATAGAGGGACTTATTATTCTCGGACTTGCCGTCCTTTTCCTGGTAATTCTGTATATAGTTGCGGAACTTCTGAAAAAAGAACCGCAGGATGATTATGATGAAACAGATACAGAACCCGGATATGTTAAGAGCAAGAAGGAACTTAAGAGAGAAGAGAAGGCAAGAGAGAAGCGTTATAAAGAAGAGGAACGCCAGATTAAGAAAGAGGAAAGGGCACGCAGGAAAGGAAAGGCTCCGGAACGAAAGAAAATTAAAACAGGCGGTTTTGTGGATGAAATCTATGAAGATGAGTTGGAACCTGTGAAGCCTGCGCAGCCGGAAACAATTCAGACTGCGACAAGCGAAGCCCATGAACTTCTCAGAAAAGAGATTGCAGCAGCTACGGCGGATGTACCGGTAAAGCAGGAAGAATCTGTACAGACGAAACCGGATGCAGGTGATATACATATGGAGCCTGTTTCCGGAAAGACAGAAGTGATCGTGCCTCAGGTAAAAGAGCAGCTGAAACAGATGATGAATGCTTCGGACAGAAAACCGGTAGAAGCAGAGGAAACAGAAGGAAACGCACAGGAAGAAATCAGGCGTATGGTAATTCCGACATGGTCGGCAGCACAGATTGCCGAGACAGCCAGAAGTCAGGGCGATGCGCCGGATATTGTGAGAGACGATGTTACAAAGGTTACATTATTTGATTATTCCGATATCATTGCGGATGAGAAACCGGTCTATCCGCAGAAACAGACTGCTGAAGAATAAAATAAGAGATTGAAAAAATATGACGATGAAAAGAACGTGTTTCTTCCTATATATAATATAGAAGGAACACGTTCTTTTTACTGCAGACAATCCGATCTCCATCATATCGTGAAGTCCTGCGTCAGCAGACCTGCAGATATCGGCCTTGTCGTTCACTATTCCGTAATGTTTCTATATAATAAAGCCATTAGTGTTTCGACAAGTTGATTCTTTTTTGTTTCGATATACAAGCCCAAATTCAATAAAAAATTGTACGGAATCAAGTACAAAAAAATATCAAAAAAAGTGAAAAAAACACTTGCATTTTTCTGAGAGGTCGTGTATACTCTCAATTGTTGTGA
>OLPC01001817.1_pt1 | contig 17400 bp, 14 predicted proteins | sample 1672341 | NCBI WGS metagenome assembly OLPC01 (sample SAMEA3136673, study PRJEB25190) | human gut metagenome | reverse complement strand
AGCAGGATCGGTGCTGCTTGTCGATTTCCTGTAAAACCAACGATTCCACACATAGTTTTATCCCTCTCGTTATTTAATCTATTATACTTTCCCTTTTATGCAAAACGACTCTGGGAACTGCCAGAGTCGTCATTGACTTTATGCCTTATATCCCTTTTCGCAGATTACATTGACCACTTCATCAACATACTTCTGGCAAGTATTATGGTCAGGTGCTTCCACCATGACACGCACCACCGGTTCAGTACCGGATTCACGAACCAGAATACGGCCGGTATCGCCCAGTGCCTCAGCAACCTTAGACACGGCTTCCTGCACAGCAGGATCATTCTGTGCAGCCTTCTTATCGGTCACACGAACATTCTCCAACACCTGCGGATAGATCTTCAGCGGTGCCGCCAACTCGCTCATCGGCTTCTTCTTAGCCAGCATGACTTCCATCATCTTCAGACTGGTTAAGATACCATCGCCGGTGCTGGCATATTTGGAGAAGATGATATGACCACTCTGCTCACCACCGATACGACAGCCGTTCTTCGCCATGTACTCGTATACGTACTTGTCGCCCACAGCAGTCTTGGCGTAACCGATACCTTGCTCATCAAACGCTTTGTACAGACCAAAGTTGGACATGACAGTCGTAACCACAGTATTGGTCAGCAGCTTGCCACGCTCTTTCATATAGCAGCCATAGATATACAGGATATGGTCACCAGTGATGACATTACCCTTCTCGTCCACGCACAGGCAGCGGTCGGCGTCACCATCGTAGGCAAAGCCGACATCCAAGCCTTTCTCCACTACGAACTTCTGCAGACCCTCGATGTGGGTGGAGCCAGCATTGTTGTTGATATTCAGACCGTTCGGCTTGTTATTGATAACGTAGGTATCTGCTCCCAGAGCGTCAAACACACTCTTAGCGATGTTCCAGCTTGCACCGTTGGCGCAGTCCAGACCGACCTTAATGCCCTTGAAGGAGTAGATGCCCAGAGAGATCAGATAGCCCATGTAGCGGTTGCGGCCGGACACATAGTCCACCGTGCAGCCGATGTGCTCCCGGTGTGCAAAGGGCAGCTCCGGCCAGTCCTTATCGAACACATGGAGCTTGCCGTCGATGTAGTCCTCCACCAGCAGCAGAGTCTCCTCGGGCATTTTCTCACCGTAGCAGTCGATCAGCTTGATACCGTTATCATAGTACGGGTTGTGGCTGGCGGAGATCATGATACCGCAATCAAAGTCATCCACACGGGCAATGTAGGCCACGGAAGGGGTGGTAGTGACGTGTAGCAAGTAAGCGTCTGCACCGGAAGCGGTCAGACCAGCCACCAGACTATACTCGAACATATAAGAGCTGCGGCGGGTATCCTTGCCAATGACGATACGGGCAGGCTCGTTATTGCCGTTGCGCTCGCGCAGTGCGTTGTAGTACCAGCCCAGAAAACGACCAACCTTATAAGCATGATCTGCGGTCAAAGTGATGCCAGCTTCACCACGGAAGCCATCAGTCCCAAAATATTTTCCCATTATATATCTTCCTCTTTTAATTTACTCTTTTTTAAACCCACTAACATTTCATGACAAACAATATATGGCTTAAAAAGCAAGTTATCAATAAGCGTTCCTTTTATAAAATATTGTATTATTATCGGGATAACTACGCAAATAAAAAGCAAGCAATATTTATTTGTCAGCAAAGAATTCAGAATTTTTAACACTGCGTAATGCAAAACATAAATATATAAGGTGTTCTTCCCAACCAAACATAAGAATCCGCAAAATTGCGTCTTTGCTAGACACTTTGATAAAAGAAGAATCGTGCAAGCGCCTAAAAATGATAATCCAAACACAAAAATCAACTTATAACCGGGAGTCAGATTATCCGCTGAAGTAAAATAATTTTTTCTTCCGGCTACAAACATGAGCAAGATATAAAGTACTGCACTGACTGAGCCAAACATCATTCTAGTTTTTTCTGTGTATTTTTGTGTACAATAGCCTAAAACAACCAGTCCAAAAAAGAATAATCTTCTGGCAATTGAAGCCTGTTTTACCGCAATAAAGCATGCCATTAAAAGCAATATTAATCCGAGACCAGTCACGGACCTCTTTTTCTTAAAAACTTCAACGAAAAGTATCAAGACAGCTTCGAACATAAATAACGTTGGAAAGAACCACAGTTCTTTAGCTGCAATAATCAAATTTCCAATTATGTGACTATGACCAGATAATGTTGAAATGCTACCCAAAATACAAACCCATACTACATACGGTATCAAAAGAGATTCCGCCTTTTTTAACAGTACCCCCCCCCATTTTTATTTGTTAATGATCCCACCAACAAGCACCCACTCACTAGGAAAAATGTCGGATTATGCGTTGTCGCAAATAAAATATATCTTATATCAGTAAAGACCCAAATGTGTGATGCAACAACCAAAATCATTGCAATTCCACGTGCACAATCAAAGTATTGAATACGTTTATTACATGCATTTCCCATAAAAACTACCTTCTTTGCCAGAGTTTAGTATTCTATTTATCCCATACTACATTTTTCTTTAAGACTCTGTTATTTCCACCTAGAAGAATATTTTCTTCATCAAACGGTTTCGTTAAAACGCTTCCAGCTGCTACAATAGAATTTTCAGGAACATCTGCTCCTCCTAGAATTGTTGATCTGCAACCAATCCAAACATGGTTGCGTAAATATATTGCTTTGCTATTATTAACTGGTTTTCCTTGATATATTACATTATGAAAATCGGTGTCCATTAAAAGGCAATCCCACGATATCAAAGAATCTTTTCCTATTGTTATCCTGTTATCGCTTACAACAGCTGTCCGGCCTGTTATATTAACCCCATCCTCAAATATAATGCTACCCTTTTCGTTGCAGCATATCCTACAAGCTGAGCCAATTTTTACTTTTCCATTAAAACGTACCCCCCCCCCAACAGACCATATTCCTTTTTCAGCTTTATTGTCAATAATTCCCACCATTTGCTGACCCAAGCGTACTGAGCCAAAGCTCCAGTCCCGAAGTTCGACCTTTCCGCACAGTTTACTCAACCTGAAATTCTTGAAAATCAAGACTGGAAATTTAAGGCCACGCAAGCCAAAATAGTGCAGGTTGAACTGCAATGTTTTTAAAATTGAAATTCCAAAAATGTTACTTTTCATCATTCTCTGCATTCCTCGCATCACTTAAAAAATTTAAATTTTGCAATGCTATTTTTCATCAATTCTAATAAATCCATACAAGTCTTATTGCGCATGAGCAAAAGGATAAAGATATATATAAGCGGGCAACAGATCACCATAATAAAAACACGAGCCATTCCCGCCGCTTCCGCAATGACACATATGCTATACACTCCGCCGAAGGGCAAAGCCGCAAGGATGCACTGAACTATATTCTTTACAATCGCTCTAAACGGGACTAAATCGTAGCACGAAGCAACGTTGACAACACAAACACATACTTCCGCTATCAGCGTGGCATATGCTGCACCTGCCACCCCATTCAAAGGAATCAGGAATGCATTTAATACTGCATCTGTTATCATTCCAAGAATTGTTGCAGCCAGAAGATTTTTCTCCCTGTTCAAGGGCACGAGTATCTGCCACGCAAGAAAGCCATCCAGTGCGGAAAAGAACAGATTGAGTGTAAGGATCCTCATCGGCACAACAGCTGCCTCAAACCCGTTTCCTGAAAAAAAGGCAATGGCCTCCTCTGCCAAAATGAACATTCCTACCGCACACGGAACTGTAACGGTAAGAAGTGCATTGATAACCTTACTTGAAAGGGCATGGAATTCCTTTCTGTCTTTTCCCGCATAGTAAGACAGCCTTGGAAGAAACACGACGCAGGATGCATTTATAAGCGATAAAACCGATTTTGTTAGCCTACTTGCCACAGTATAGATTCCAACCGCTTCTGAATCAAGGATATACCCGAGCATCGTCGAATCCAAAGAAGTATAAATCGTTGAGGCAACGCCCACGCCAAATATATAAACAATCGGTTTAATGTGTTTTTTGATTGAAAACGTTTGGACATTATATTTCCAACGTATCTTTTTTATCCCATATATCCAATTGAGGAGACAGGTCGCAACTGTCGGCATTGTCAAAACAACCGCATATGCAACCATATCACCGCTTTTTTTTACCAAAACAAACAATAGAACAACGGAAAGCAGTTGAAATGCTATCGACCTTTTTGAGATATAATCATAGTCTTCAAATACTGTACATATCCATTCCGTATTCAGTCCTGTTGCTCCAATAAGTAAGCTGAACACTAAAAAAAGACTAGGTTGTGCACCTGTAGTCTTAAAGAAGCACAAAAATATTGCAAAAGAGAGATACGCCACGATTGTCGCCAAAAAACTGATTGTGACAATTTCAACACTGAACTCACCCAGTTTTTGAGGTTCATCGCGCCTTTTGGCACCTTCTCTTACAGCATAAGATGATATTCCAAGACCTGCGATCAGCGAAAAATAGGAAACCCATGACTGAGTATACTGAACGTCCCCTAGTCCAGAAGGGCCAAGAATTCGCGATACATACGGAATCGTTATAAGTGGTACTATGATTGAAACCATATTCTTCAGCATATAAACGCTAAAGTTTCTTGTTAATGATTTCTTCACGTTTTTCCCTCTTTTTCTGCCATTCCCAAAATACAAAAGACCACGAACTGTGCCCCGCCCCAGAAAAAGCCATGGATAACAGCCATAGAAACTGCCATTGAGGCAACCATTCCGATACACAGACGCTTTTCATATCTCAAGATATTAAGTTTCATATAGTGATGAATCATCGCCAAATAATAACCAATAGTTAAAACCATCCCGCAAATGCCGCCCTTGATCAATGTGGTGTAATAACCATTATGCAAATACGGCAGGGCGGCTTCCGAGGTCACAAGGTATGCATAGCCTCCGACATCAACCGTTGATCCGAATCCTTTCCCAAATACTTGGGCAAAAATCGAGTACTGCGAAAAAACTTTTTTTGCGCTGTATACTTCAAATCCACGCCAGTTGTTCACGATGTTATAATCCGACCAGCTATTTGATGCTGAAATCTCAGTTACTGAGTTCATAATTTTATCTATAAACGATGTCCACACGTTCGGCAGAAGATAGGAAACAGCGATCAATCCAACAATACCCAGTAATATACATTTAATAATTGCCGACATCCGGTTATACTGGCCCGTGATGACAAGGCAAAGAAAAATTATTACAGTCGTTCTTGAAAAAGACAGCGCAAACGTTCCAAGCAGAACGATATCTGCTAACAAATCAAGAAACCTGCTAAAATAATATTTTTCTATGACCGAAGGCTTGAATAGACTCAAATAAAGCCCGATTGCAAGCGTAAATTGGGATACACCACCGGATGCAACAAAAGAGCTGAAATCCTCAGATGCTCCCTGATATCCAGAAACACGCTGCAACAATCCCCCTGCGGAAAGTATGACGGAATATAAGACTATTATTTTATAAACTGTTTTCGTATCATACTGGTTTGTTCGGATAATTTCTGACGCAGCAAACCAGTACAGAAAGAGGCTTGTAAAATCTATGATATCCCGCAGGTAGGGCCAATAACCTCTTTCTGCTGGATTAAAGTATCCGGCTCCGACCGCAACAAGTATTAAAAAAAGTACCCAATAACAAATTCCACCCGGCATTTTCGGAAGCGAGAAATGCCGAAGATTCTTCAACGTATAAAAGCCGAACACTCCTGCCAAGCATGCCCAAGCAATATAGCTTGGCAGCGCCGAAATAAGCAGCAGTGTCAGCAGGAGTCCGTATCCCTTTCTTTGAGCATATTTGCCGTTTTCCACGGTTGTTTTCACCTCCTGAAAAGACGTTTGATCTCTTTTATTACCGTCAGCTCCAATGTGCCGAATTTATATAGCACACTTGCCATATGAATTTCGAATTTTGACGCATCACAATATTTTTTTAGATATGTCAATGTACTCTTCAAAAGCTGTTCTCGCTGACCTTTCACATTGTAGCTTTTGGAAATCGTAACACTGTGGTTATGAAGATAACTTTCTGAAACATAGAGTGCCGTTTTCTTTTCCAACGTCATCATTTTTCTCCCCAAAGTAGATTCCTCGCAATAGAGAAACATTTCCGGGTCGTATCCACCTACTGAAAGGAACACGTCTGCATCGACCATCAGCAGAGAACCCGCAACACAATCCACAAATTTCCACCCACTTTGGGGCGTTGCTCCAAGCTTCCGCTCGCCGATCTTATCAAGAAGTATCGCACACAGCACTTCTCCATGAAGTATGGTCTCAGCCTTTTCGGGAAGTAGCCAGCCGGACTTTTTCAGTTGCCCATCAACACCTCTTTGATTGGCAGATACCACTGCTACGCTCCGGTCTTGTTGCATTTTATTTTGCAGCACAGAAACCAGCGATTCTTCAAATTCAACATCTGGGTTGGCAATCAAAACGTACTTTGCCCCATAGTGCTCTTTTGCATACTGCACACCAATGTTGTTTCCAAAGCCGTATCCACCATTTCGGGGCGATTGGCAAACTACGACCTTTTCGTTCGATATTTTTTCTAATTTCTCCAAAGAATGATCGGCGGAGCAGTTGTCAACCACTACGATATGCTCAATATTTTTATAATCTTCGATTTTTTTCACCAGAGAAATCGTCGTGTCGGCGTCGTTATAGTTCAAAATAACACAAGCCGTGCTTTCAATGTTTTTCATACGATACTATCAATCACTGTTTGTATATAATTTTTTACACCGGCTGCCGAATGCACTGTCTCCAGCCTTTTTCGTGCCGCCAGTCCCATCCTGTTCTTTTCTGTCTGGCTCATGCAGAGTAGTTTTTGCATTCCCACCCAAAATGCGTCCTTGGCCTCAGAAGGGGTCTTGCCATCAACATTGACAAGGATCGCACTGTCCGGTGACAGTGTGTCGTGCATTCCATTCAAATCGTATGCGACGATCGGCTTTTCAAAGGCCATTGCCTCAAGCAGTGACCATGGCGCGCCTTCTTTTAATGACGGAAATACAAAGGCGTCACATTCCTGTACAGCTTTCAGCAGATTCGCTCTTGGAACATTGCCATAGAACACCACATTGTTCTGAATTCCATACTTTTTTACCAGATCTTCAGACTCTGCACGTTCGTCACCATCGCCCAGAATATGCAGTCTGCAATCAGGGTAGTCCTTTTTTATATCCTTCATAATAGAAACCAGCATCGGTATGTTTTTTATATCGATGATTCTTCCAGTGTAAAGGAGATTTATCCCATTGCTCTTTTTTAACTGCGCCGCCAGAGCTAGATCAAAACAAAAATCTCTCTCCATATCAACACAGGCTTCCAGATGGACCTGCACTTTATCCTGCATATCCTGTGGGAACAGTTCTTTTGTCGCCTGTGTTCTCGCAATGATGAGCGCAGCCTCCTTTGCAGGCTTCCATATCCACGGGAGAAGTTTTATGTGCTGTCCCATCCAATATTTCAGCATATGAACACACCGTTTCTTGAACGGGAACTCTTTCCAATATTGTTTTGGGACCTGTTCGGCACCACCGACCGGCCCCCAGATGAACGGAAGGCCAAGCTTATACATATATGTAGGAAGGAACATATTTCCGAATGTAATGCTCCAAACGCAGTCGAACTGCATTTCTCGGCAATACTTTTTTGCATACCGGAATGCGGTGTGCTGCCACGCAAGATATTCAAGATAAATCGTGAGTTTTCTTAACTTTTTTGATGACGGTGCATAAAGAAAGTGCAGAGAATCTTTCAGTTCTTCTGGAATGGCAGGCTCTACATACTTTTTCATTTTGCTTCTCGTCAAGACCCACACGTCCTGAGTCTTTGCTGCCTGTACAGCCCAATTCCATCCGACACCGGGTTCGCTGCCTTTGCCGGGCTGGCAGGAAAAGGCGACCAATAATATTTTTTTCATATTCTGTAAATATCCTCTGTTATTGCCTTGCTGTGCTTCTTCATCGAGACAGCGTCCTCACATATTTTTACATTGTAGTTATAATTCTGGATCGCGTTGGCCAACGATTCTGCATCATTGTGCCTGAAGATGTTTTCCTGCGGCAGGTACAGCTGCGCACCTACCAGATCGGAGCAAACCACGGAGGCACCATTCGCCAGCCCTTCCTGCACAACAAAAGAAAATGTTTCCATACATTTACTGGGGACAACAAGCAGATGGTTGGGGTGCTTCCAGACCTCTGCTTCATTTTCTTTTGTAAATCGTCCCATGCTATGGTATCTTTTGTCCTTGCACAGCCCGGTAAAATCTGCGCCGTACAGCCACAGGTTCCAATCTGAAAAACCCTGTGCGTCAAGGATCTCCAGCGCATGAAAAAGCACATCTACTCCCTTGAAGGCATCCATACCTCCAAGAAAACTGATGTCCAACGGTTTTTCCCTGTCGTTCTTTAGAGCTTTGCATTTCAGTCCTGCATGGGTGATGGGAACCATCTTATACCTGAATTCCGGATAGACCTTTTTGTATGTAGCAAGCGATATCTCACTATTGGCATGGATCAGATTGATGCATCGCATCATTTCAGCGTAATAATCAAACAGTTGTTGATAGTCATCTGCCGTTGCCTGCGGAGCCGGAGTGCACTGCGCCCTTTTAGCATTATGCTTTCTCTGGCTTGACCGGATACGCTTAAAAAGAGTAGAATATTTTAGCCTTGCATAAACAGCGGACTGCATCAGATACTCCTGCTTTTGGGTCAGTCCTCGTCCCGCGTTACAGACGACACATTTTTCAGGGCAGCTTCCCGTACACTGCTCGCCGTTGCTATCAAGCAGGATGCACAGCGGGCAGAACGGATAATAGTCATGTGTCGTGTAAACCATCCGTAGATTCAGCTCTTTTGCGGCTTCAAACAATTCCTTATGAAAGCCCTGAAGGGTGTGGACATGGATAACATCTGGTTTTACATCTTTAAGAAAAGACCTGTAAACCTCCTTGTCGCACGGTTTCATGTACCGTTCCGGTGCAGAAATGCCATTTGTAAGCGGTAGTGGAAGGGGATTGATGATTTTGTATAGCGAAAAACGGGCGTCCTTCTGCCTGACGATTCTGACCTGCGTAAAAAACGAGAATTCCCCCGGATATAATAACAAAACATCCTGTCCATCCTCGACTTGCTGCTGCATCAGATCTGCACAGTAGCGATTCAGTCCCCCTGTGCGAAACGGCGGAAGTCCCAAAGAAAGGTGCAAAATACGCATAAAGTCAGACTCGCTCCTTACTCAATATTGCCTGTTCTCCCAAAAAGGTCTGCTCATACGCTTTTATGATTTTCTCCCAGCTATAGGCATTCTGCACCCGTGCAGTGCTCTTTTCATCCAATTGCTCAATTGTCTCCGCATTCAGAGCATCCGCTTTCTCCAGTAAAGCAGCCAGATTTCCCGGCTCTTTACTCCAATACAGAGCACTGTCTTCGCCGACTTCTTTGTTAAAGCCAACGCCCAAAAGCAAATTCAACCGGGTACTGGCAAGTGCCTCCAGCAGACTGGGATTAGTGCCACCGACTTCGTGACCGTGCAGATAACCGTAAGCTTCTTCACGGATTTTTTTCAGCAGGTCCTGATCATAAACCGTGCCAACAAATTTGATACGCTTATCTTTCTCAAAACCGGTTTTCTCACGAAGCTGCTCATAGAACTTGTTATGCTCTACGTTTGTGATAATAACGAGGTCTTTTTCAGTCTTGCTACGCATAAACTCTGTGATCATAGTCTCATAGTTGTTCTCCGGAACAAAACGGCCAACGATCAAATAATAATCCCCACGGTTGACATTGAACTGCGTATACCACTCGTTCAGCTTTTCCTCATCGCACTGAGAGCGGTCGGTATATGCGCCGTACGCAATAAACGTGGTATCCTTCACCCGACTACCATAAGTATCTTTGATGTATTTCTCGATATTGACAGAATCGCAGATTGCCAAATCGCTGTTCTCGACCAGACACTTTTCGCAATACCGCAGAAAAGCTTTGGCCGGAGCGCTCCACTTACTGCGCTTCCACTCCAACCCATCTGGGTTGCAGTAGACCTTTGCGCCAAGTTTGTGCAACTTTTTGGCGTGCGGAATCAGCAAAGGTCCAATTCTACATCCAAGAATACAGACGATCACTTTCTCCTGCGGATGCTGTTTTGCCCATTCCTCCACCTGATTCAGAACCAGACCCACATGGAAAATGCGTCCGGGAGCGCCGGGTAGCGGAACACGAACATTAAAGCAGTCTGCATCATTGTGCTCGAAATGTTTTTCATCATTATTCATGCAGGAGACATGATACTTTAGCTCCTTAGACTGTTTACCTGCTGTCAAATTCTCGACAAAGGTTTCAAATCCGCCATACTGTGCCGGAATGCCTTTGCTGCCTACAATAAAAACATGTGTCATAGATTACACCTTTACCATTCCAATTTTATTCACTTGCTGTTATCTTCTTTGAAATACTCAATCAGTACCACTAAGCTTCCAGAAATGAACGCGCCCACATCAAAGAACAGTGCCATCACGACCGAAAAGACTGCCATTTCTCTATACCCTGTATATTCTTTCTCAAAATAATTGATGGCTCGTTCCACATCTGTCAGCTCGGCAAAAAGGAGCTTCTGCAACCGGATTGCTTCGCTCGGAATCTCTGTGATTTTGTTGTCTACTGTGCTCTCTTCCGCTTCTGTACCGACTGGCTCATTTGGCAGAAGACTCACGCCGCTTTCCAGCGCATAAAACGCATCATTTCGTGCCGCTATCCATTTGTCCTCTTTGACATACGAAACATTGCCAACACTCTTTTCCTCGTCTTCATCCGAAATCACGACGTAAATGGTTCCAACAGCTTCGTTGTTGAATTGCTCAAGTCCTTGTTCAAGCTCAATGTATTTACGATATTCCTTCAGATTCTCACAGAAATTCTGGACGCTCTCTAATACTTCCGACGGAAGTCCCTGTGCAGATGCCCAGTTGTTAATCTCCGTCAGTAGGGTCTCAACCTCCCTCTTCGCATCGTTCTGTGTACCGCTGGACTCCGCTTTGATTTTGATTTCATTAATTCTTCTCAAAATTGCATCTGCTGACTGAATCGTTGCTGCACTTGAGTTGCTCTGAGATGTTTGCATCATTGCCATATTGTTCTGCTCAATATAGGCGTATGCATTTTCCAGCTTACTCTCTAACTTTCTGAATTTATCTCTCAGTCTATTCCATGAGGTCTCTGTTTTCAAAATATGATCTTTTAGTGCCTGATTCTTAACAGAAAGCCCCTCTATTGTATTGAACACTTCATTCAATGTTCCTTCTGCGTTGGTACTTACTTTTCCATATAAATCGATGTAACAATCCCTTATTATAATGTAGTCTACCTTCGACCATGTCTGACTGTCTTTATTCAAAATCAAATCTAATTTTGATAATACATCGTCTAAATCGTCCGCTTTTCCTTGAAGAATAGCGTTGTTACCCAGAAGTGTATCCATATTTCTTTGATCCCCGGACGATAAATTCGTTACATCTACAAAATCTGTCATTGTTTCAAACGTTATTTTATCCGTTATATTCCGCACGTCTGTCAGGAAGAGTAGCAAATCTGAATTTTTTTGTATTGTATCTGTATCCTGTTGAAGTTGAACTGCCGCTGATAAACCATTGGGATCATTGATTGCAGCTTTCATTGCCGAATAAAGTGCTGTGCCTCTACGTCTGTTTTCACTTTCCAACAGATTTGCGGTCTCTGTAAAATACGTCCGGGCAATCGCTTCATTATTTTCAGTCCGAGTCTTTTCGTACGCCTTTGTAACAATAAACGAGTAACTAAACAGAGATGACATTGTCAAATATCCCGTAGTAATCAGGACCAAAAGACAACTTGTGATTCTTTTGGCTAAGCTTGGCCACTGCAATTCCTTTACTGCAAAAATAAATCGCAAAAGAAAGAAGCTGAGAAACGCCAAAGTTACCTGTACGGCTATGGATGCCGGATATGCAAGCCACCCACCAAACACGACATTCTTCATACCATTGGCTGTCGTGTAGCAAGAGATTACTGAAAGGATTCCAGCCCCATTTGTCAGTGCTTTTTTGCATTTTTTAGTATTTGGGAGTCAAGTTTGGGTGCACTGACTTTTCGCTCATCCACTATGCCGACTACACACAAAATGCTCCAAATTGCAGTAAAAACAAGCATTGTTGCCAGTAGAATAAACGCATCTACTGTTTTTTGGAAGCCAATGTAAATGATCAGACTAATGTCAGCAAAGCACAAAACTGCTCTAAGAACAGCCGTAGAAGATTGTTTTCCTAATATACTATTTTGAATTTTTTCATTGCAAAGTGATAGGAGTTTTCCACTAAATAACAGGGCTAGAAATATAACGATACTTAGACATTTGCAAAATACATACACTCTCCTTCACCCCTTTTCAAAATCTCTTTTTTAAAACAAGTTATTTTTTGTCGAGATTATCTGTTTTTTTCTCTTCAATTCCAAACACACCTAAAATCGCCTCAATGTAATCGGTTGTTGCAAATCGGATAAGGCCTATTCCCGATTTTAGCAGTCCAAGTGCTATTTTTTGTATATCCGAAAAAAGTGTTTTACACTCTTCTCTTATCTCATTTTCGAGATTATTCGTTTTTTCCGTATCAGACGGAACAGACAACATTATCAGGAACAGCCAGATTACAATAAAAAATATTGCTAGTGCGACCAAGGTATTACTGAAGCCACCCTCAACCATTGTTTCCAAAAGAGAATCGAATGGATTGATTTCTTTCAGCCTTGGTAATGCAATAAAAAATATGATTTCTATTATTACCGCAAGTAATGCTTGCGGATGACCAAATTTCTTACTATTGAGGTATTTACAAATTTTCTGGATAATAATGGCTGCTCCTGCTGCAACAAAAATCACTGTGCTAGCCATCGCAAGCGGTGTGCACTTTTCAACAATTAGTTGGATGGAAGTACTTTCCCGAAACACTTCCTTATAACCTTTAAAAATCTCAAAGTCCGACAACCAATTACTCTGTAATATTGCAAATATAAATACTGTAAAGATAGGCAATAGCAAAATAAATATTGCTACTCCTATAAGCTTTTCCTGCGAATTTGTTTCCGTTTCCTGTGACTTTTGTGAGTCACTTAGTTCATTGATATTTTCACCGGACGGCGTTCTATCCACCCTCCGACCTATATCGTCAGCGGCGGATACAACCTTTTTCGCATATTTTTCTTCTTGTGCCTGTGAATCTGGATATCTTTTTTCAGTCGGTTTACTTATCGAACGCAAGCCACGATTTTTTGATCTTGTCGGCTGAAAAGTCTTATATATTTTTTGAATAAATGCTGTAGCTACTGCTGCGGCTACGAAGATAAGTCCAACTCCAGCAAGAACTCCAAAGTCCGTTTTTGCAATAGTTTCCAAGGCCCATTGCACTACGCTTGTCAAATCGTCAATATGCTTTTTTATTACATCCATGCTATATATGCCAGAGAGCATAACTAACATGCAGCACACACTCAAGCTTCGTATTTCTCTTACTTGTTTATCTACTTCACTTGATTCATTTTTCAGTAAATAAACGAGATAGGCTACTAAGGCCACCGAACCGATTAGCCAAATGCTTTCTAAGAAATCGTACAGTCCTGCAAAAATGACAGTCAGTACATGCAGTATTCCAAGTTGATTTGTAAGGTAAGAAAAGCCATGATATCCCAAAATGGTGACAATTTCAAAAAAAGCCCCAGCAACAAAAAGCATCGTTTTCTTGTCGTATTTGAATTTCATCCTCGCTCAGCCGCCCCTCACAAGTGTAATGTCCCACTACACGTTCTGAAATTCTTTTGTCTCTACATCGCAGTTTAATTCTTCCTGTGAAATTAGTTGACTTTCTTTCAACAAAACAATACTCTCTCGCCGGAACTCCGGGTCGATTTTTCCATCTACCACGCCTTTGCGTCCCAGCACGACCTGAATGCTCTTCCAAATGACCTTCAAATCAAATTTCAGGCTAACATTCTGGACGTATTCCCGGTCATAGTAGACTTTGTCATACACATCTACCGTGTCACGGCCGTTGATTTGTGCCCAACCAGTAATGCCCGGTGTTACCTGATACACCCCGTACCAGCGGCGCAGAAAACGAATCTCACGTTCCGTATACACCAGCGGACGAGGGCCAATCAGGCTCATTTCGCCACGAACTACGTTTGCCAGCTGCGGCAGCTCATCAATGCTGGTGTCGCGTAAAAAACGTCCCACTTTGGAAATGTACATCTGCGGATTTTCCAAATCTCCCGTAGCCACATTTTTAGGCGCGGGCTCTTCATCGTCCGAAACTTGATGATGTTGAAGCAATGCGCTCCCTTGCCCACGCGCTTCTGTAAAAAGAAAATCGGCTCATCCGGTGCACTGATTTTTTGTGCAATACTCACACCCAAGAACAAAGGTGAAAGTAAAATCAGCGCCAGCGCTGCCAGAACACGGTCGATTACAGACCTTACCGCAAGGTATTTCTTTTGCTTTCGATTCAAATGGACATAATACGGTCCAAAATCAACGTGATAGCTCAATTCTTCCATGTTTTCCTCACACTATCATCCTGCTTTTGCAGGTTCTACCTTTTCTTTTAATTTGAGACATGATTTTTGAGATTTCGGGATTCTAGATTCCCACCGCATCCCAATCTCATCCAGCTTTGAGATACGCTCCTCTGTCAGCACAGCACCGCTTTTTTCAGGATTCTGGCGGGTATACCGCTGCCGCTTGACCCATTTCCCGAGAGCATATCCATCCGGCGAAACATAATTGATTGGGACATTCAAGTCTCCTTGGGCTTCAAAATAGCGCTTTGCTTCCTGATATCCTTCGTTCCACTGGCGGTCATTGCGGTTGCCCCAGTACATCCCAATCCTGTTGAGCCGCTCGACCTGTTCGTCCGTCAGTTTTCCTTTCGGGTACGCCCATTGCTGGCTTGCGACCCATTGCCCCAGCCGTTCACCAGCCGCTGTTACATAGGAACGCGGGATGTTCAGATTACCGTTTTCCTCGTAGTAGGCTGCTGCCAGCGCATAAGCCTTTTCCCACTTGGCATCGAAAATGTTCCACACCATGCCGATCTCATCAAGCTGTGCGATGCGTTCTTCCTTCAAGCTTCCGTTCAACTTCTGCTGCCGGGTCTTGATGATCCACTGCCCCAAGGGGTAACCATCCGGGTCGGTGTATTTGCCGGGCACCATCAGATTTCCGTAGGTGTCGTGGTATTTCTTTGCGACCTCAAATCCGTGCTGCCACGCAATTTCCTTCCGGTTGCCCCAGACCATCCCGATGCTGTCCAGCCGTGCGATCTGCTGCTCGGTCAGATTGCCTTGGATCTGCCCCTCGCGCACCCGGCGCTGGGTCACCAGCCACACCCCAAGGCTCAGACCACCGGGCGTGGTATACAGTTTCGGGATATTCAGATTGCCATGCTCTGCATAGTAGATGCTTGCTTCGGAGAAATAGTGCTCCCAGCCGGAAGAAAGGCTTGCCTGCAGGTGCTCAAACAGCACCCGGCAGTCCTGCACCTGCTCGACGACCTCAAAATGTTCGGTCACAATCTTGCTGCCTTCGCCATTGGCAAACAGTCGATGAACCGCTTCGTTGAGTTCTGACTGAATTCCCGAGATGCTGCTCAGACCCTCAAAATTGTTCACCACATCCAGAATCAGTGGTGTCTTGCTGTCTCCCGCTGTTAATGCTCGGCCGATCTGCTGCTTATAGATGATGGGCGAAACCGTCGGACGAAACAGGATCACACCCGAAATGCCTTCCACATGGACACCCTCGTTGAGCATATCAATGCAGAATAGCAGCTTTAATCGTCCACCTTGATCTGCCTTGAAGTCGGTAAATGCCTTATCTGTGCCTGGATCGTCTGAATAAGCTTCGTACACTGCTACATCCGGATTGACCCCCGCAAACCACTCCGGCACATGGGAGATCATCTCATCCATGTGCTCCTTATTGGCGCAAAACACGATATATTTACCAGACTTGTTCGTGATATGCCGTGCAAATACCTCATCCAGTCCATCTGCTTTTTCCAACGCCCGGCGGAGTGCATCCAGATACTTTTGGTTCACATCCTGAATTCCGGCAGAGCGCAGATTATCAATTCTGTTCTGATATCTTGTCAGCTCTTTCTGGTACTGATAGACTGTCGTTACATATTTCGGGGCAGGCAAAATCCCCCGGACGATAGCTTCGCCCAGGGTCATTTCCGATGCAATGTGGCCGTCAAACAGTTCCTCTGCCATATCACGGTTGTTATCAAGGTAGCGGATATTGGTAGCACTCAGACCCAGTATTTTCGCGTCAGGGCAGAGCTTCAGCAGTTCCAGTGTGCTTGCACCCCAGCACTCGGCACCCACACGATGAAATTCATCCAGGATGATATAGGTCGGATTCAGCCCTGCAATAGCTTCTAGTTCTTCGGTTGCGCAGCACATCAGCTTGGCATAGGTGTAGAAGTGCACATTTGCCAGCGAAATGTCCGGGGCTTGCCGCTTCAGATTTTCAATCTGAGTCTTAAAGATATACTCGCTGGGTGACAGCCAGAAAATGGTATCAGCAGGATGCTCCTCGATGAGCTTGAACGCAATATAGCTCTTGCCTGTTCCAGTAGGATGCACAATGGCCGCTTTGCCGCACTCCTCCATCATCTGCACTGCTGAACGGTAGGCATTCTCATTATGTTCAAACAGCTGCAACAGCACGCATCTCACCCCCAGCCGCAACTCCGGGGTATCTTCCATAGTAATAATGGAGGATACCTGCATTTCGACGTAATTGTATTAAATCGCCTTATATTTTATCATGAGAGTATAGAAGTTGCAATAGATACAGGCAAAGTAAAGCTGTAAGTCTGACAAAAAAACATCGTTTAAACTAATACTTTCTCTTAAAATTGGCTATTTTATCCCAAAATCATTTGTGAAAGAAATATCTTATCGAATAAGTGGTCAGTTGGGAGTCGAGTACAGGAGGGTTTGCAATGGCAAGGCGTGGCGAAAACATCCACAAACGGAAGGATGGTCGGTGGGAAGGACGGTACATCAAGGCACGCACGCCAGACAGAAGAATTTGCTGGGGCTATATCTATGGCACAACATACGCGGAGGTCAAACAGCGGCTCATTCGTAAGAAGTCAGAGTATGGGGGATTTCAACTCATAGATGCCCACTTGACTTTCACAGAGCTTGCCGAGGCTTGGCTGCAGTCTGTCAAATGTGGGCTGAAAGAATCCACTTATGACCATTATCAGTTCACACTGTACAAATATGTTCTCCCCATCT
>OLPC01001813.1_pt1 | contig 17439 bp, 17 predicted proteins | sample 1672341 | NCBI WGS metagenome assembly OLPC01 (sample SAMEA3136673, study PRJEB25190) | human gut metagenome | reverse complement strand
AAGAATCTGCCTCAAATCAACTTGGCGGTGGAGCTGAAGTGGATGGCTTTAATAAGATGTTGACGCATATTGATGCTACTGTTGAACCAAAATATATGGTGTATGTTATTATATTTATGTCAATTGTAATGTTAGTCGCACTTATTGTGGCTACAACACACTTGTTAAACAAGAACTGTAAAGAATTAATGAATGAGGAAGAATGATGAAAATATTGGTAGTGGAAGATGATACACTGATTCGCGAAGGATTAAGTGAATTTCTATCGGAGTCTGGATATAATATTATCCAGGCAAAAGATGGTAAAGAGGCATTGGAAAAGTTTAATACAGATATTCATTTGGTGATATTGGATATTCAAATTCCATATATCAATGGATTGAATGTGTTAAAAGAAATTCGTAAAGAAAGTGATTTGCCCGTTTTAATCTTAACGGCTTTCAGCAATGAAGAATTCAAAATTGATGCCTATACAAACTTGGCTGATGGCTATATTGAGAAACCATTTTCACTACCCGTATTAAAAGCTCGTATTGACGCGCTTCTTCAGAAACAGGATATTTTTGCGTATAAAAATGTTTGTGTGAACTTCAAAAGCTATACGGCTAAAATAGATGGTAAGACGATTGATATCAATGCCAAAGAACTAGAGATATTAAAATATCTTTTAGATAATGCAGGGATTGCCTTAACTAGAGCACAAATATTAGATCATGTTTGGAAAGATAGTGATGAAGTTCCTTATGATCGAGTTATTGATGTATATATTAAAGAATTGCGTAAAAAACTAGGCTTAGATTGCATTACGACCATTCGTAATGTGGGCTATAAATTGGAGAAACAATGAAAAACTTAAAGATATTTCCTAAAATATGCATACAAACATTCAGTGTCATCGCTATTATTGTCTTATTTATCCATCTCTTTGTATATTTGATTTTTCCAAGAACCTATTTGGATGTAAGAAAAGAAGAAATCTATACTAAGGCCAATGAAATTACAGAAAACTTAAATGGCAAATCTGAAGACTATATTGAACAAGCTTTAGATTTCTATTCCAACACTAATGAAATCAAAGCGTTTATTAAAAAGAATACTTCATCGAATGAAGTAGAAATCAAGAATGATTTAAATGTCGATTTAAAGAGTTCTAATAACTCTTTAATTATTGAGGAAAGACAATTAAAGCTAGATACAGGAAAGACCATTCACCTCCAATTTGTTTCAACGGCAGACATGCAAAGCCAAGCCAAAAATCTAAGTTTACAATTTCTTCCTTACTCATTAATCATATCCCTATGCTTTTCGGCCATTGTCTCTTTGGTGTATGCCAAATCCATTAAAAATTATGTGGTTGAAATCAAGAGTGTAACCGATCAAATGATGGCATTAGATAAGAAGGCTCGTCTAGAAATTGATTCGAATGATGAGATTGGTCAATTAAAGGCACAAATTAACGATTTGTATGAAACACTTCTTGATTCCATTTCCAATCTAGAATTGAAAAATAAAGAGATTCTAAGATTAGAGAAAATAAAATACGATTTCTTTAAAGGGGCCAGCCACGAATTAAAAACGCCTTTGGCAAGTCTTAAAATTATCTTAGAAAATATGAAATACAATGTGGGTAAATATAAAAATAGAGATTATTATATTGATGACTGCATTGATTTAGTCGATCATTTAACGAAGAATATCCAACAAATTTTATCGGTATACTCCATTGAAAATCTAAAAGACGATGAAGAAATTGTTTGTATAAAGAATGAATTAGGTCGTGTACTTCAAAAATATGATGTATTGATTCACCAGAAGGAATTAAGAATTCAAAATGATGTAAAAGACGAAACAATGTATATTGGTAAGACGGCTCTAAATATAATTTTATCCAACTTGATTAGTAATGCGATCAACTATACGCATGAAAAGAGTATGATTCAAATTGGAATAGAACAAGACTATTTCTATATTCAAAACAAATTAGATCCAACCCAACCAAAAGGAAATGGTCTAGGATTATATATTGTTCGTAATCTATTAGATAACTATAAAATGAAATATGAAGCGATTGAAGGAGAAGACTTTATCTTCAAGATTCAATTTAAGTAATAGGTCTTTTAAATTTGTTGGATTTCTTTTATTACATTAATTTAAATTCCATACACCTGAATTGAACACAGGCAATCAGCACCTTTATCATTCCAATCAATATCCTCTTCATCATCAAACCAGAACCATTTTTCAATTACTTTAAGAAACCACTTTGCTTTTGGTAAATTACATTTCAATATGCTAAATGCATTAAATTCACTTTCATCTGATGCTATATATGCTCCTTGTTGATTTTCATGTACACCATATTTATTCATAATTTTATCAATTACAGTAAAGCATTGCTCTTTAGTTAAATTGTTCTGTTTCAATTTATGTTCATTAAATTCAAAATACATCATCACAGGCTATACTCCTTCTTAAGATAATTCTATTTTAGAATGGATGGCATATTTTTGAACAAGAGAAATAATTACATGAGTACCTTTTTGCGTACCTCAAGGCATTGAAAAAGCTAGAATATGCTTTATATAAAGCATTTCTAGCTTTTGTTTTTTTATTCGAACTCGATTTTGTGTACTTTTAAATCCATGCAACATCTACATTATATGGTTATTTATACAATTATTTCTTGTATTATTTTATATTCCAAATCTTTTACATATATTTTGTACTCATTTTGGAGTCACTGTGAGTACATATTGAGTACAAACCATTTCACTCTAACAATACAACTAAAATATTGTTTCACTCAATTTCTAACATTTGACTCATCAATTCTATGTATTTAAATATGAATGTTCATACCGTACCACTTGATTTGTTTTTACATTACTACACAACAAAAGAATTGTAGTACTTACGAAGAAGATTTCTAATGAATAAATTCGAAATTCATGAAAAGTTAATATAAATATGATATGGTTCTTATATCGATAAAACAATTGAATTCTAAAATATAAAAGAATCAAATGAAAGCGAGGTTAAAATTCATATGGAAAGTAAAATCATGAATTATCAAGCTATAATCACTGATATTAAAGATATCATTTCTTCTGGTCAAAAAATAGCATACAATGCCACCAACAAAGCAATGATACTAACATATTGGCATGTGGGTAAACGTATTGTTGAGCAGGAACAAAACGGAAATGAAAGAGCACAATATGGGCAAGCTCTGATTGATGCTTTAGCTGATGAACTTACAAAAGAATATGGAAAAAGTTTTTCAAAGAGAAATCTCCAATATTTCCGCAAATTTTATATTGCTTTTCCTGATGAACGAATTGTGAACGCCTGCGTTCACAATTTAACTTGGACGCATTTTAGAAGTTTATTACGTGTTCCTGATGAAAACGCAAGATTATGGTATATGAATGAAACCTCAAATGAGGGATGGAGTTCTCGAACATTAGATAGAAACATCAGCACACAATATTTCTATCGATTAATGCAATCTCCAAAGAAAAATGATGTTGTTAACGAAATGCTTCTGAAGAATTCAGAAAATCAAAAGAATCAGTTTGAATTATTAAAAAGTCCAATTGTTGCAGAGTTTTTGGGATTCAAAAATGAAGATTCTTATCTTGAAAATGATTTGGAGTCAGCCATTTTGACACATATCAGAGATTTCTTAATGGAAACGGGAAAAGGATTTGCATTTGTAGCTAGACAACAACACATTGTAACTGAAACTGAAGACTACTATATAGATCTTGTTTTCTACAATATCGAATTAAAATGCTATGTTCTTATTGATTTAAAAATGGGGAAAATCACACATCAAGATGTTGGTCAAATTGATATGTATGTACGAATGTATGACGATTTAAAATGCAAAGAAGGGGATAATCCAACGCTTGGAATACTACTTTGTTCTGAAACAGATGAAGATATTGCTAGATATTCTATCCTTCATGATAATGATAGACTTTTTATGTCTAAATACCTAACTTACCTTCCTTCAAAAGAACAATTAAAAGCAGAAATAGATCGTCAAAAAGAAATATTCTATATGCAACATCCAACATTATCAAAAAAAGATGATTAAAGATGAAATACGAAAGAAGTGATTTTATTTGACACGAATACGTTGTCCACATTGTGGACATGAAACTGCTAGAGTGGAGTGCAATTGACAGATAATTCGGTGCGCCCCTAGCGGTCATGTCGTTTCACATAACGAATAATTGTTGTAATATAACACCTGCAAGTGAAAATGGCAACCATCTTGTTGTCTTCATTTGCAGGTTTTTATTTATATCGTATGATCAATTACACTCCATACTTTTGAATAGAATGAATGCAATCAGCCCCTTTATCATTCCAATCAATATCATCTTCATCATCAAACCAGAACCATTTCTCAATTACTTTAAGAAACCATTTTGCTTTAGGGAGATTACATTTCAATATACTAAATGCATTAAATCCACTTTCATCTGATGCTATATATGTTCCTGGTTGATTTGCATATACACTATATTCATTCATGACTTTATCAATTACACTAAAGCATTGCTCTTGAGTTAAATTATTCTGTTTCAATCTTTCTTCATTAAATTCAAAATACATCATCATAGGCTATACTCCTTCTTAAGATAATTCTATTTTATCATGGATCAGCTGGCATATATTTGAACAAGAGAAATAATAAAATGAGTACCTTTTCGTACCTTTTGCATACCTCAGAGCATTAAAAAAGCTAGAATGTGCTTTATATAAAGCACTTCTAGCATTTATACTTTACTCGAACTCAGAAAATAAAGTAATGACGTAAACATTATTGTTTACTATATAAACGCAAATTACAGTATTTATTTACAATTAACATGTATTATATATCTTAACTATTTTTATTGGTATCATTTTGGTAGCAGCTAGATACCTACAAGCAAATTTAAATATGGTTTAAATTATTTCACATGTATTCTCTTTTAAAAGCTACTATTTAAGTACTCTTCCACATCCATTATTTTGAGATTAATATGTCAAAGTAACTTCCCAATACCCATTTTTCGACGATCCATGTCGTATAAGAATACCAAGCTCTTTTAATTTCTAAATATTACTTTCTATATTTCGACTGGCAATACCTATTCTATCAGCCAGTTTAATAGCCGATAATTGATTATCTTCCAAAAGCATTTTAATAATCTTTTGCTGCGTATCGTTAAGTTCTATTTGTTGTTCTATTCCCGATACTTCTCCGATGCTTCTCCGATGTCTCTATTTTCTTCCATCATCGGAAATAAATTACGGAATAATTCTACACGGAACATATTATCGAACTCCTGAAATCTAGGTTATTGATGCAACGTTATGGCAGTGGTTTTGAAAAAATTCTTGAAGAATATAAATATTATGATAAGAAGTTTCAGCCAAAAATCACTTCTGAACAAAGCTGGTTTACAATCACATTAATGGATGTGGCTTATACTAGCAATGAAAAACCAGTTAATATCACACCTCAATTACCAAAAATGCAAAGCTGGTTTATAACATCATTTTAAATAATCCGGGGATTAAACGGCCTAGTATCTGCAAAATCGCTGAAATTACTGATGGAAGTGCAAAAAGTATTATTCGTGAGTTGTCAAAAAAACAGCTTATCCATTTCATAGGATCACCTAAAAACGGTGGATACCATATTATCTCTGAAGAGTAATAATTCCAGTAAATGGTCCAGTAAATCTTATTATATAATATAAAAGAAATACACATTCAATTTCTCATCAGGAACAAGTTCTCTATCTTATTAATATCATTTTAGTAACAAAACAACCTATAAGTATATAAAAGTGCCTTATATAAGGCACTTTTATATGTATAACTCATAAACTTTAGATATTGTTTAACTTAATGACATTGTCTCCTATTTTTATTTACACTTCTATCACACTAAACTCTTTATATTCATTTCGATACAAATGATCTGTAAAAACAATTGTCTTTCCTGACTTTTTCAGATACTCAAATATTTTTTCTCTAAGTTTAGAATCCACACTCATAAAATTATTATCTATTAAGATGATTTTTGTATCGGTTAATAGCGTTCTCATTAATACCATCCTAAACTGTTGGCCTCCAGACAAATTCTCATTTCCAACATGTTCATTTAAAATGTCTTCTAGAAATGAATTATCATAATCCATATCTTGATTTAAACAAATATTTTCCTTTTTAGATACATCCATTAAATGATAATTCTCTGGTAACATGACAGAATCTGGCAACTGCGTATTTATATATTCTAAGCTCATACTTTTTCCTGATCCATTTTTTCCAATCAGAACATTGATTGTATTATATTCTATTTTTGACAATATAGAATCATCTATAGAAATTCTCTTTCTTTTTTTATTTTCAATTTTCTTATAGAAATCTTGAATATATACTTTCGTACTTTGTAATGAAACTATCAATGTACTCATATAAATAGCTAAAGAAGATAAATCAAATGAATAGGTAATGAACAAGACATATGCCCCTGGTGATAATGTTTTGAAATGCATATACCAAAAAATGGTTACTATCAAATTACAATCGGTTACAGCACTTGAAAATGTAGAAAATAAGCCTTTAAATACAGAAAATTTAAACCCAATACATTTTTGTTGATTTACAATTTCATCCAGACTGTTAGAATAATCATCTTCTTTTCGGCTCACTCGAATCTCTCTGGAATGGTTTAATAAGTTTAACAATTCTTCAGAAAATCTATTACTATATTCTTTTGATTGAATCGAATATTTCTTCACACTTTTTTTTATCAATGAATTTAAACCAATCGCAAGAATTGGAAACAAAGTAACAAATGCAGTTAAATTTATATCAATACGTCCCAAAATAACAATTACAATAATTCCATATATTAAGTTGCATGCTGTATCAATCATATATGAAATAGTACCAACAATTTCGTTCACATCTTCATTCAAAGCATTTATAAATTCACCCTGTTTTGCTTCAATCTCAGATTGTTCTAAAGCAGCATAAGCTTTTTTATACATAAAGTTTGCCCATTTATGTTGAGCCGTTATATCCACTTTGGCACCAATCAAAATACAGACTATTCGAATCAACACCAAACCACATACGCAACAAGCGATAAAGATCGTATTATTCCCATCAAAGTATATTTGAATCAATAACCCAATCACAATAGGAAGATTGTGTGCAACAAACCAAATCACAACATCAAGAAAAAAGTAAAGTTTACTCGATTTAATAACATCAATCATATTTACAAATCCTCCATGGATATAGTCGAATCACAAAATTGCATGACTTCTTTTTCATGCGTCACTACAATTATGATCTTTTTCATTTCTTGAAATTTAGAAAATGCATTTTTTATCTTATCCATATCCACATAACTAAAAATTTCATCCAATATAATTACTGACTTTTCACTTCTTAAAGCTTTATATAAGTATAAATACTGCAATTGTCCTTTCGATAATTCATCATTCAATGTATAGCCCAAGTCTTTTTCTATCTTTTCTCGACTATATCTATGATATGGATCCACGATTTCATATGGATTCACATTCTTTTCATTCTGTCCTATATACTCTATTTCCTTTAACGTTTCTTTTTCTTTATATTCATTCAATCCTACATTGTTTATGTATATCGTCCCTGACTGTGGCTCGTATAAATGAGCAATTAAGTTAATTAATGTTGATTTACCACTACCACTAGGACCAATTAACCCATATATATTTCCATTTTCAAAATGCAGTGAACAATCCTTCAAAACAAGATTCTCATTGTATCCAAAATGAACATGATCCAAATCGATACAGCAAATATTACCATTCAAAAATTTTGTTCCAAAATGCAACTTACTCTTAATTTTCAACAATGCGAATACTCTTTCTTGCGCTTTCTTTGCAGATGGAATATTCTCCATTTGCGTACGTAATTCATAAATCGGGTCATCTAATAAATCAATATAATAAACAAACAAATAAATAAAACTTAAATTTATATTTTGTGTACATCCAATCAATAAAACTATGAATTTAATCATACCAAAACTAAAAATCGTAGAAATCCACAATTGATAAGATATAAATCCAGAAATCAGATCTGACTTAAAAGCAAATTGAATGAATGTATTTAACTTTTTTTCCAAATAAGATTCCCTATTAATTTTTTTCAATTCTGTCATCATTAAATAGCACGTTGAAAACATATCAAATAAATTTTGATAAGCTTGCTTCGTTTGTGCCCACTTAACTTCAGAAACTTTATTAATCCAACGAAAAACAATAAAAAGAAAAATTAACATAACAATAAGCGAAACACCTATTATCCATGACTTTATAAATGCGATACATACCACCCCTAAAAGAAATAAAATATCTTTCAATAAAGTCATTAGAAACACTAAATAAAATTCAATAACTTGAGAACTATCATTTTCTACTGTTTGTGTTAATTCACCAACACTCCTCTTCAAAACATCCTCATAGTCCATATAAACCAGATTATGTATCAATTTCATTCTTAACCTTTTGAAAAAATTCCAATACATAGATCCACTTAAAATCAAATCACATATATTAACAATCATTTTTCCAACAATCAAACTACATACAATTACAAAAATACTATTCACCGTTAATTGAACTGTCAGTATCTCAGAAACAAAAATTGGATATATTATTTGAATTAAGGATAATACAACAATCAATAAAAAATGCAGTAATAACTGAAAATAATCTCTCTTCTCTATCATACATACCTCTTTTCAAATCTGAGAATTCATTATAAAACTGAACCAAAACTCTGTAAATGCTCCCATGTTTACTAACTGTATCTTTCTTCAAATTTACTTTTCATTCCTACATATATACGAAAAATACAAAAGCAAAATGTTTTTAAATTCTTGAACCAAATCACATTACATGTGATAATAACCTCCAAAAGGAGGTCTTTTATTTATGCCATTTCAAATAAAACAAAATACGCTCAATCTTTCTGTTCCTATTGAAAGATTAGCAGGTACATATTATAGGATTCAGCGTACTAAGCAAAATATTTCTCTTTCTTGTTTGGCAAAAGAATTAAGAATGAACAAAGGATTTTTAAGTGATTTAGAAAATGGTAAAAGACATTTCCCCGATGGCCTAAGTAAACAAATAGATTCTATTTTGAACACAAACTTTAATACAAATTATGATTTATATATTCTTTCAAGAAAATATCTATTTGAAATATTTGAAAACTTTTTCTTTGAAAGGCAACAATCAATCTTAGATATTTATAAAATAATTCAAGAATCTGAGAATAACATAATAAATTCATATGCTTATTTTACCTTTAAAATCGTTCAATTATTTTACTATTTAAGAATCGAAAAAAATAATAGTAAAATAATTGAAATTGAAGCTTTATTAAATCAAAATTTAAACTGTTTACAATCTGATGAAATCTCAATTTACTATTCTTTATTAGGAATTTTTTATAAAAGAGATGTGGCCTCCAACCATATAGCACTTGATTATTTTTTAAAATCAAATATGATGTGTAATTCCTCCTCCATCGTTTATTCTATGAATATTTTCCAATTAATCAGTGTTTATGCAGAACTAAACCAGCCAACCCTTGCATATGAAAAATGCATATTCAGTAAAGCGTTACTAAAGCAACACAATAACTATAGTCGAATTATTACCGTTGATATGTTCGAATGTATAACACTTACTAATTTAGGTCTTTACAATGAATCTAAAGAAAAATTATTAAAGATATTATCTTCTGCAAACAACGATTACTTAAGTTACAGAACAGACCAAATTTATCATAATCTAGCTTGGAATGCTTTATTAAGTAAGAATTATGATGAATGTATAAAATACACAAACTTGGCAATCGAAAACAAAGATCCATCTTGTGATTTATGTTATTTCATACCCTATTCATATTACAAACAGAATGAGTATCTAAAATGTTTAGATTATATAGAATCTCATCTAGAATATGCAGACGTTTTTTACAAGCCTTTTTTGCAAGCTATAAGTGCTCGTATTCAAAAGCAAAATGTTGATTTTGAAAAAAATATCATTTTGTATTATCAGTCACTCTTGCAGAACAATGTATACGAAGATATTCCACTTATTCAAAACTTTATTTTGGATTACTATACAGAAACCAACAATAAAGATATGATGATCAAAATCCTTATTGACATCAAATCATTTAACGATAAAGATTTAACATTAAAAAGCTCTACACTCTTTACCACTTCACAAAGTTAAGAAAATCGCACTTATTTATCATTAATTAAAGCTTGGGTAAATCCTTATTTACTCAAGCTCTTTGTTTATCTAAATTTCTTTTCTGTTCTAGTTGTTTATTATACTCTCTATACTTTGATGAACGTTTTCTTATATAGTCTAGACTCTTGATCTGACTTCTTAATACTTTAATATCCGGTGTTAGTGCTTTTGCTTCTTTGGATAGTTTTGCCTTGGCAATTAGATCCTTTTCTTTGTAGGATCTGGAATATAAGTACTTTCTTTGTACCAGTAATTCATTCATCTGTTTATCTAGTAAGTCTACATAGGATTCTAGTTTTTCTAATGTATCAATATCATTTTTTGCCATAATGGTTGTTGCATTTGTGATAAGATCTAGCTTTCTACATTCTTTTCGCATTTCTTTTGAAAGCTTTATTTTCGTTGCAGAATAATTAGGAAGAATACCTAACAACACTTGAAATTTGACTACTTCTTTCATAAAACCTTTAAACATTCCACTTTTATATTGTCCATAAATACGATCTGCATCTTTTTGTTTGTAAACGATCTTTAGTGAAACATATCTAACTTCTTCTGTTTCTATTCTCTGTTCAATACAATCCAAAGAATATCTTTGTCCCAGCAACAACAATGGTATTGGCTTATCATAATTAGGATGAACTATGCAGTCCAATCCTTCCACTTCTTCAAATGAATATCCTTCCAGCTTCATGTCTTGAACAAAATCTCTGACTGTAAATGCACGTATACAGGCAGCATCTATGTCTTTTTTTATTTCTCGAATATAGCTTCTAGCCGAATAATACTGACTTCTAGATTGTCCTTTTCCTTGTGGTTTTTCCACTATACTCAATCCGTATTCTTTACATATTTCATCTGAAACTTCTCTTAACTGATAAATGTCTTTCATCGAATTATGATATCTTTTACCATCAACAATCGATATTGGATTCAATACAATATGATTATGTAGATGGTCCTTATCCAAATGTGTGCATACGACAAACTGATATCTATCTCCATATAATCTTGTTGCGGTTTCAACACCAATTTCATGAACTGTATCCGCATTTGTTTCGTGTGGCTTAAATGATTGTATCGCATGATACGCAATAATATTGGATGTATCGTGAAAAACATCTTTTAAATTCATCATACTTGTAAATGGATCATTGCCAGAACAGTTCACGCAAGTCATATATTTCTGATTTTCTGTAGCTTCATTTCTTGAAACATACGATCCAAGTTTATCGATTGTCTTATCTTCGTTAGATACATATTCAAGAACATGATCCAATCGATTTTTAACGCTCCAGATTTTAGTTGTTGCCATTTGAATTTCCTTTAATTTGATCATTAAGATTCTTCAAAACCTGATTGAGCAACGTCTGATTTTTAATGATCTCATCCTTCAAAATAGACTCATTACTATTTAATTTTCTTGCGATCTGATTTAGATTTGTTCCCACATGATTTACTTCATTTATTAATTTAAAATAATCCACATTCAATCTTTCCTGAATCTTTTTATTCAGAATCGAAGATAAGATATACTCCTGTTTGGATAATCCAGACCTTTCAATCTTACTCAAAACTTTAGTATATTCATCCCCATTCAAACGCACCGTCATTCGATGTTCTCGTTTTCGCGTCATATTTGATGACCTCCCTTCTGTATATGGGTGACCATATGCGTTGCTTGCTAATACATTTTCCTTATTATTCTGCCAAATAATTTATGACGATATGACGATTGGAAGGGTATATCCCCAAAACCGTCACACCGTCATTGTCAAAGTGCTTCATCTCCTAAATAAGTCATTTTCATTTGCCTCGCTTTACTGGTTCTAGGCAAAACTTCATAATAAATATTTGAATCTTTCAATAAGTCAATATTCTTCTTCAACAATGTTTGCAGTCCTTTACCACGTATATTTAATTTCAACTTTGAACACAACGCATCATGCGAACCTATATAGTTTTTATTTTCAACAATATAGTTGATAACTTTACTTAAATTATCGTCAATCTGTTCATCAAACTCATCTTCAGAAACTACCAGCATACAATTTTCATTCTGGACAAGTGTTATTTCATCATCCGGAATATCTTTGCCTTGTATTGAAAGTTGTCTTGAATTTGAGATGTGACTCCTTTTATACATTACCAATATACTGTCTGCTCCTGCTGTCAATCCTCTTGATCCATAGATTGCATCGAACGGATGATCCACATTAATTTCTTTACGAAGATGTGTTACAAGTACAATCACTATATTATATTGAAAGGCTAGTTCATGATAAGACGATACTTCTTTGTATTCTGTTTCATAATCTCGATCTATACTTTTTCGAATCTTGGCAAATGTATCGATAACAACTAATCTTAAATCTGGATTAATTTCTTTTTCCTGCTGTATACGTGTATTTAAATCAAACTCTGAATTTGATTTTAGTACATCAATCACAAATTGATCATTTGGCTTTATTCCCATTCTCTTCAGTCTTTTTTGAATCATTGTCTTATGATCTTCAAAAGCCAAATATAATGCAGAACCTTGTACAACTTCTCTACCTAAAAAGTTTGTTCCATTTACAATTGAATCTGCCAGCTGTATACAAAAGAATGTCTTACCTGTTTTCTGCGGAGCTCCTAATATAGCAACGCCAACTGATAGCATGTTTTCCACAATTTCAAGTGACTCATCCTCCTGTGCATTAATCAATTCACATGCTGTGTAACGATTCGTACATGTTACTTCATTTTTTATTGTCAAATTCCCCTTTTCATATCGCATAGAACTCTTACATAAACGCTCTATCTCGCTCTGCTTCAAGGGAGGATAACACTTCTTCTCGTTTTCAATAGAAATTGCTGAACAAATAGCATCATCATCTAATCCTTTGGACTGTAAAGAACATGCCATCCGAAACAAATAATCGTTGCGTTGACCCTCTAAATATTGACCTGATGAAATGATTTTTCTTTGTTTTGTTTGAACACAGCCTTCCATAAATGAATAGACAGACTCTGTTGCCTGGGCGATAGGAACATTATTTTTGATTTCATAAAATTTTCCATTTATACAACTTCCTGGACCAACTACATACCCATTTTCTCCACGAATGTCAATTTCCTCATGGACTCGGACACGACATTTCACTAATCGGTCCACCCTATAATAAAAATGATATCCGCCTGACGGAGTTTGAACTGTAAAAGTATTTGGAAATTCTTTTAATTTTTCTAGAATCAGCTTCTTACCCTCTTCTGAATTTTTCACATCCACATCAATCACCGCAAGTCCATTTCCCGTACGTATTGCTAGATTGCAATTTGTGTTTTCAAACCATTTCCTAATTTGATTCACATCTGTTGTCGCTTCATTTTTCCATGAAGATAGAATTTGTTCACTTTTAGAGTTGTAACTTAAAGGAAAAACCTTTACATTATTATTAGCAAAAGCTAAAGCATTTTCTAATTGAGTTTTCATTGGCGTGACACCTCAGTTGGCTTTACTTTTGTTTTTTTATTTCCATTAAACGCCATTAACATTTCCTTTATCCACAATAACATTTCTTTATCATCACAAGTTTCTATTTTATGATCTAATTCTCTTTTTATAGAACGAATTACGAAAGGACTGGGTTCAACAATAATTTCCTTATTTAAAATTGAATTTATAATGTAATCCTGCTTTGAAATACCAGCTAAAGCTACTTTCCTATCCAGCATTTTACTTTCTTCTGGCGACATACGAAAGGATATAAGCTTGTTTCTAAACCTTCCCTTTTGATCAAGAACTTTTTTGCTCATTACTTTTCCCCTCTTTCCAAATCACTTAATGTATTAGCCATCTCTTTTCCCTTCTCTGCATATGCATGTGCATATTTAAAAGTAATTCTTTCCGCAGAATGACCTGCACGACTACCCACATCTTTTGCCGAATATCCATTTTCTATCAACATCGTAATATGAGAATGTCTTAAATCATGAATTCGAATCACTTTAACCCCACTGAGTTTGCACCCTCTCAACATTTCATGATGCAAATAAGACTTGCTAACCGGAAATAACAGGTCGTCTTCATTTACTTTATACAAATGATCCATATAGTTTTTTAATTCATCACACAAAAAATCAGGTAAATCTATTGTGCGAATACTCGTCTCTGTTTTAGGATCTGTAATCACTGTTTCTCCTTCTATTATTTGAAGGGATTTATCAATTTGGATCGTTTGATTCACTAAATCAATATCCTTCTTTGTCAAAGCACGCAGTTCACCTAAGCGAAGTCCACACCAGAACAAAACCTCAAAACAAATGTAGCTTAACGTTTTATCTGATACTGCATCAACAAACTTACGATATTCATCAAGCGTCCAAAATTGTTGTTCCTTTTTCGTTTTTACCTTGAAACACCCTGTCTGTGCTGCTGCATTTGTTCTTAAGCCATAATACTTGCAAGCATGATTTAATATAGCGCTCAACTGTGCATGCATCTTAATCAGAGTATCTCCTGCATATGATTTACCATTCTTTTTTTTGCCATCCAACATCTGATTCTGCCACCTCATGACTTCCTTAGGTGTAATATCACATAATCGAAGTTCATCAAAGTAAGGACGTATTTTGATTTCAATAATGTTTTTCTTAGTGATCATTGTATTCTTACGCACTCGCTTTTCCAGATCTTCATAGTAAATAGGGATGAAATCCTTAAAAAGCATTTTCTGATTATCCGATATTTTCGATACAAAAGATAATTCATATTCAAGAGCTTCTCTTTTTGTCTGAAATCCACGCTTAAACAATCTCTTTTTTGAACCATCCCAATCTGTATATCGCTTTGAAACATACCAGGTGCTCTTATTCTTATCCTTGTAAACTGCCATGTACCATATTCCCTCCATACAATCGCTCATTAAAATAAACACGATTAATTTTTCCGGAAATTGTCAGATATCCCTCTTTTTCCATCTCTCGATTTAGTTTTTGAATAACCTTATAAGCAAATGCTTTTGAAGTACCCAAACAATCCGCTACCTCCTGTGCTGTCATAAATACTGTTTCTGTCATTTTTTTGTTCCTCCTTTTTATATAATGTAAACTATTATGTTTACTACATATACAGTATAGTAAACATTTATGATTACGTCAATTAGATTATGTAACTTTTTTTGTTTACTGTAAACTCGTTTATTTTCTATCCATTTTATCTATGTTATAATTCTTAATAGATATAAGACGGAGGTAATATAAATGGACATTGGGGAAAGAATAAGATTTGTCCGTCAATTTAGAGGTTTAACACAAACCGAACTAGCCGAAAAATCCGGGCTTTCAGCAGATGAAAATGGAAGAATTCGTATTTCACAATATGAGAACGGAACCAGAGTTCCACGTAAAGACATGTTAGAAAAAATAAGTAAGGCGCTACATATCAATTCTATGTATTTAAATATGGACGATCATACCGAAGCACTTGATTTTGTTTTTACATTACTCGACTGGGACAGAACAACTGATTTCATTATAAAAAAAGAAACAATAGATAATGAAAACCATTATTTAATTGATTTGAACACAAATCTTTTTGATGATTTTTTAGAAGCATGGATACAAAAAAAAGCCGATCTAAAAAACGGTAAGATCAGCAACGATGAATATATTGAATGGACAATTAATTATCCAACTGAAAAATAGCATTGATAAAAAGTGTCTTATATAAGGCACTTTTATTCATGTTGTCTCTTTTTAAATTTGATTCTTTATATTTCTAAATCATTTATGTATATTATGCACTCATTTTAGAGCCACTGTGCATATGACGGAAAAATGGTGCGCGTGTAGCGCACCATCGGTGTATCTGTAGCGGTCAATCGGTGTATCAAATTTTTTAATTTCTTAGGGATTCACCTTTGAATTCTAATCGATATGCTTTACATAGAACTCGATCTAAACACGCGTCAGCGTATGTACAATCCTTAAATAAATCGTACCATTCTTTTACTGGGATTTGTGAAACCAACACTGTCGATTTTCTTCTTTCTCTTGAATCGAGAATTTCAAATAGATGTCTACATTTTTCAACATCTAGATTCATAAGTCCAAAATCATCTATAATCAGTAGGTCTACTTGTGCTATATTTTCCATAATACCTAAAAATTTAAGTGAATCATCCACTTGTTCATGAGCACTAAGTTCCAATAAGAGTTTGGAAGCAGAATAATATCTTACTTCTTTGAATTGTTTTAAAGCTGCAACAGCTAAGGCATTCACGTAATATGTTTTTCCTGTTCCTGTCATTCCTGTAACTACAAGATTTCTTCCTTCATCTATCCATGTACAAGTATTCAGCTTTTCGATTGTTGGTATATCCAATTGTCTATCCGGATCATAGAGTTTTTCATCAAATGCTGCTCCAGGTATTTTCAGTTTAGCTTTTTTCAAATAACGCTCAAATTTCTTGTTGTATCTTAGATTCCATTCGGCTGTAACCAACTTTTCAAAACGCTCCTGAAAAGATTCTAAATCGCTGTTTGGATTTTCTAATTGAAGGCGAAGTTCTTCTGCCATGCCAGAAAATTTCATGGATTTTAATTTCTCATATAGATCCATATAGATTGTTTGTTCTTCTTTGATTTCTGTTTTATTCATAATGTGATTTACCCCTAATATTCTTATGTTCTGGAAGAGTTTCCGAACGGTTTGTTTTCTTTTCATTGATTAATTTAGTAAGCATCTTTTTAAAATCTGTATAGCTATAGATATGAGATTCCAGACAGATTTTGGCAGCTACGTCTGAAAATGCTTTTGGATTATTTTTACACATATGAAGGATTCCATTACAGCTCTTATAAGATTGTTCTTCATAGCGGAATGTGCCAATAACCTTACAAATAAATTCGTAAACATTTGGACCATAACTCTTTGCCCAACTTTTGTATGATTCTGCATTCATTTTATTTTCCAGATAATAATAACGATGACTTTCAGGCATATGTTCTTCTTTCGTTATATATTTTGGATATGGTTTATAAGCACGCTTATGAGTGCAGATCAGATGGTTCATAGAATCACAGATAATAATATCGAAATATGAAGCTTTTA
>OLPC01001812.1_pt1 | contig 17461 bp, 11 predicted proteins | sample 1672341 | NCBI WGS metagenome assembly OLPC01 (sample SAMEA3136673, study PRJEB25190) | human gut metagenome | reverse complement strand
CACGCCAGGAGCGTGCCGAGCTTGAAGCCCTGCGTGCCGAGCAGCAGCGCGCCGAGGCCGCCAAGACTCGGAAGGCCGAGCGCCCCGTGCAGGTAGCGCCCGCAAAGGCGGCGCCTCGCTCCGCATCTACCCAGAAGAAACCTGTTGTTGACCCCGATCACCTCACCTTTGGCCAGAAGATGGTGCTGGGCAATACCAACGATGACGAAGATATTCCCGGTATGCCACCAGCCCAAAAGCTCATTGTCGGCCTGGCCCTGCTCTTTGTCGCGGTTGGCGCCGTCTGGATGTTCCTCCACTAGGAGCAAACTGTTTAATTAACCCCTGTCATTGGAGATGCCATGGCGCTGACAGATGTATCCCGCCCCACCGATGTGGCGATGCTCACCGACCTTTACGAGCTTACGATGGCTCAGGGTCTGTGGGAAAACGGCAAGCTCGAGGAACGCGACTGCTTTACGGCGTTTTATCGCGACAAGCCTTTTGGCAGTGCCTATGCCGTTATGTGCGGCACCTCCGACCTGCCCGATTTGGTAGAGAACCTGCGCTTCACCGATGAGGATATCGATTACCTAGCGTCGCTTTTTGCGCCTGCGGGCGGACGTATGTTCAACCCGGCGTTTCTCGAGTACTTGCGGGGATTTCGCGCCCACGTGGATATCGATGCGGTTGCCGAGGGCGACCTCGTGTTTCCGCGCGAGCCCATGGTGCGTGTGACCGGACCTGCCCTTGAGTGCCAGCTGCTTGAGACGGCGCTGCTCAACACGATCGGCTTCCAGACGCTCGCGGCCACAAAGACCGCGCGTGTGGTCGCTGCTGCCAAGGGGCGTCCCGTGGCAGAGTTTGGCCTGCGCCGTGCCCAGGGTCCCGACGGCGGCATGGCTGTTGCCCGCGCGAGCTACGTGGCGGGTGCCGCAAGCACATCCAACGTGCTTGCGGGCCGCAAATACGGCATCCCCGTCTTTGGCACGCACGCGCACAGCTGGGTGATGAGTTTTGACACCGAGCTCGAGGCGTTCCGTGCTTTTGCAAAGTCCATGCCCAATAACTGCACGTTGCTCATCGATACGTACGATGTGCGCGAGGGCATTGAGAATGCCATCACGGTGGCAAAGGAAATGGAGGCGCGCGGCGAACGCCTTTCTGCCATCCGTATCGACTCGGGCGACTTGGCCAAGCTCTCTGCCTACGTGCGCGATCGCATGGACGCCGAGGGGCTGGGATATGTAAAGATCTCGGTTTCCAACGACTTGGACGAGTACACCATTCAGTCGCTTTTGTCCCAGGGCGCTCCCATCGACTCCTTTGGCGTGGGCACCAAGCTTGCCACCTGCTACGACCAGCCGGCGCTGGGAGGCGTGTACAAGCTTACGGCGCGCCTGGAGGACGGTTGCGACGAGTGGACCCCGGTGGTCAAGCTTTCCGAGCAGCCCTACAAGCGCACCATTCCGGGACGTCAGCATATCCGTCGCTTTATGGATGAAGCGGGCAGCCCCGTGTGCGACATGATTTATGACGAGATGTACATGGAGGGGGAGGGCGCCTCGCGCGGCACCTCTGTCGTGAGCGTGGACGATGCCGCCTTGGTTGCCGATGTTTCCGGTCTTTCCAGCCGCGAGGTCATGGTTCCCATCGTGCGCGATGGCCACGCTGTGGTGCCGCGCGAATCCATCGAGCTTGCGCGCACGCGTTGCCGCGAGGCACTTGATTCCCTCGATGGCGTCTATAAGCGTTTCCTGTATCCGCAATCCTACATGGTGGGTATGGAGTCCGGCCTTGCGCGCCTGCGCGACGAACTCGTGCGCGAGCGCATGGTGGAGACCGCCCCAACGCTTATGTGGAAGAAGCGAGGCTAGAGCATGACAAACGATGTCAAGACGATGGTCGTGAAGATCGGTTCCTCCACGATAGTGGGGGAAGACGGTCGTATCGACCGCGCGTTCATATCCAATCTGGCACGTCAAGCGGCGGAACTGCGCCGCCTGGGATGGAACCTGGTGGTGGTGAGCTCGGGCGCCATGGCATGCGGGTATCCCATCTTGGGGTTTGCCGCCAAGCCCAAGGGCGACCTGCCAAGTTTGCAGGCGTGCGCTTCTGCCGGCCAGTGTATTTTGAGCGCGGCCTATGACGAGGAGTTCCACGCCCATGATATCTTGACCTCGCTCGTGTTGCTCACGCGCCACGATACCGCGCGTCGCTCTTCCTATCTGCATGCGCGCGATGCGCTGCTGCGCCTGGTCGAGCTTGGCGTGGTGCCGGTCGTGAACGAGAACGACACCGTGAGCGTGGCCGAGATCAAGTTTGGCGACAACGATACCCTGGCGGCGCTTGTGAGCTGTCTGGTCTCGGCCGACATGTGCGTCACCCTTTCCGATATCGACGGCCTCTACACGGCCAATCCCACGCTCGACCCCAATGCACGCTTTATCCCGCGCGTGGACAAGATCGATGCGTCCATTATCAGCTCTGCGGGCGATTCGTCTACCTCGGTGGGCACCGGCGGCATGATCACGAAGATCCGCGCGAGTCGCATCCTTATGACGGCGGGTATCGAGAGCGTTATCTGCTCTGGCTCCGAGCCGGATGCCCTGGTGCGCATTGCCCGCGGCGAGAGCGTGGGCACTCTGTTTGCGCCGCCGGTCAAGCACCTCGATATCGCCCCGCGAAAGCTGTGGATCGCTCTGGGCGACCAGGCTCACGGCTCCGTGACGGTGGACGACGGCGCGGCGCATGCCCTTACCGATAACGGCTCCTCCTTGCTTGCCGTAGGCATCCGTGGGGTCCAGGGGCCATTTGCTGCGGGAGACATTTTGGATGTCAAGGACGCGAGCGGCATGGTCGTGGCGCGCGGCATCGCCGAGGCAGATTCCGATACGCTTGAGCTCGCTGCGGGGCGCCGGGAAGAGGATATCGAGTCAAACCGTCTTCTGGCGCAGTTGGCGGGAAAGCCCGCCATCCATCGCGATAATTTGATCGTGTTTGCATAAGGGCATACGTCTTTTATCGAGTGGTTTTGAACGGGCCGTGGTCTTGGGCGCGTAGCATCTTGGAGCATGGCCCTTTTTTGTAGAACTCGCACGTGCAAGAAGCACCGGTGATGCCTTAGTCACAAGTGGGACTTGATCGGGCAAGGACCGGACCGAGTCTGCCGGCTTGCCCCTGCACGTCAACGTTATTCTGTAGCGAATTCCACACGATCGAGTTCGGGGACGTTGAGGGAGATGAGCCTCTTTGCCGTCTCGCGGTCGCGACTGTCGAGCTTTGTCTTGGTGGTGACGCGCGCGACAACCTCGCGCTTGGCGCTTTCCTGCGCGGAGCCCTTTGCAAGGGAAGTCTCGACACCCACGGTGTAATCTTCAAATCCCGGCACCACGGCGGCGAGCTCGCGTGTGGTTTTTGCTACACCGTAGGCGTCTGTGATGCCCGATTCGGCCGAGCCGATGGAGCCGGCTGTCAAAACGAGGCAAGGGATGGCAAAGATCGCCGTGCCGATGATGATGCGCCGGCGGACGATGCGCGAGAGCTTGTCTGCAATCGCACTTTCTTCGTCGGTGACGATGCCGTCATCGTTGAGGTCGCGCTTAAGGGGGATGCGCAGCATCAGCAGCACTGCCTCGGTGCCAAGCGCGATGAATACCACGTTGATGCCAAACTCATAAAGCGCAGAGAGAAATAGCGACAGGTCCCAGGCTGCGATGCCGTAGCCCGCGGCGCACAGCGGAGGCATGAGAGCCGTGGCGACGGCTACGCCTGCGATGAGCGTCGAGGGCTCCTGCTCGCGTGAGTTGCCAAGGCCTCCTGCAAAGCCGCCTGCAAGTGCCACAGCGAGGTCCCAGATATTGGGCGATGAGTTGTCTACCAGCGCGGGCGTGACGGTAGAGATGGGCGAGAGCTTGAAGTAGAGCGTCGATGTTGCAAGACAAAATGCCATCTGCAGCAAAAGGCCCGTTAGGGCGTCGCGCGTGACGTTTCGGTCAAGGGTCGCGATGCCGTAAGCGATAGCCAAAACCGAACCCATCAGCGGGCAGATGAGCATGGCTCCGATGATGGCGATGTCGGAGTTGATGTCGAGGCCGATGCTCGCGATGAGCATGGCGACGATCAGGATGCATAGGTGCGTCCCGTCAAGGCGAGAGCCGTTAATAAAGCGCTTGCGAATTGCGTTATAGGGCGCCCTGCCTTGGCGGATGTTAAAGGCACGCTTGAGAAAGCGCCTCGTGCGCATGCCGGCCTTGCTTTGCCAAGGGTGAATTCCGTGACGTCGATGGTGCCGCTCGCGCAGGCGCTTGAGCTCTTTGCGATCAAGTTCCATGGTCGTTTTCGCGTTCCGTTTCCGTGCGTCTTGGCAAGACTAGAGAATCCCTGCGAGGTCGCCACGCATAAGGGCCTCGTCAAAAAGATGCTTGAACACGGTGTCGCCATGCAGGCCGTCATGCTCAAATTCGTTGGTGACCCAGGCGTGGGTTGCGCCCACATGGCTGAGGGTGTCCAGCTGCAAAGTGGAGTCGACGTACATATCGTCAAAGTAGACAGCTGCCTGCAGCGGCACTTCGTTTGCGGCGAGGCGCTGCGGGTCATAGATATGGTCCCAAGAGGTGTCCTCCATAAGGAGGCTCATCGCCGACGCAAAGGGTTTGAGCTCGGGCATCTCCTCAAACATCCAGGGGAAGACAGCCTCGCCGGTGAGCATGAGCGGGCGGGCGGCTGGATCGAACTCCGGGCGACCTGCCTTTTCTGCGGCGGCTGCCCAGCCGATGGGCATGGTGTCCCCGTCGGCGTAGATAAATTCCTGTAGCGTCCAATAGAGCGGATTCGTCGCGGTGGTGGTGCGCGCGAGGGCGCTCATCAAAAAGCCGTCGGAGATGGTGGGGTCGGCGTCGCCCAGGGTGCCGTCGCCATCTTCAAAGGCATGGTCCATGATCCAGTGCATGCGCTCAAAGCTCGGCTTCATGCCAAAATCGCTGCCAAAGAGCTGCAGGCGCTCGACTGTCATGGGACTCGCATCGGGCAAAGTTACGGGCGTGGCGCTGAGCGCGTCGGCAAGGGCGGCTACGCGCTCGACGTCCTGCGGATAGCGCTCGTAGTACTGTTGGGTCTTCGCCGCCATGCGCGGGAAGGTGTGCGCATAGACCTCGGCGGCGCTGGCCGGAACATGAGGGATGCCGCCGCAGGTAAAGCAGGCGGCGAGGCCTGCGGGGAAGAGCGAAAGGTACGTGAGAGTCAAAAAGCCGCCATAGCTTTGACCGAGCGACACCCAGCGCTTTCCGCCAAATTGCGTGAGACGTAGGTACTCAAAATCGCGGACGATCGAGCTTGCCAGGTAGCGCTTGAGGAAATCCGCCTGCGCGCGGGCGGGGTTGGCGCCTGCAGCGGTCGCGCGGGTGCCCAGGGCTTCAATCCCCTTGCCGCTCACGCGACCGCTGCGACCGCATCCGCGCTGGTCGGGCAAAACGATGCGGAAGTGCTTGATGGCCTCGGCGATCCAGCCATCGCTTGTGGGCGAGTAAGGGCGAGGGCATTCGCCGCCAGGACCGCCTTGGAAAAAGACGAGCAAGGGAAGGTCGTCGTTTTCGCGACCCGGCGCGCACAGGACGCGGTAGAACAGCTTGATGCTCTCGGGTGCGCCGGGGATCGGCGCGGGCATGGCGCCGCGGCGCATGGTGGAGCCCACGGCGAGCAACGCCGGCTCGAGTCCGCGCCAGTCGAGGGGGACATCGATGGAATGGTCCTCGACATAGAGGCCGGGGACGTAATAGCTGGCGAGTTTGGTCATGGTTGCTCCTTTGGGGTCATTCGGTATATTCATCATAGCCAAAGCACCGCGGGGCACAGGCCTCGGTGCGCGTCCGTTTCTAATTGGGACACCCGTCCATCTCGCCATGTCTAGACGAGGCCGTTTCGTTTACCATGGGGTGCAATTAACGGACGGATGGAGGTAACCATGGAAGATATCGCAACGTATGTGGAGGGGCTTGCGGCCGCGACGAAGGCGGCGTCGAGGCCCCTGGGTTTTGCTTCCAACGAGCAGCGTGCCGCTGCCGTGCGCGCGATGGCGACTGCCCTACGCGATGCCGAGCCGACGATTCTCGAGCAAAACGGACTCGACATGGACGCCGCTGCCAAGGCGGGCACGAGCGCCGGCCTGCTCGATCGCCTCAAGCTTACGCACGAGCGTATCGAGGGGATGGCAGCCGGCCTCGAGAAACTCGCCGAGCTTCCCGACCCGGTGGGTCGCGTGCTTGAGCACCGCACGATTGATTGCGGCCTTGACCTGCAGAAGGTAAGCGTGCCGCTGGGTCTTGTCGCCATGGTCTACGAGGCTCGTCCCAACGTGACGGCCGATGCCGCCGGTATCTGCATCCGCACCGGTAACGCCTGCATCCTGCGCGGCGGCTCCATGGCACAGCGTTCCTGCGTCGCTATCGCGCACGCGCTTGCCGATGCCGTTGAGGCATGCGGCTTTTCGCGTGAGGCCGTGAGTATTATCGAGACCACCGACCGTGCCGCCACGGGGGCCCTCATGGGTCTGCGCGGTATCGTCGATGTGCTCATCCCGCGCGGCGGTGCCGGCCTTATCCAGCGCTGCGTAAGGGAATCGCTCGTTCCCGTTATCGAGACGGGGACGGGAAACTGCCATATCTACCTGCATGAGGGCGTTGATATGCAAAAGGCCCTGCCCATCATCGTCAATGCCAAGACGCAGCGCGTGGGCGTGTGCAATGCTGCCGAGTCCCTGCTGGTGGACGATGCGGTTGCCGATGCGGTGCTGCCTCAGGTGGTGAAGACTTTGCACGAGCACGGCGTCTTTATTCACGGTGATGCGATGACGTGCGCTGCCGCTGCGGCCGTTGGCCTTGCCGAGGGCGCCGATTACGTCCCGGCGACCGAGCAGGACTGGGGACGCGAGTATCTGGCGCTCGAGATGAGCGTCAAGGTGGTGGCAGACGAGGACGAGGCCATTTCGCACATCAACCGCTATGGCACAGGTCATTCCGAGGCTATCGTGACCGAGGATGTCCAGGCGGGCGAGCGTTTCTTGCGTGAGGTCGACGCGAGCTCCGTTTACGTGAATGCAAGCACGCGCTTTACCGACGGTGGCGAGTTTGGGCTTGGCGCAGAGATTGGTATCTCCACCCAGAAACTGCATGCCCGCGGCCCCTTTGCCGCCGAAGCACTCACCACCTACAAGTACGAAATCCGCGGCTGCGGCCAAACCCGCCCCTAATGTGACAAAAAGTCGACAGGTTTATTTTGTCACATTTTCACATCCTGTTCATATTCGTACAGGACTCGCGAAGGCGTCCGAAATAAACCCGGCGACAACGTGACCTATTTTGAGGGAGAGGGGGACCGTCCGCGGAGTGGGTGGATGCTTTAGCGTGGTGGCGTGTTACACTTGCCGATGGAAAAACAGGCGCGCTGGTTATCGTTACCAGTGCACTCTTCGATATGACGGTGAGGTTCCCATGGATGTTGAAGCTCTATTCGATCGTGAAGACGTCGATCAACTTGTAAAGGCACTGCTTTTGCTCAAGAACGAGGATGATGTCCGAGCATTCCTCAAAGACCTGTGCACGCCACGCGAGATTTGCGATTTTGCTCAGCTGACGGTTGCGCGTCTCCTCGACGCCGGTGAGCCCTATGTCGAGGTCCAGGCTCGTACCGGTGCCTCGTCGACCACGGTGAGCCGCGTCTCAAAGGCCCTGAACGGCGAATCTGGCGGCTATCGTCGCGTGCTTATCGAGCTTGATGACGCGAAGTAGGCATTTGATTTAAAGCGATTGCCATCCGGGCTCCGCTCCTATGGGACGGAGCCTGTTTTGTTTGCGCGAGGCACCAGCCGTGATGTTGTCTGTCCGCACGGGCATGTAGCATGGTTGGTAACAAAAAGAGAACGTGGGAGGACCATGGCAGTTCACATTCGTATTGTCGATTCGGCTGCGGAGCCTGTCGGCGCGGAATTTTTGACCATACGTCGTGCGGTAACTGCACGCGGCCGCGTTGAGCTGCTGACCTCCTCTTTCGAGGAGCGCGAGACGTGTCGCCATGCGTTGGCGCGGGCCGGCTGCGGCCTTGGCGTTGAGGTGACAACGCCTGCCGGATGGATCGCTTCGCTTTGGGAGCTGCTGGGGACGGGCACCCATCTGGTGAGCGCTCTGCAGCGAAACTTGCTTATCGCCGACATTCTGGCATCCTGGGACCCTTCCGATCTGGAGCCGCTGCGTGACACTCCGGGCACGCGTTTCCTGCTCGCCTCCATGGCGCGCGACTTTTTGCCCTATGTGCTCGATGGGGCGCGCATGGCTCGTTTGGCACCCGCTTCGCAAGCCGAGGACCTGGTTGTGCGCCTGCTCAGACGCTACGCGGATCGTCTTGCGAAGCTTGGTCTCGAGGAGACTTCGGTGGCGGCGGTCCATTTGGCTCGCTCATTTGCAGACGAGCTTCCCGCCTGCGCCTCCTGCGTAATCGTGCGCGGCATGCAAAAGGTTCCGGCCTACCTTATGGACTTGCTTGCTTCGGTGGGGGCGGCGGGCGAATGCACCGTGTTGCTCGCCCCGCAGCAACGCGATGCCGCCTTGTATATCGAAGAGGCATTTGGTGTCCGTGGTGTTGAGGCTTCGGTCGAGGAATCTCTTGCGGGCGAAGCCGCTGCCTTCCCCGTGCTTCCCGCGTTGTTTTTTGAGGTGGCGGGACCGCATGCGCGCAACCGCGCCTACGCTCAGCTTATTTCCCGCGCTGCCGAGCAGGCGCGCGCGGCCACATCAAGTCCACAGGCTGTTGTCGCGGTCGTGGCACGTCGTCCGGCGAAGGCGGCCTGCCAGCTTGCCGAGCGTCTTGCCGCCTGTGGCGTGCAGGCGATTGCTCCTGCCGACGTCAGGTTCGACGAGTCGCGTACGGGCGCGCAATTTAACGCGTTGGCCAACCTTGTAACGCGCATGAGGGCCGCAGCAGCAGGGGAGATTCCCGATTCCGAGTGGTGGCCTGCCCCCGAGCTCTCCGACTGGCTCGCCTGTCCGCTTTCGGGCTGCGATGCCTGGTCTGCGCGCGTTTTTGATAAGAAGATCCGTGGCAAGCGCGCCATGGGCGTCGATGCCGTGCTGAGTGAGCTGCAGAGCATCCAGACGCGCGTGACCGCTCAGCGCAAAAAGCTCGATTCCGACAATCCCTGGGCGCAGGTTCCCGCGGTGTGTGCCGATGTAGTGCAGTACCTGATGCAGGAGCGTCCTGTCTCGGCGTTTAAATCGATGCTTTCGGTTGTGGAAGCCCTGCCCGCGTATGCTTTTGGCAATGCGGATGGAGCGGTGGCGCGTGAGCGCGAGGCGTCCATGCTCAAAATGGCGATTGCTATGCTTATGGATGAGGCACGTGCCGTCGATGTGCCTCAGAGTGTGGCTACGAGCGTGCTCTCCGGTCTCAAGGTTGGCATATCTGCAAAGACGGATGAGCTTAGGCCCGACGCCGATGCTTCGGGATCGCTTCCTGCGGCGCAGTTCCTGACGCTTGCCGCGGCGGCCGCGGCTCGCCCGGGTGCCTTCGATGCGATAGTCTTTTTGGATGTCGACGCCGAAACCTATTCCCTTGCGGTCAAAGAGGACGCTTCCACCTTGCTGGGCGAGCGTCTGGCGGCGGCTCCAGTGACAATCGATCCCGCGTCGTACCAGCGCGTGCTCTTCGACCGCGCCGTTCGCGCTTCAAGCGGCGCGGCGATTCTTGCACGCGTGACGCACGACCGGCAGGCCAAGGATGTCTATCCCGCTGCCATCTGGACCGAACTTCGCACGCGCGCGAGCGCCGCTGCGAATGTGGAACAGACCGACGAGGGCGATATCGTCCTCGATCTTGATCCCTCGGGTGCCGTTGGCCTCGATACGTGCCAAGTCCAGTGCCTTCCTCCTCAGCAGTTGAGCGACGAGGCTACGCCTTATGTGGTCCTTCGCCAACGCAGCGAGGACGGTGAACTGGTTGCGCGGCAACTATCCGCTTCGCAGATCGAAAGCTACAGCTCCTGCCCCCTGTGCTGGTTTATTTCCTCGCGTGTGCGTCCTTCTTCGATCGACGCCGGCTTTGGCAATATCGAAAAGGGCAACTTCGTCCACGATGTCATGTTCCGCTTCCATAGCGAGCTGCTCGAAGCAGGTGTGGACCGCGTGCGCCCCGAGAACGTGCCGGCGGCTCTTTCTGTCTTGCACGAGGCATTTGACGAGGTTCGCGCGGAGCACGCGCGTGGCAAGACGACGAGCTCCGGCGCGCTTGTGCCCCTCGACGCAGGCGAGCGCGCGCAGATTGACGAGATCTTGCCTCAGCTCGAGCGCGTGGTGCGCTATGAGGCGGGCGCCCTCATGCCGTTCAAGCCCACATATCTTGAGTACTCCTTCAATGGTCTGGGCGTCACCTACGCCGGGTGGCCCCTGGGCGGGCGCATCGACCGTGTGGATGTGGATGCCGAGGGCCGCGCGGCCATTATCGATTACAAGCATCGCGGGGACGTCAATCCCTTCAAGCTCAAAGATCCCACCGTTCCGCTCAAGGACGGCACGATTCCGGCTGAGGACGAGCGCTGGCTCCCCGAGCACACGCAATCGCTCATCTATGCTCAGGCGATGCGTCGTGCCCTGGGCTTTGAGCCGGCCGCCGCGCTTTACTTCTCCACGAAGGGGCGCGCACCCGCTATGCGCGGTGCCGCTGCGGCGGCGCTTGTGGGCGACAAGGCCGAGGAGAGCATGATTCCCGGATTGCGCGACGGCTTCCCCGCGGCGGAACATGGCGGAACCATGCCGTTTGAGCAGCTGCTTGACCGTGTCGAAGATGCTATCGCACAGCGCCTGGATGAGATGGCCCATGGTGTCGTGTGTGCATCCGAAGACCCCGCCGGCCGTTGTTCGTTTAACCATCCGTCTGGATTTGAGAGGAGGGGAGCGTGAATACCATGGATCTCTCAACATTGATGCCTCAACAGCGCGAGATCGTGACGACGCTCGATCGCCCCCTGTTTGTGTCGGCGGGCGCCGGCTCGGGCAAGACCTTCACCCTTACGCGCCGTATCCTGTGGGCGCTCTCCCCGGAGTCCGGTCCTTTTGCCGAGCATCTGGACCAGGTGCTCGCTATCACATTTACCAAAGACGCCGCGGCGGAGATTCGCGAGCGCGTGCGTGCCGCTCTTATTGAAGCCGGCATGGCAGAAGAGGCCCTGACGGTCGACGATTCTTGGATTTCGACCATTCATGGCATGTGCTCTCGTATCCTTCGCGCCCATGCTCTTGAGCTGGGCATCGATCCCGCTTTCCAGGTGCTTGAGGAGGGGTCGGCCGCGGTCCTTATGGACCGTGCGGTGGAACACGTACTTTCTGCAGCCCGCGATGAGCGCGGCGATGACGCCGATCCTTTTGCCGAACTCAAAACCTGGTATCCGCTCTACGGAGAGATCGGTCCTTCCGGTAGCGAAATGGGCACTTCGGCGCGCTCCCTGGTGCGTCGTCTGCTTGAGGTGTCCTGCGCGCTTCCGCATGGCATGGATGACATTCACGTTGTGGGGGCGCAGGCGGATTTAAGCAGTCTGGCCGATGCATATCGCCCTTGCTTGGAGGCGAGCCCCGGTGCCGCCGAGTGCGCCCGCACGGCGCTTGCCGCTATCGACGCCTTCGAGGCGAGCGAAAAGACCATGGCAGATCTTGGCGCCTGCATGCTGGCCTGCTCTGCTCCGCGCGCGAGCAAGGCGTTTCCCAAAGACCAGGTTTTGCTCCTTAAGGCCGAGGCGGCAGACAGCTTTATCAACGCGATGGTCGCGGTAGGCTCTGCCGCGACAGAGCAGCTCTTTGAGCTTGCTCGCCGCGTCGAGGCCGAGTACCGCGAGCTCAAGCGCGCCGCGGGCGGCTTGGACAACAACGATCTTCTGCGCATGACCCATGAGGCTTTGCGCGATTATCCTTCAGTGCGTTCGGCTTATGAGAACCGTTTCAAGCTCGTGATGATCGATGAGTTTCAAGATACCGATCAGCAGCAGGTCGACCTTATTTCCTATCTTACGGGCGAGGACGGACGTGCGCTATGCACCGTCGGCGACGCCCAGCAGTCGATCTATCGTTTTCGCGGCGCAGATGTCGAAGTGTTTCGTCGTCAGGAGCGCTCGATTGCCCAGGCGGCCAGCAACGAGGATTCGTCCTCTCGGGGGCGCATCGTCAAGCTCGTGCGCAACTTCCGCAGTCACGCTCAGATTTTGGAATATGTGGCGCGTGTCTTTGACGGCGAACAAGGCGGCTTGATGCGCGATTTCCTGGATCTGGAAGCGCACGAGGGCAGACGCGATGCGCTGGTCGCCGCGGACGTCTCACGTCGTCAGGCGATTTTTGTTGCGGGCGGCAGTGCGGAGGAGCGCATTGACGTTAAGGCGGCAACGATTGCAGCTCACTTTAAAGAGCTTGCCGATAAGGGCCAGCCCGTGGGCGGCATGGTATTGCTTTTGGGCGGCATGACCTTTGCCGACCGCTATGCCGCTGCATTTCGCGCGCAGGGACTCGACTGTGTCATCTCCGGTGGCTCGGTGTTCTCAGGCGCGCCCGAGGTGTCCGCCGTGCGTGCTCTCGTCTGTGCGCTTGCGAATCCTGCAGACACTGCCCAAGGACTCATGCCGTTGCTCGCTTCTCCGATGTTCGCGCTCGGCGTCGAGGAGTTCTTGGCTCTCGCTACCACGTACGACCCCGAAACAGGCGAGACGCGGCGCCGTAACCTGGATGCAGGCATTGCCTCGGATGACGATGCACCCGGTTTTGAGAATCTCCGCCTGCTTCATCGCGCGCGACAGGTGCTTCGCTATGCCTTCTCACGTGTGGGTCGCGATTCTTTTGCCCGTATCGCGCGCGATGCGATCAACGCCTCGGGATGGTTTGTCCGCCTGGCGAAGCGCGGCCCTGAAGGGCGTGCCATCGCCGCCAACGTGCTCAAGGCTCTCGACGCCCTGCAGGATGCGGAAGACGCCCTTGGCAATGCGCCGCGACAGATCGCGGGTGCGTTCGATGCATTTTTGGCGGGCAAGGAGGCCCCCGGTGCCCTAAATGAGGGTGACGCCTCGGCAGTTCGCATCATGACGGTACACGCCTCGAAGGGCTTGGAGTTCCCGGTTGTCGCGGTGGCGGATTGCTATAGCATCTACGCTAATTCTTCTCGCATGCAGATGCGCCGCGCCGCAGACCATGCCGACGTTTCGCTGCTGCCCGCCCGTTTTGCGGGGGGTCGCGCTGCGGACGGGACGTTTGTTGCAAGTGCCGATGTGGAGAAGGCCTTCAATAAGTATTTCCGCGGTAGCACGTCTTCGCCTGCATGGCTTGACCCTGAGCTTATGGATGATGTGTGCGCCACGGATTCTGCTGCGGGCGAGTTTGTCGCCATGCGAGAAGAAGACGAGGCGGCATCGCTCGAGGAGCGCGCACGTCTGCTCTACGTTGCCATGACGCGCGCCCGCGAAGTGCTCATCTTGGCGCTCGATGCGGGTACGGGGACAGCACGCAAGGCAGGGAAGGTTGCAGAGCTCAAGTTCAACGAGGATCGTGACCTTACAGCCGCCGTACTCGATCGCATCTTGCCCAAGGGCATCTCCGACCTCGCTCAAGATCGCCTGGTGTTCGAGGGCTCCAAAAGCGGTGATTACGCCTTTATTCCATTGGGAGATTTTTCTTACGGTGAATCTCGTTATGTCGATATGACCGATGCGTTTGCTGCCGAGCAGAGCGCGCCTGGCGCCGATGCGGATGTTCTTCCCAACGACGGCGGACCGCTCGATACCTTTACCTTGGCTTACCCGGAGCACCACCGTCTTCGCTCCACGGTCGTTCCACGTGCGGAACGTGATTCCTATAGCTATTCCTCGATGGTCGCAACGCTTGACGAGGAGGGGGAGGATCGTCTGCCTTCACAGGGGTCGAATCTTGTGTTTATCCCTCGGGCCGATGCGCTTGACAACCTGATGGGCGACGCGCTCGAAGAGACGATGGCTTCGTCCGATGTGGCCTCATCGCGCACCCTTCTGCATGAAGGCGACCCCTGTGCGCTCGGATCGGCATTTCATGCCGCGGCGCAATGGCTAATCGAGACGGGTTCTGCGTCGCTGCCGCCCGCGCGCGCGAAGGCGTTGTGCTCGTACTGGAAGGTGTCCGCCTCGCAGCGCGCTCGCTTTGATGAGGCGCTGGGGCTTTGGTCTGACTCGGATGTGCGCGCAGAGCTTCTTGGCTGGCCACGCGTCTTGGCCGAGGTTCCGTTCTTCTCGTTGGGTCTTGATGACGATGAGATCCGCCAGCGCTTTGGCAGCTTTGCAGAAGGCGCGATCGATGCCTTGGCATACGATCCTGCCAACCCCTCGCGTGCGTTGGTCATCGACTACAAAACGGGTGGTTCTCCCGACGAAACCCTCGAGGAGTTGCGGAAAAAACACGGTCTGCAAGCGCGTGTCTACCTCGACGTTCTGCATCGTGCCGGCTTTGCGGAGGTAACCCTTAAGTTCGTGCGCGTTGAGGTTGAAGACCCTCAAAGGCCGGGGCAGCCGCAGGTTATAACCTATCGCTTGCTGGCCTAGGCACTCGTGCCGTCCTCCGCGATCAAGACGGCTCCGTTGCGGTCGGCATCTGCGATGATGCGTCGCAGCTCGGAGAGGTATTGCGTGAGGATCGGTGCGGGCCGTCGCTCGTCGTGCACGATGTAGCCAACAAGCATGTGCGCATCTTCTTTGAGCGGGATGCTCGCCATGCCCGACTGCATTTCGCTCGAAAGCACGCCGGTGGACAGTGCGTATCCGTTTGATGTGGTAAGCAGGTTGGTGAGGGTTCCACGGTCCGATACGCGTATATTGCGCGCGCAGGGGATGTGCGAGAAAGGCTCCTCCGAAAAATAGAACGAGTTGGACGTTCCCTGTTCAAAGCTGTAGCGCGTATAGGGCACGAGGTCTTCAAGGCAAATGGAAGGCTTCCTCGCGAGGGGATGACTCTCGCTTACAAACACGTGGACGCGCGCGTTGAAGAGCGGATGAAAGCTCACGCGTGCGTCGGCAAAGGCCTTTTCCAGTACGCGTCGATTGAAATCGTCGAGGTAGAGGATTCCTACTTCGCTGCGAAACGCGCGTACGTCGTCGATGATTTGTGCGGTTGTGGTCTCGCGCATGGTGAACTCGAACTTTTGGGCTTCGCACGCCTCGACCACGTTGATAAACGCCTGCACCGAGAAGGCGTAGTGCTGAGCCGAGACAGCGAGGCGCTCCTGTGGTGCCTCGTTGTGCTCGTAGCGGGCTTCGAGCATATTTGCTTGCTCGACTACCTGGCGAGCGTAGCCCAGCAGCTCGGTGCCGTCCGAGGTGAGCATGACGCCGCGACTGCTGCGCGTGAAGATCGATATCCCCAGCTCCCCCTCAAGCGATTTGATGGCGCTCGATATGTTTGATTGGGCGGTATAGAGGTTTTGAGCTGCGGCGTTGATGGAGCCGTTCTCGGCCACCGCAATGAGGAAGCGCAGTTGCTGCAGAGTCATGATTGTCCTTTCGCCTGAGTTGTTATCTATTTTAACGATAGCTAGCTACCATATTTTAATGATTGACGTAGAGTAGCGGCGATTTTACTATGCTAAACATACCAAGCCGATAGGGAATTATCCCTGCGGAGAACGAATCAGAGGGGAGGACCCACGGATGTGTCAGACGGAACGAATGCATAGCTCCCGGTTGCCGCGCATGCTGGGGACAATCCGCGATTCGCGAATGTCCCGATAGCACCGTGCGACCGGGAGCTTTAACGCCCGCTTTTTCCCGCGCTTTTGCGTAAAGACGCAATTTTTCCGCCTGCAAGGCATCATAGCGCTGCTGGGAATGCTGGATGCTATCCAGCTCCTCCCGGGCCTTCTGCCCGAAAGCGATCACATCCTCCACCGTGCTGCCGTACTTGCGCTTCAGCCGGTACAAAAGATCCAGCCGCTGCTCCACCTCGTCCAGCTCTGCATCGTTGGTGTCGTAGGCATCCAGCCGCCCGATCAGATCTGCGGCCACGTCCTTGGCATTATAATATAAGTCCAGCAGCTGCCCAGCGGCGGCTGTAAGCGCAGGGTCCAACTGCGCAGCGGCATCCACTGCGTTAGAGGTTTCCCCCAGCAGATCCACCGCACCTGCAGCGTCATCACTGCCGGATAGCAGCGCATAGCTTTGTGCCAGACGATCCCGGATGGCAGATGCATTGGACAGCACCTTCCGGCGGTTTTCCAGCGTCTGCTCCTCACCGGCAGTCAGTCCGGCATCCTCAATTTCCTGCACCTGATATTGCAACAGATCAATCTTGCGCTGCTTTTCAGCTTCGTCGGTGATCAGAGCATCCAGCTCCCGCTTGACCTGCACCAGTTTCCGGTACAAGGTATAGTACTCCTGAAAAACAGTGCGATTCTGCGCATAATCATCCAGAATCCCCAGATGGTGCGCCGGATTGAGCAGACCTACGGAATCGTGCTGACCGTTGATGTTGATCAGACCGCCGCACAGATCCCGCAGAACAGCTGCGGTAGCCGGCATTCCGTTGATGCGGCAGCTGCTTTTACCCTCAGCGGTGATCTCGCGGCTGAGCAGCAGTGCTTCGGAGCGCTCGTAGCCGGACTGCTCCAGCTTATCCAGCACAGCAGACGGCACCTGTTCAAAGGCGGCGCGGATCACCGCCTTTGAAGCCCCGGTACGCACCAAGTCTTTAGAGGTGCGGTTGCCAAGGATCGCATTGATGGAATCGATCAGGATGGATTTGCCCGCACCGGTCTCGCCGGTCAGTACGTTCAGCCCCGGTTCAAAGTGCACCTCTGCCTTCTGGATCACGGCAACATTTTCAATTTGCAGGCTGCTCAGCATGGCTTCGTTCTCCTACCGTCATCTCTGTCCCACATAACGGGTCAGCTCCGAACAAATGGTCTTGGCATCGCGCTCAGAGCGCGCAACGATTAAAAAGGTGTCATCACCGGAAAGGGTGCCAACAACGTTTTTCCACTGCAAAGCGTCAAAAACCTCGCAGGCGGCATTGGCCATGCCGGAATAGCATTTTACCAGCACAACGTGCCCGGCATAATCCACCTCCAGAACAGACTCGTGGAAGATGGTCTCAAAGCGCCCTTGGGTCTTGGGGTTGAAGCTTTCGTTCCGGCTGGAAACATAGCGATAGCCCTCGGTAGTAGCTGCCTTTACAAGGCACAGTTCCCGGATATCGCGGGAAACGGTGGCCTGCGTCACCTCAAAGCCCTCGTTCCGCAGGTGCTCCAGCAGCACCTCCTGTCGGCTGATGGGATGCTCCTGCACCAGACGCAGGATCGTCTGCAAGCGTTCCGCTTTTGTTTTTGTATCTTCTTTGCGGCTGCGTGCCATCTTAAAAATCGCCTCCCGTGTTATTGTCTTTTACGCAGTTTCTGGTCAATGGCCTGAAACTGGTCTGCCCGCCCAAAAGTGATAAGCTTGACGTTCTGA
>OLPC01001805.1_pt1 | contig 17520 bp, 16 predicted proteins | sample 1672341 | NCBI WGS metagenome assembly OLPC01 (sample SAMEA3136673, study PRJEB25190) | human gut metagenome | reverse complement strand
GTCCGTCTGGCTTTTTGTGGGAAAGCAGTACTATAGTCTCCACATGCGTTGCTTTCATCTTACATTCCTTCCTGTCTCGTCCATCTTATCCAACAGTTTTTTATAAATATGTGCTACAAACCAAGGTTCCGAAGATTTTTTTAATGCTTCTTCCGGAGCGAACCAAGCTACTCCACTGTTCTCATCTTCTTTTATTGAAACAGCTTCTTCAGAATCCGCTTCAAGAAGATAGGTTATATTAAGATGCAAATGACTGGAAATATAGCTGCCATTTTTAATATGACCATCTACTGTAAGTGATTCTAGAGAAAAAATATCCTCTGTTACAGGACAGACTTTTTTAATTCCTGTCTCTTCTTTGACTTCGCGCATGGCAACTGCCAGAAGATCTGTTTCTCCATCTGCATGTCCGCCAACCCATGACCATGAATCATAAATATTATGATATACCATAAGGACTTTGCTTCTGTCTTTGTTTACCACCCAACCAGTTGCTGTAATATGAGCAATTTTATTTTCTCTTGAAAATGCATCCTCATTGTCTATGATCCACTCTAAAAGAAGATATTTATCTTTTTCTTCCTGTTCATTAAAAGCTTTATACTTTTTTATCTGACTTATCAATTCGAATCTGTTCATTCTGTCATCTCCCTATGTAGTCTATATTGCTATTTCTCCGGCCATACAAAATGCACATTTCCAGCCTCAAGTCCATCAATCAAGATGTTCTGTCCTGTACAAAAAAGGTTTGTTACAGTCATAAAATATGCCCACTTGCAGAACCCATCATCAGTACTGCCTTTATCCCTGGATGAATTTCATATTTCTCTCCTGCCATCTGAAAGGATGAACCAGAGTAGCTATTTCTTAATCTGGTTGCTGCCCATCGTGTGCCAGCCACTGACATTTCGTCAGCTGCATATTCTTAAATATTGCTTTAAAGGATGACTCTTCCGGTGAGCAGGCATAAACTCCAAACCGAATTTGATTTCCACCTTCATGAAGATGACAGACACGCATCTGGGAAAACTTAATCCCATCTGCTGAACACTCTATACAATAATCATCTTCCCTTCTGCTTAAACGATACCACATTTTCTTTACATCTGCACGAATTTCTGTAGTTGCCCAATCTGAATAACCATGATTGGTTACCACACTTCCAAGATGTTGAAATTTTTTATTTTCATATTCGATAGAACCTTTTAACCAATTCTCACTATCCAGATAAAGTACAATTCCACACTGATCAAATCTCGTATGACTATCCACAAAATCGGTCTCAACTACAAAACTGAAATATTTTTCATTCGTTTCCATCTGCAGAACAGGCGCATTATCATTCCTAAAATGATAATACGTTCTCTGCCATAAATCTGTATGAGGTTCTGTGACAATCTCAATCTCATTTTCCGTAATTTTATATTCTTTTGGTTCACGAATCCATTTGAAATTCTTAATATCAATTTTCATCCATCATATCCCCCATAAACTTTATTGAAAAAAATTTTTGCCTTGCAAAAATAAAAAGCATGATTAATAAAATAACCGGGAACAAAAGTCCAACTCCCATACCTGCACGAATATTGTCTCCTGCACTTTGTGTAACACGTCCAACAATCCCCGGACCTATGCTTCCACCCAGACCCCCCGCCATAGCAAGCAAAGCAAACATAGCCGTTCCACCTGCCGGAAATCTTTCTGATGAAATACTGATTGTGCCGGGCCACATAATCCCAACAGAAAAGCCACAGATAATACATCCAATCAAACCTGATATCGGATTCGACGATACAGAAGCAAGCAGGTAGCATATCACGCATAAAATTCCAGATCCGATCATAAATTTCATCAGATCTATTTTATCACCATATTTTCCGAAAATTATACGACTGATTCCCATTGTAACAGCAAACATGCAGGGACCGGCCAGGTCGCCAACTGTCTTTGACAGCCCCAGAGCAGCCTCCGCATAAGCAGATGCCCATTGTGCCATAGCCAGTTCTGATGCACCGGAGCAGATCATTAAACATATGGAAATCCAGAAAAGAGGTTTTCGAAACAGTTCTTTTATTCCCATTCCTTCCCCCTCATCTACCAAATGCTCGATCGGACAGGTTGCAAAATTATAGATATTTATGGCCGGAACAAGTGCCCATAAGACAGCCAGCCATTTCCAGCTGTCCATGCCAAACACCGCAAAAAACAGTGTGGAAATCACAATCGTTCCCACTGCTCCCCAACAATAAAAAGAGTGAAGCAGACTCATCGTTGCCTCTTTGTTATCAAATGGGCACGCCTCCACTATCGGGCTGCAAAGTACTTCAATAAGACCACTTCCGACTGCATATACTATCACACTCAGGATAATTCCAACAAGCGGTTCCGGCAAAAGATCCGGCAAAAAAGCCAGACCAACCAATCCTGCTGCGGAACACACCTCAGAAATAACAATACAGATACGATACCCTATTTTGTCCACAAACTTAGCACAAAACAGGTCTACCAACAACTGTGTAAGGAAAAAGCAGGTAGAAATCAATGCGATTTTTCCAAGTGCAATCTGATAATCATTATGAAATTTTAAAAATAACAATGGGGCAAAATTAGCTGCAATTGCCTGTGTAATAAATCCCATATAACAGGCTCTTTTTGTTTTCTGATAATTTGACATGGTCATCACTCCTTTTGTTTTCTACAACATATTTTAATCACATTTCCATCCTCACACAGAAAGCATCCTTCATAATTTCCCGATATATAACGAGGCTCATAATTAACGGTAAATCCCGCTTCTATCAGATTGATCATTAATTTATTTACCTTCCTCTTATTGTCAACATACAGAGAAAGACTCTTTCCTGATATGGAATTTTCTATTTTCACCATTATTTTCATAAGATATTAGGAATCACCAATCCTTTTTTTCAGCTCTGATATTTTTTACTGTCCTTCTCTCAATAGACAAATTTTCATATACACGTTTTCCCCATCCCTGTAGGAGCGAATATTTCAATATTATCCCCCTCCATCATTATTTCACTTTCATTTAACCATTTAAATATCATGTTCTTTCACCTCGTTTTTTATTGAATTATATAACATAATATTTTTGTTTTCATTGATTTATTTCCGAAATTTATTGTATAATATCGTAAAGTATGGTTCAAAGAAGGAAGTTTCTATGAATATAAATACAACCTATACTAAAATCATTACAGATGAAGATTTGATGGAAACAATTCAGCACGGAAGCAATCTCTATCCTTTCCAGTTTTATTATGAAGATCTGTCAGTTTTTGATTTCAACTGTGTCGAATGGCACTGGCATACAGAATTGGAGTTTATTTATATTGAATCCGGAACCGTTACTTTGTGGATTGGAGAAGACCAATTTAATTTAACCGAAGGAAATGGTATATTCATTAATACAAAGGTAATCCATCGCCTTTATTCTTCCTCAAAAGCCCTCATTCCCAATTTTGTATTTATGCCTTCTTTTATTGCCCCTTGCGACAGCCTGATTTATCAGAAATATATTCTGCCGATCATTTCTTACCCATTGCCATTTCTCATATTTCATAAAGAAGTATGCTGGCAAGCAAAGGTTTTATCTATCATGCGGCAAATTATTTCTGCACAGGATTCCGTTTCGTCCAAAGAACTCCTTACCAGTTCTCTCCTTCAGAATCTCTGGCTGGAAATATTTGAAAACACAGACATTTCATACCAGGAAGAGCACAAGGAGCATTCAACCGCTTCTCAAGCCCGGTTACAGCTCATGATGCAATTTATCCATCTAAATTACTCACGGAGTATCTCATTGGATGACATTGCAGAACAGGCAATGGTCAGTAAGAGTACCGCTTTGAATCTGTTTCGGAAATATTTACATATAACGCCGGTTAACTATCTCATTAACTACCGTTTAAAACAGGCCGGTCAGTTGCTTTCAAAAACTGAGAAAAAAGTCAGTCTCATTTCTTCTGAGACAGGATTTCATAACGTCGACTATTTTTGCAGATTATTCAAAAAACGCTACAAATTAACCCCAACGGAGTACCGGAAACAGAAGCACTTTCTGTAAACCTGTTTACCATATTTCCTGAAAAAAAGGCTGTATTTTATTATCCATAACCAGAAAAAGCGGGTGCACTGCACTCCACATTCATCGTGAAACGCAGCACGCCCGCCAAAATATATGTATTGATTTCCTTTTCTGTTTTTAGATATGCTGTAGGAAATTCTGACATCCATCCCTGTCTGTCATACAGGAATGGCTCCGGTGCAAAACCAGATTTCTATGTCGGAAATACAATCTGTGCATTTACACATGTCATAATCGTAACAATTACTGCATTAATAATTCCTCCAAGGTACGGATTTTTTGTTTTCCTGTAGATTGCCCTTGTAATAAACGGCGTGATAAACAACAATAGTAATGGCGGCACCATCCAGTCTGAATTCAGACAATTAATAAATACAGAAGCCGTTACATATGCCACCATGAACAACGGCAGAAGCTTCAATGATTCCAGCAGACGTCTGGCATTAAACGGACGTACTGCCCAGTACAGGATGCGAAAATCCGTATTAAAGAAAAACTTTACAACAAACAATAATGTTAAAGCAAGGCCCGTCACTGTCAGGGCTGTCGCCACTGTTTTTCCCAGATGAGCCGCAGAAATCTTTAAATCAATCGAATCCAGACTGATTCCATTCTTTTTGGCATAACATTGATACCAGACTACTGTCGTTAAAATTACAAACAGGGCATTCACGGTACCCCAAACTCCATAAAACAACGGCATGCCCTGCATAAAGAAACCATTCACCACTTTGTCTACTTTAAAGTGGAACAATATAAGAGCGCTGAGTAAGGGAAATACAGTATTTGCCAGCAGACAGCCTCCAAGCCACAGCTTTCCCTCTTTCTGGTCGCCCGCCTGACGCATGACTGCGTTTTCACCTGCACTGGCACCCGAAAACGGCTCGTACTGCACAAGCAGGAGTGCCATGCAGGCAAGGAACATGAAAAATCCTACAAACCCCATTAAATTTCCTACTGTTTTTAACGGATAAATATGCGCACCTGCCGTCAATAATGTGCTTTCAGTACCAAAAACAGGAAAGAAGCAATAAAGAAAAATGTAATATGATGAGGTAGAATATGGCTTCACATAAAGAGTATTTGAATTTTATATTAGAACAGATATCCGAACTGGAAGAAATAACATATAGAGCAATGATGAGGGAGTACATCATCTATTATCGTGGAAAAATTGTTGGTGGTATATATGATGACAGACTGCTTGTAAAGCCTGTTAAATCTGCCATTTCACTTATGCCAGACGCAAATTATGAATTACCTTATGAAGGTGCAAAAGAAATGCTGTTGGTTAATCTGAGCGGCATGTCATTATCAAAGGCTGCTACGGAAGCTGGGATACCAACCTATCACGGAACAGCAAAACGATTGATGGAAACTGCCCATTATCTTGGTGATAGTTTCTACCATGCCATCCTCGATTAAGTAATCGAGTAGGAGGGAGTGATTAGCTCCCGTCCTCTCACACCACCGTGCGTACCGTTCGGTACACGACGGTTTCAATAGTTATTATCTTACACTTATAATAAGTTGAAATCCACATAATTTCACTATCACTTATGCTAGTAAGTGAATTTTGATGCCAAAAAAGAAACTCAATCTATTTGCCAGTAAATGCAATTATCACCGCCTCATAAGGACGCAATATATTTCCTTCTCTGTCGTCCTCATAATTCCGGATCCAGACTTCCCCGGCTTTCCACTCATCAAGCAATGGGCAGCTAACTTCCTCATCCGTAAAGTTTGTACATACCAGCATCTTTGTATGCTCATCTGTTCTCGTATAGGCGAAAATTCTCTCATCTTCCGGCAGAAGAAGTTCAAATTTTCCATTCACGAATACTGGATTTTCTTTTCTTAAACGAATCAGCTTCTGATAATAGTAAAATACCGAATTTTCATCTTCCAGTGCCTCTTTGGCATTGATTCTGGTATAATTTGGATTCACGGCAAACCATGGTTCTCCTGTTGTGAATCCTCCGTTCTCATCCCCGCTCCACTGCATCGGAGTACGGGCATTATCACGGCTTCTTGCGTAGATAGACTGCATGATTTCTTCTGGCTGATATCCTTTTTCCAGACGCTCTTTGTACATATTCAATGTCTCAATATCTTCATATTCCTCAATGCTGTCAAACTGCACATTCGTCATTCCCAGCTCTTCTCCCTGGTAAATGTAAGGAGTTCCCTGCATTCCATGAAGCATTGTCGCCAGCATTGTTGCCGACTCTTTTCTGTATTTTCCGTCATTTCCCCAGCGCGACACGATTCTAGGAAGATCATGGTTATTCATGAACAGACTGTTCCATCCTGTCTGATATAAAGTATTCTGCCACTTTGCAAGGCATTTTTTCAGCTTAACCAGATTCAATGGAATCGTATCCCATTTTTCTTTTCCTTCTTCCTGATCAAGCATAATGTGCTCAAACTGAAAAACCATAGAAAATTCACTGCCATCTGGATTACTATATTTCTTTGCAATTTCCGGTGTTGCTCCCCAGGCTTCTCCAACAGTGATCATATCCCCCTTCTGAAATGTTTCTCTGCTTAGTTCACGCAGAAATTCATGCAGCTTTGGTCCATTATTTGTGATCTTAAGATCTGGCTCTTTTGCAATCTGATCGATTACATCCAGACGAAATCCGCCTGCTCCTTTTTCCATCCACCAGAGAATCATATCATAGAGCTCTCTTCTCACTTTCGGATTCTCCCAGTTCAGATCTGGCTGTTTCACTGAAAACTGATGAAAATAATACTGTCCCAGTTCTGGAACCCACTCCCATGCCGGTCCTCCGAACGCAGAATTCATATCATTTGGGTAAATACCTTCTTCTCCGTCACGCCACACATAATAATCATGATACGGATTGTCTTTGCTTTTCTTTGCCTCCAAAAACCATCTGTGTTCATCTGAAGTATGATTCAGCACAAGATCCATCATAATTCGGATTCCGCGTTTCTTTGCCTCCGCAAATAACTGTTCCATATCTTCCATTGTTCCGAACATCGGCTCAATATCCTGATAATCTGAAATATCGTATCCATTGTCATCCTGTGGCGAACGATACACCGGTGAGAGCCAGATTGCATCTATTCCAAGTTTTTTCAAATAATCCAATCTGCTGATAATTCCTGGAATATCACCGATTCCATCTCCATCCGAATCTTGAAAGCTTTTCGGATAAATCTGATATACAACTGCATTTTTCCACCATTTATTCTTATTTCCCATACTCATTCTCGATATCTCTCCGGCAGATTTTCTGATTCTACCGGGATATCCTCTCCTTTCTAACCATATACCTGGCTTATTTTTTTCTATATTTTAACGGAGAAACTCCATATGTTTTTTTGAAGCTTCTGATAAAATAGCTTACATTCTGATATCCACTCTGCATTGCAATCTCTGTAACAGGAATATCCGTATCTTGTAACAGCTGTTTTGCATGCTCTAACCTTAAATGTGTTATATATTGCGAAAGGGTAATATGAAAATGTTCCTTAAAATATCGCGATATATATTTTTCCGAAAGATGAAACTGCTCACTAAATTCTTTTAATGATATCTTTTCCATAAAATTCTGCTGTATATATGAAATCATTTCTTTTTCTATCGTATTTCTCCCGCTTTTATCATTTTCAATTACAAAGCCCTTCTCCCACATTTCAAGAATAAACTGTAAAAGAATTATTTTTGTTTTTATCTGAGCAGTTATTTGGGGCTCAGTTTTCTTGTTTTTTGCCATATATATTTCAACCAACTGCTCACATAGTTCTTTTGCTGTATCTTTTACTCTTGGACTTATCATCAGATGACCATTTTTTAACGGCTCCAATAATTTATCATCCAACATGTCATTTATGCAAAAAGATATGTATTTTAACGGAAAAAGGAAAGTAAAATAATCCACTGTATCAGTCTGTGAACCCATAAAATGCAGATTACCCGGCGACACTACAAAAGCATCCCCGGGGGTTCCAATATAATTTTCTCCTGATATACTTACAGTCAAAAAACCGCTTTTTACATATATAATTTCCAGTTCATCATGCCAATGAACCGGTATCTGAAATGATCGTCCTTCATTTTTTATATGATATGTACTAAACGGATCATCCTTTGTACCATGTGGTTTATTTTCCTTTAATTCAAAGTACATACTCTCTCCTATACTTCTACAAGACCTTTACTCTTCCATTTTCCACTCTTCCATCTAAGTACCATTCCCACTGCTCTCGCACATTCGTCACCTGCCATAGCAATATATGCTCCTACAGCCAGAAGTCCCATGTGTATTCCGAGAAAATAGGTTCCGCCAACTGCAAACAAATACATAAATATCGCACCTAATATAACCGGAAAAAATGCGTCTCCGCTCGTTTTTAACGCCTGCCCATATACAAGGTTTGTTACCCTTCCAAGTTCAAGAAATATATCTACTATTAACAACTTTACCACAAGATTTATCATCTGTGTATCATCCGTAAATATATGCACGATAAAATGTCCGGCAAATGCAAAGGTCACGGAAAAGCATGTCGCTGTGATGATACCATATATCGCAGCTTTTCTCGTCCCCCTGTTACATTCCTCAAACTCTTTTGCTCCAATTCTCCAGCCGGTCATAATTGCATTTGCCTGAGCAAGGGCAGCTCCCACGCAATACGAGAAATTTGCAATCTGTATCGCATATGAACGCGCTGTAACATTCATTCCATCCACATCCATCTGATTCATAAAACGCACTATAAATGTCATTGCGATGTTGTAAAGTGCTGTTTCAAGCGCAGAAGGAAAACCAATCTTAACAATCTGTGCAAATATCTTTCTTGATGTAATTCGCTCAGGACTCTGCTTTGCTTTTATAAGTACAGCCCCCATGCCGGCTACAATAATAAGATTTACAACTCTCGAAATAACCGTGGCAACAGCAACTCCCATCACACCCCAGTTGAATGCAAATAAAAATACTGAATTAAGTATTATATTGAGAACATTTCCAACAACAGTTCCTATCAAAGAATGTTTTGTATATCCAAACACTCTCAAATAACTGGAGAAAATAGGAATCAGTGCATTTAAAAAACATGTGCCGCCAACAATTCTAAGATATATTTCAGCCGGCTCAAGCAAAGCCGGAGCAATACTTACGATTCTAAGTATCCCACCAGAAAAAGTAGCAAGAACGACAGACATTACGATACCTATCAATGCGTTGAATATAAGTCCAAGTTGCCTTGCCTGATATGCTATCCCCGGTCTTCCAGCTCCGATATTTTGTGACATAACGGCTATCATACCCGATGATATTACTCCAAACATAATAATAAAAACACCTATATATGTATTTGCTGTTCCCACTGCTCCTACAGCCTGATCACTTACAGATGATAGCATAAGCGTATCAACCATACCTGAAAGCATATAAAATAAAGTTTCTAAGCATATTGGCACAGATAGCTGTGTTAATGTTTTTCTTTCCGCTGCCATAGTTTTTCTCCTCACATACAATTCAAGAATACCATATCAATAATACGATATATTTCTATGTAATTCTTGTATAATATCATGTGAAAATTGCACTATTTCTACTTTATCTTAAAGAGCACTGGGTGCGAGCTATATGGAATAAAAGAAAAAGACTACATTTTATATTCTGTTCAATCCATTTAGTCGGCGTCATAACAATTGATTACTCATGCTTACAAGGATTTGCAAATCAGGATAACTTTTTCCGTTTTCCCAATTTGAAACAGTTTGCCTGGTAACATGAAATAATTTACCAAACTCCTCTTGTGTTAATTGATTGTCTTTATTCTTTTAACACCAGTTCTTTTTTTTATTTTCTATGCAGTTTTCCAGTCTTCTACACTAAGGATTGCTTCATGTTCGCGTCCACCTGCATGGCAGTAGATACTCTCATATATATGTAATGTTGCAAATGCACTGTAGTACGTGGCATTTACCTGATAAATCTCCGGCAAAAGCGTAAGTCCCCAAGGTTCTGCCAGTGCATGGATTTTCTGTAAAAGTTCCCACGTTTCCGGATCATTGAGAAAGTTTTTTTCCCGGTGTCTTCGGCGCATAGGCAAAGGCATCCAGCCGCACAATCGCCGCGCCGTAAGAGGCTATTTTTTCCAGTGTTTCACGATAAAACTCCCACACTTTTGGTGACTGGATGTTTACATCCATCTGTCCGAGATACTGTCTGCCATGCCCTTCCCAGAAATGGTTCCAATCGATGAAAAAATTGCGGTATGCAGAAGCCTCCGTTTTCAGCAATGTTACGATATCCCCAAGATTTCCTCCAAGACTGTCTGGATATGCATTGAGCATCGGTTTACTGTTCATAAACACTTCCGTCCTTTCCCACGATCAATCCTGCATTTTTGCGCTGCACTTCGAGTTTTTCCTGTTCCAGTTCCACCACACGGCAGATAAACGGGCTTGCGGCATTCTCGTCGCGGTTTCTGCGGATGCGCCACTCCTTTGTCTCCTCCGGGGAACTTTCCAGAAAGACGGATAGATCCACACCATGTAAATCGTCACTGCCTCCGTGCGTCCACTCCAGAAGCAATACAGATGTTCCAGAAAAATCGGTTTCTTCTGATGAAATCTCGCCATCTTCCCGTTCCAAATGCCGCAACGTGATCGTATCTTTTCCCTCATGAAATGCCGCAAGCACTTCATTGATCCGGGCGAAATCAATCTCTTTCTTTGTTCCGAGATATCCACGCAGTCCGTCTTCCCCGACTTCTTTATACACACGCAGCTGTTCTTCATCGTTGCGTTTTGGAATCCGGTGTGGATAATCATCGCCCGAGAGCAGGTAACAGCCCCTGCCGTCATTTAAAAAATACTGCTGCAATGCCGTGGCAAGTGTTGTTTTTCCGGAACCGGAGCCACCGTAAATGCTGATGACCATGCGATTTTTGGTATTCCTCTCACACCATTTCTATACTTTTTCGTATAATGCTCCAGCCTCTTTCAGCTCTGTAAAAACAAACTGATACGCCTCATATTCTCTGGTAAACGGCGGAAGCGGAATTCCCGCGTGCATCAGTGCTGCACCGGAATACTGTCTGCCGCTCTGTTCTTCCAAATACACGGCATCCGGTTTTAACCCACGCAGGCGGACATAAACGGCTGCCTGATTTGCCTCTGCACTAAGACGCACTGCGCTGACTAATGCATAATCCTGTTCCTCTGACACCGTCATCCATGCCGCAATTTCATCCATAAACGGATCGGACAGCCGCCAGTAGGTTCCCTCGTTAATGAGCGTTTCATACTTCTTGTATGTTTTAATCTGCTCCCGGATCTGCTGTTTTTCCTCATCGGATAAAAGCGCCGGGTTTAATTCGTAACCGAAGGTTCCAGCCATCGCCGTCACCCCTCGGGTGTGGAAACTTGTCACCCGTCCGGTCTGGTGGTTCGGCACCGCTGAAACGTGCGCCCCCATTACGGAAACCGGATAGAAAAACGACGTTCCGTACTGGATCCTTGTGCGGTTGATTGCATCGGTATTGTCACTACACCAGATCTGTGGGGAATAATAAAGCATTCCTGCGTCAAATCTGCCGCCGCCACCGCTGCATCCCTCAAGCAGAAGATCCGGATACCGGCTGCACAGGCGCTCCATAAAATTATAGACACCAAGCACGTAATCATAGGAAAGATTTCCGGCATAGACATCTGCCATACTGCGGTTCATATCCCACTTGACATAATCAATTTTTCCCTGATCCAGCACGGCACAAATCTGATCAAATACACAGTCGCGCACTTCTTTTCTAGAAAAATCAAGCAGTAACTGATTTCTCGAGCGCACCGGCTTTTTCCCCGGAATCTGAATTGCCCAGTCCGGATGTGCCCGGTAAAGGTCGCTGTCTTCATTGACCATCTCCGGCTCAATCCAAATGCCAAATTTCACCCCCTGATTATGCACACGGGTAATAAGCTCTGCCAGGCTTCCCCCCAGTTTCTTTTCATTGACCTGCCAGTCCCCAAGGGAAGAATTATCATCGTTTCTTTTCCCAAACCAGCCGTCATCCATCACTACCATATCAATTCCAAGGGAAGCAGCTTCTTTTGCCAGATCCACGATCGTATCTCCCGTAAAATCGAAATATGCTGCCTCCCAGCTGTTGATCAGCACCGGGCGCTGCATATGGACATATTTGCTGCGGCACACATGGTTGCGGATGCAGTTATGATATTGCTGCGACAGTGCAGACAATCCGTCTGCCGAATAAGACAAAATGACTTCCGGTACCGTAAAGGTTTCTCCTTCCGCAAGTGGATAGGAAAACAGTTCTTCATTTAATCCGAGAAGCAGGCGCGTCTGGTTGAACTGATCTTTTTCTGCCTCACAAGAGAAATTTCCGCTGTATACAAACAGCATTCCATAGCAGATGCCTGCGGTCTCTGTTGTTCCTTTTTCTGCCAAAATCACTGCCGGATTATACTGATGGCTGGACGTTCCCCTGCGGCTGCCAAACGCAATGGTTCCATGCCCCAGCGGCGTACGCTCCAGATTGCGCTCCATGGCATGCTTTCCATAAAACCGCAGGACATCAAAATCTCCCTGTACAAAATCCAGACAGGCTGCCGCTGCCTTTTCGATCGTAATCTGCCCAGTTCCCGTATTTTTAATCTGGACGCTCCTTGTAATGACATCGTTTTCTTCCAAAACACCATACAACAGATGAACTTCAACCTGTGCGTTTTCGTCTGCAAGGACAATTTCCAGTGTCTGTGCTTCCTCTTTGTCTGCCCAGACAGCCGGAAGTCCCTGTAACTGGTATTTGCCGCTTCGAATCTCATAACTTTTAAAAAGCAGATCTGCGCTTTCCACCCCTTTTTCATTTTTGATATTCAGCGCAATATTGCGGTAATCCCCAGTTCCAATGGAAGGATATTCCTGTGGCAGCGCATCCAGCGAATAGGTGCGGTCCATGCCCGCTGCATAAGGATTTCCGGAAAATCCACGGTCTGCATAGGTTAAAACATAATCCATGGGGCTGTTTGTTTTATCTCCATAGTACAGATGCAGCAGATATCCCAGTGGATCGACCTGCATCTGATAAGTTGTATGCGCTGTATGCAGGGTAAAGATTTTTTTATTTGGATGATATATAATTGCCATAGAAGCCACCTCGTTTTATTTTTTATCCTTTGACTGCGCCGTTTGCCACACCATTCAAAATATGTTTCTGACAGATCATATAAAAGATCAGGATCGGGATCAGTGCCAGAATATAGGAGGCAAACGCCAGATTGTAATTGGTTCCAAACTGTGTCTGGAAGTTAAGCTGTGCAAGCGGCAGCGTATTCTGTCCGGTTCCGGACATGATCACAAGCGGTGTCATAACATCGTTCCATGTTCCAAGGGCTGTCAGAACCGCAACCGTCGCATGCATCGGTTTCATCATCGGGAATACCACTCTCCAGTAAGTCGTCCAGGTACTTGCCCCATCAATATCTGCTGCTTCTTCGAGTGCTTCCGGAATATTTTTTAAATATCCACTGTAAAGCAGGACATTCATTGGCATGTAAAATACCAGATACAACACGATGACACCGGCACGGTTTCCAAGTCCCATGTGTGCCGTCTGTTTTACCAGAGGCATCATTAAGATGGAAAATGGAACAAACATACCACTGACAATATACAGATAGATAAAACGGAAACTTTTTCTTCTTGCCATGCCCCGCCCGATCACATAGCCTGCAATCGAGTGGATCAGAATTGCCAGTACGATCGTTACCAGAGTGATCAGTAAACTGTTTCCAAGAGAACGCCAGAAATCGGTCACTTCCATTGCCTGATGGAAGTTTTCAAAACTCCATTGTTTCGGGAAAGAAAGTGCACCCGCCACATCGTTTGTCATCTCACTCGGTTTCTTAAATGCAATAATCACTGCCATATACAGTGGGAAAAATACAGTTAATGTCCCCAGAATCAGAACAATTGTAAGTACCAAGTTTGTTTTCTGCTTTTTTTTCATCATAACTGCTCCTCCTTCTTATTCATAACTGTCATCTGGAAAAGTGAAATCGCCACGATCACAATAAAGAATATAACTGCATTTGCACTCTGGAATCCAAACTGTCCGCCATCCATACCGTTTTTATATATCAGATAAGAAATGGATTCCGTGCTCTGTGCCGGACCTCCCTTGGTCAATGACATAATCTGATCGAATACCATGAGGAAATTCTTTGTGCTCAGCACCAGATTGATCGTTACAAACGGCATAACCAGTGGAAAGGTTACTTTCCAGAACTGTTTCCATTTACTTGCTCCATCAAGCATACTCGCCTCGTAAACTTCCTCCGGGACGGTCTGCAGACCGGAAACATAAATAATGGTATTCATGGCAACTGCCTGCCATACACCAACAATCAGCACACCAATCCATGCGTATTTTTCACTTGCAAGAATACTGTTCTGTAAAAATCCAATATGGAACACATTTCCCACAGTTGGAAGAATATAAGTAAAAATAAAACTAAAAATATAACCGATGACAAGTCCTCCTAAAATATTCGGCACAAAATAAATACCGCGCAGTGCACTTTTAAAACGGATTGCACTGTTTAATCCAACTGCCATAATCAGACTTAGCACATTTACCAGTATCGTTCCTGCCAGTGCATATTTAAACGTAAACAAATAGCTTTTTCCCACGCGGGAATCCGTAAACAGATCTGCATAGTTCCGGAACCCGACATAATCGTAAGTTCCGTATCCTTTATAATTGGTAAAACTGTAAATCACACCTTTGATCATTGGAAGTGTATTGAATGCAAAAAATAAGATTACAACCGGTATGATAACCGCCCAGAATGTTTTGTCCCTGTTTGACATTTTCTTTTTCATTGTGCATCCTCCTGTTCTTTCTGATAATCCTGTACTTTCCGAATCAGATCCCGGTTATAGCGCTTCCAGTCGGAATCAAATTTTTTCAAAAACTTTTCCTGTGCATTATCGCTTGTATCCAGCAGGAACGTCTGGATCATGGCATCCACACTCATCTCACTCGGATAATGGTGATCCTGATAATCTGCCATGCGGTTGTTTTCAATGTAAGGACGCATATCCTTGAGTGTTTCCGGAATTGCAAAATCCCCGTCTTTGCAGGCAATTCCGCCCTGATCATCCAGATAAATCTGAATGGTCTCATCGTCATACAGATATTTTAAAACTTCATATGCAGCCTCTTTATTTTTGCATGCTTTCATTACGGAAAACTGCAGATCAATTCCTGAATTTAATACATTGTCTGATTCGTTATCATTTGCAGGAAATGTAAAAGAGCCGATATTCATGTCCGGGTTGACCGATTTGATCTGCGGGATCGCATAGCTTCCGATCGGATACATGGCAGCTTCCCCACGGGCAAATGCTGTACAGGCATCGTTATAACCGTATGCATACGGATTTTTTTCGGCGTAATCCAAAAGCGCACGCATCTTTTCTGCTACCGGTCCATACGTATCGGAAAATGTGGTATTTCCCATATTTACCTGATTGCAGGTGTCCGAATCGGTAAGTCCGACCGCCAGCGCATTCCACGGAGCCAGACAGGTCCAGGTATCTTTAAATCCCAGATACAGCGGAAGTGTTCCGCTCTGTTTTATTTCATCACACAGTGTGGTAAATTCCTGCCAGGTGGTCGGAACTTTCCAGCCATTTTCCTCAAACAGATCTTTGTTATATAAAATTCCTGCCGCGTTTGCCACATATGGAAGTGCATACGTGCCATCCTTTGGAATAAACTCCAGTTCCTTATCCATATCCAGATATGCCTGTTTTACGGTCTGGACTTCATCCAGATCGGAAATATCATCAAACAGATCTGCATCTAAAAAGTTGGAATAGTTGATGTCTCCTCCGATTGCGATGATATCCGGATAATCCTCCCGGATAAAACGTGTTTTTAAAATGGTCATTGCTTCATTTGGAGATGAAATCGTCAAATGAATGTCATCATGTGTTTCATTGAACCGCTTTTCAATTTTTTCAAATGCCTTAACTGCTTCTGGTTTGTAGGAAACCACTTCGATTTCTGTTTTCCCGTCTGCCCTTTTTTCGCTTCCACATCCAGCGAGTCCTGTCATGCACATGCCCAGTGCAAGCACAGCCGCAAGACCACGGAAAATATTCCTTTTTGCCATATTCCTCTCTCCTTTTCTTAAATATATGCGCTTGGCTTTTGATAATCTAATTATAACATACCTTTATGCGTCCTTAAATATCTGTATTTTTTCAGTTTTATACCAAAATGCAACATTTTATGCTATAATAGATATTGATGTCGCATTTTGATATATAAGGAGTATTTTATGAGCAATATATTATTTAATATTTTTCCGAATGAAAATTTTATTGATCTGTGTATGTATCAGTTTGGATATGAACAGTGTGATCCCGGTCATTCTTTTGGTCCTGCCACACGCAATCACTATCTGTTCCATTACATTCTTTCCGGAACCGGAACCCTTATGGCTGACAATGCAAAAGGTGAAACACAGACCTATTCCATAAAAAGCGGGCAGGGATTTATTATTTTTCCCGGTCAGATCAACACCTACATTGCCGATAAACAGCTTCCCTGGGAATATATGTGGATTGAATTTGATGGCTTACGTATAAAAGAAGCTTTAAGTGTCACAGATTTGTGTAAAGATGTGCCCATTTATCATTCACACTCCAAAGAATTGCGTGAAAAACTTGCTGATGAAATGCTTTATATTGTAAATCATCCTCATGAATCTTCTTTTCATCTCATTGGCCATCTGTATTTATTTATGGATTATCTGCTGCAGTCAGCAAAATCTACTAAGCTGGTTTCCAGTGGGCGCATGAGTGATTATTATATAAAAGAAGCAATCAATTATATTGAACAGAATTTTCAGAATAATATCTCGATCGAAGATATCGCTACAGTATGTGGCATCAACCGGAGTTATTTGGGGAAAATCTTCCGCAACTCTATTGGCCGCTCTCCGCAGGAATTTCTTATGAACTACCGCATGGTAAAGGCTACCGAATTGTTAAAGCTGACATCCTTATCTATTGCGGACATCAGTTCCGCTGTCGGATACGAAAATCAGCTTCATTTTTCCCGTGCATTTAAAAATATTTATGGTGTCTCCCCACGGGAATGGAGAAATCAGAACAAGTAACAATAGATAAGATAGATATCATTCCTATCAGTCTTAATATCTCTCAGTATCATTACCTTGTCCATTGAACACTTCCATATCAGCAAAAAGGACATCCCCTGACCTGTAAAATCTACAGTTCTGGAATGTCCTTTTTACCCATACTTCACTATATTTTTAACACATGATGCTGTATATCCACAACCTATATGATTCCAAAATGCCTAAACGCCTGCAT